>Ga0164309_10000036_pt1 | contig 73522 bp, 59 predicted proteins | sample Whisoiple_247_MG_FD_109984 | JGI IMG/M metagenome (GOLD analysis project Ga0164309, IMG submission 109984) | Soil microbial communities amended with fresh organic matter from upstate New York, USA - Whitman soil sample_247_MG | ecosystem: Environmental > Terrestrial > Soil > Unclassified >... | reverse complement strand
TTCGCTCCACCAAGCCAGAGGCGCGTAGCTCAGTGGTAGAGCACTACCTTGACACGGTAGGGGTCGACGGTTCAATCCCGCCCGCGCCTACAAAATATGCCGGTGTCCGTTCCCGGCCCTCTGCCTTCGCTCTGTCGACGGCGGTGTAGAGGTACATGACGGACCCCGCGCGCCAGACGCCGGGCGAGCTCCTCAAACAGCGTGGGGAGCTTGCCGACGACGTGATTGCCGTCCGCACGGGCGGCAAGATCGTCGATCTGCTCACGCCCGTTGCGGCGGACGCCCAGCTCGAGCCGGTTCGTACCAGCGAACCAGACGGGCTTGCCGTGCTTCGCCATTCCGCAGCCCACGTGATGGCGGACGCCGTACAGCGTCTGTTCCCCGGCACGCAAGTGACGATCGGCCCGTCGATCGACGCGGGCTTCTACTACGACTTCGCGCGTCCGGACGGCGAGCACTTCTCCGACAAAGATCTGCAATCGATCGAGAAGGAGATGCGCCGCATCATCAAGGACAAGCGGCCCTTCGCGCGCGAAGAAGTCACGCGTCAGCAAGCCCACGAGCTATTCGAAAAGCTGGGCGAAAAGTTCAAGCTCGAGATTCTGGACGCGCTGCCGCCCGGCGACACCATCACGCTCTACCGCCACGGGCACGCCAAGAGCCCGCAGGGTACGTGGGTGGATCTATGCCGCGGCCCGCACGTGCCGAACACCAAGCTGATCGGGGCAGTCAAGCTCACCAGCGTGGCCGGCGCCTATTGGCGTGGTGACGAAAACAACCCGATGCTGCAGCGGGTCTACGGCACCGCCTTCCCCAGTGAGGAAGAGCTCACCGAGTACCTGAAGGCGATCGAAGAGGCCAAGGCGCGCGATCACCGCAAGCTCGGCAAAGAGCTGGAGCTATTCATGTTTCATGAATACGCGCCCGCCATGCCGTTCTTTTTGCCGCGCGGCGCGGGGATCTATCACCGCTTGGTCGACTACATTCGCGCGCTGTACGTGGAGTACGGCTACGAAGAGGTGATCACGCCGCAGATCTTCGACAAGCGGCTGTTCGAGACCAGCGGGCACCTCACCAACTATCGCGAGAACATGTTCTTCGCGACGACCGAAGACCGCGTGGAGTCGATCGAGGCCATCAAGCCGGATCAGGATCACGCTTCCTTCTTGGCGGACGTGCACGAAAAGGTGGAGCACACCTGCTCCAAGCCAATGAACTGCCCGAGCCATTGTCTGATCTTCGGGCATCGCCGGCGCAGCTACCGCGAGTTGCCCTGGCGGGTGGCCGACTTCGGCCGGCTGCATCGGCACGAGCGCGCTGGCGTGGTTCACGGCTTGGCCCGTGTGCGCAGCTTCAGCCAAGACGACGCGCACATCTTCTGCACGGAAGACCAAATCGAGCAGGAGATTTTGGACTTCAATCGCTTGTTGTTCGAGGTCTACGCGGCCTTCGACTTCAAGAATGTATCGGTGAAGCTCGCCCTGCGTCCCGAAAAGCGCATCGGATCCGATGACTTGTGGGACCGCGCGGAAGGCGCGCTGCGTCGGGCGCTGGTCACGAGCAACGTGTCGTTCGAAGAGCTCCCGGGTGAAGGCGCCTTCTACGGTCCCAAGCTCGAGTTCCACATCACGGACGCGCTCAAGCGCAGCTGGCAGCTCGGAACGATCCAGCTGGATTACGGTCTGCCGGAACGCTTCGATTTGGAATACGTCGGCAAGGACGGCGCAAACCACCGTCCAGTGATGTTGCATCGAGCGATCTTGGGCTCGGTCGAGCGCTTCTACGGCATCTATCTCGAGCATTGCGCGGGCAAATTCCCCGTCTGGCTGGCACCCGAACAAGCGATTTTGGTGGCAGTGAACGACACTCAGGTCGAGTACGTGGAGAAGCTACAGGGCGAGCTCAAGGCTCGCGGCCTGCGCATCCACGTTGACGTGAGCAACGACAAGCTGGGCGCCAAGATTCGAAACGCACGAAACCTTCGCTACCCGTACATTTGTGTCATCGGGGACGCCGAAGCGGCGGCGAGCACTTTGGCTGTGCGATCCGCAACTGACGGCGAGCTGGGCGCGATGAGTGTGTCAGACTTCACCGAGCGTTTGCTCGAAGAGGCCAAGCCGCCGCGACTCCAGCGGACGGCTCAGTGAGTGGCCACAAGCATTTGATCTAAAGGGAGCACTAGAAAGTGAAAAATACATGGCATTAGGCGGCGGTCGGCGCTTCAGCAGGGAGCCGCGAGGCCCACAGATTCGAATCAACCACCGAATTCGCGTACCCGAGGTGCGCGTCGTTGCGGAGGACGGCTCGAATTTGGGAGTCTTGACGACCGACCAAGCGTTGCGCCGCGCCCGCGAAGTGGGCCTCGACCTCGTGGAGGTCAATCCCAAGAGCAACCCGCCGGTCTGCAAGATCCTCGACTTCGGCAAGTACAAGTACGAGGAGAAGAAGAAGCAGGGCGAAGCCAAGCGCAAGCAAACCATCGTCGAGGTCAAAGAGATCAAGATCCGTCCCAAGACGGATGATCACGACATCGACGTGAAAGTGCGCGCAATCCGCCGCTTCATCGAGTCGGGCAACAAGGTGAAGGTCACCTGTCGCTTCCGTGGTCGCGAAATCATGCATCCGCAGCGTGCGCAGATGCAGCTCGAGCACATCGTTTCGAAGGTCGAGGACATCGCCAACGTCGAGCAACGCCCGGCGATGGAAGCGCGCACCATGGCGCTGCTCGTGGCGCCGAAGCCCGTCGTCTTCCAGCGCTTGGCCGCCGCACAGCGCGCGAAGGAAGCCGACGAGCGCGCGGGCGTCGCACCCACTCAGAGTCTGGCTTTCGAAGAGGAACCCCTCAACGAGCCTGACGACGACGATGACGATGACGACGACGACGATGATGGCGACGACGATGATGGCGACGACGATGACGCGGAAGGCGAAGCTGCCGAGGCCGAGAAGCCCGCTGCAGCAAAGCCAGTAACGCCACAGCCCAAAGCTGCGCCGAAGAAGCCCTGAAGTTCCGGTCACCGCGATGAACACGAGTGCGCGCGCTTCCTATCTGGGAGCCGCGCACTTGTTTTTTTGTCAAAGGCCAGCTCGAGTTCAGTGTTTTTGGGGAACCCGCCCATGCAAATAGAGTCCGCAGGCGCCGCGCCGACCCAATCGAATTCGGCGAAGGCCACGGCGCGGGTTCGGCTGAGCCTGGTGATCCCTTGCTACAACGAGGAGAAGACTCTCGAATCCTGTGTCGAGAAAGTGCTCGAGATTGAGGACGAGGGCCTGACGCTGGAGCTAATCATCGTCGACGATTGTTCGAGCGACAAGAGCCGGCAAGTTGCGGCGAAGCTCGCCGAACGGATCCCAGGCTTGGTTCTTCTGCATCACGAAGTGAACCGCGGAAAAGGCGCCGCACTTCGAACTGGTATCAGCAAGGCATCAGGCGACTTCGTGGCCATTCAAGATGCGGATCTCGAATACGATCCGATGGACCTGAAGCGTTTGCTGGTTCCGCTGCGCAAGGGCGAAGCCGACGTCGTGCTTGGCTCGCGGTTTCTGTCTCACGGCTACCACCGCGTGCTCTACTTTTGGCATTCGCTCGGCAACCAGTTCCTGACGTTGCTCTCGAACATGCTGACCGACTTGACCCTCACGGACATGGAGACCTGTTACAAGGTCTTTCGCCGCGAAATCATCCAGGGCATCACGCTCGAAGAAGACCGCTTTGGGTTCGAGCCGGAGGTCGTGGCCAAGATCGCCCACATGCGACTGCGCATCTACGAGATGGGCATCTCCTATCGCGGTCGAACCTACGCCGAAGGCAAGAAGATCGGCGTGAAGGACGGCTTTCGCGCCTTGTACTGCATCCTCAAGTACAACCTTCACCGCGCGCCTTGGGTGATTCAGTTCTTCTTCTACCTCTTCATCGGCGGCGTTTCCGCGATCGTCAATCTGCTGCTGTTCTGGGCGCTGCTCCCGTTCAGCGTCAACATCGCCGCGCCCGCCGCCTTCTTCCTCGCTGCGGCCGTGAATTACTGGTTATCGGTGTCGTTCCTGTTCCGACGCCAAGCCAGGTGGAAGTCGACCATCGAGATCTTGCTGTTCCTGCTGGTAGTCGGCGCGGTCAGCTTGGTCGATCTGTTCTCGACGCGTTTCTTCATCGCGATCGGCTCTTCTGCACTGCTCGCCAAGGTATTGGCCACGGGCATTGGCCTCGGTTTGAATTTCGCGGGTCGACGCTTGCTCGTCTTCCCGGAAAAGCCGAGCCCCGACTGGCAGTAGCCCCCGACTCAGTGCCCGATCACGCCACCAAAGTACGCGCCCGCGATACCGAGCACGAGCACCAGCACCACGATTGCGGCGATTAGCCCGTTCTTGCTTTTTCCGCTGGGGTACTCGATGTCCGCGCCCGCGCCCTCGACGAGGGGCGACAACGCTGTCTGTGGTTGAGCCGGCCTCTGCGGTTGCAGTTGCGGTTGCGGCCGAGCTGCGGGCGGGCGCAGGGCGACTGGTGAGCTGGGGCCGCCAATCGGCGGCGTGGAGCGAGGCATCGGCGGCCGACTAGAACCTGCGGCTGGAAATTCCGAGCGCGATCGACCTGTGAGCGGATCGTCTTCGAGGGCCGCAAGGTTGCCGAAATCGAATGAGTCGCCGGATGGTGCCTTGTGCGACGGCTCGTGGCCGAACGAGCTCAAATCTTCACCCCAACTCGGAACGCCTGCGAACGAGCCGAGCTGCAGCGGTGCCGCCGCATCCCCAGGCGCGGATAGCAAACCCGAAACCTTACCTGCGGCGGCGGCCTCCTGCTCCTCGAGTGAGGTGAACTCGAACAACGCTTCGTCGATCAACGAGCCGATGATCGAACGGCGATCGTACTTGCCGAGCTTCTTCTTGTGCTCACGTTCGAGCCGGATCGGCTCGACGAGCTGAGCGATGTCGAACGACGACACGGCACGGCCCATGTGAAACAACATGTTGTTCAGATCACGACCGAACTCGCGCGCGGTTTGATAGCGCGCAGCCGGATCTCCGGCGAGCGATCGCTGAATGACTCGTTCGAGCTCGACGGATACCTTGGGATTGAACTGGCGGATCGAAGGCACACGTGCCTGCTGCACCATGCGCACTGTCTCCAGATCCGTTTCGCCCATGAACAAGCGGCGCCCCGCGAGCAACTCCCACAAGATGATGCCGACCGCAAAGATATCGGTCTTGGCGTCGACCGGCAGGCCTTGCGCCGCCTCTGGTGACAAGTAGCTGAATTTGCCCTTGATGATCCCGGGTTCGCTCTTTTCGAGCTGGCTGTTGGCTTTGGCGAGCCCAAAGTCCACGACCTTCACTTCACCGAAGCGCGTGATCAGCACGTTCGGCGGCGACATGTCGCGATGCACGATGTGCAAGCTTTCACCACTGTGGTCGGTGAGTTCGTGCGCGTACGAAAGACCTTCGCAAATGCGCACGCAGATTAGACACGCTTCTTCCACTGGAAACGGCGTACCCGTCTTCCTGCGGTGCTCGATGACGCCCTTCAGATCGGCACCATCCACGTACTCCATGACGATGAAGTAGGTGTTGTCGCCCACGCCGATATCGAACACCTGCACGCAGTTCGAGTGCGACAGCTGCGCGCTGACGCGTGCCTCGTCCAAGAACATGCCGATGAACTGCTTCTTCTCGGACAAGTGAGGCAAGACGCGCTTGATCGCGACAGTCTTCTTGAACCCCTCGAGGCCAGCACTCTCGGCGCGGAAGACCTCGGCCATGCCACCCGAGGCGATTTTCTCGAGTACTTTGTAGCGTTGCTGTTGCTGAGCCATGCGCGTTCGAGTGCAGAATACTGGTTTGAGCGCCTTGTCCCCAAACTAAGTGCGCGACGCTGGCGAGAACGGAGGGGCTCCCGGCCGTGGACTTGCTTTGCCAGAAAAATCACGACATAAGCGGGCCATGAGCGGCCATAGCCATCACGACGCCGGCGCAGACCCACACGCCGGTCACGACGAGCACCACGACGAGACGACCTCGGACGACTTTCCTGCCGACGAGCCTCACTCGCCAGCCTGGCTGCCGTTGTTGGGCGGAGGCCTACTTTTGGCCGGCATTTTCGCGCTCGTGCTGCTTGGGTCTGACGACAAGTCAGTAGCGGCTAGCACTGCCGAAGCCGCTCCCGCCAAAGTCGCGCCAGTCGCTGTCAATTCGGCCCAAAGGCCGCTGCCGAGCCCGCGTCCGAACATCGCCCTACCACCTGGGCATGTGCCCGTCCCCGCCCCGCATCCGTGAGACGCTCACTTTTTTCGGCGAAAGCACTCGCCATCGGCGAATTTTGTGTGTAAGTACCCGCACCGCCTGGGGCCTTAGCTCAGCTGGGAGAGCGCCTGACTGGCAGTCAGGAGGTCATCGGTTCGATCCCGATAGGCTCCACCAAATCTCAGGCACGACACCGCGGCCGCTCCCTCGAGCGGCCGTCGTCGTTTTCGGCGCCCATGCAAAGGCTCAACGCGCGGTGAGCGCCATTTCGAGTTCGACTGGATCACCAGTAACCTTCAGACCACCGCGCAACGGCTGATTGCCGGTACCCGTCGCGCTGAGCGCCGACGACGGAACGGCGCATCCCTGCTCGAGGGCCTGTGCAACCGCGGCGGCGCGGGCCGCGCTCAACGCCCAAGAAGAAGGATAGCTTGCGGCCAAAGCTGGAACCACGGCGGCGCCGGGAGAGAGTGAAGCCCGTACGGTCAAAGCTTTTGGTTCGCCGGACTTTGCCGCGTCACACAGAAGGGCGCGAGCGGTCGGTGTCAGATCGAGCCGCTGTGGCAAGAACAGTAACGCGCTGTCGAATGCGACGAACAACGAGCCGCCGCTGACGACCAGCGCGGCGTTGCCCTTCTTAACGAACTTATCCAGCTTCGAGGAGAGCGCCAGGCGGGCCCGCTCGAGTTGGTCACTCGTAACCTTTTGCGCACTTGCACGCGAGTCGTGCTCGGCTTGCAGCTGGTCTCGCTGGTCGGTCGCCGTCTTGAGCTCGACCTTCAGCTTGCTCGAGGTGTCGGACAGGTTTTGAGCGTGCTGACCGAGCTCGCGGTATTGATCCGCGAGCTTCTGATGCGCGCGATAAAGCGGCAGATAGTAGCCTGCGATGAAGGTCGCCACCGCGACGAACAGCAGTCCTCCGAAAACGCGGCCCCAACGGGTCCCACGCGATTTTCCGTACGGGCCGAGGTCCGCATCGGCCAGGTCTTCCCAAGCTGCTTTGCGCGCCATGTCCTCAGAGCTACTTTCTCTGAGGCAGCTTGGCCAGCGCGAAGCGCCGCCACACTGAACACTCTGGAAGTGCCAGGTGGTTCAAAATTCAGCTCTCCAGAAAGCCTTGGCGAGCGAGGCAGCAATGGCTCGACGAAAAGATGCCTCGGCTGCTAAATTGACCGACATGAGGGCCGAAGCTGCTAGCTGGGACGATTGGTCGGTGAGCAACCCGCCCCCAATCGCAGAGTCCGACAAATGGCATGTCCAAATTGCAGCAGACGACGTCAAAGTCGTTTCGCTCGAGCAATTGGACGACCTCTTCCGCCTGTCCATCGTCGATTCTGAGACTAACGTTTGGCAATCCGGCATGGCTCAGTGGCAGCCCCTGCGCGTGATCGCGGGGTTGGACGAACAACCGGCGCCGCCTCCACCCAAGCGCACTCCGCCAAAGCCACCGATGCGGACAGCGGCAATGAGCTCGCCGCCGGCGGCACCCATGCGAACGATGGTGATGCCTCCATCCGCGCCGCCTCCGCGCTCAATCTCGCCGTCGGTACGCCCAGCGCCGCCCGTTGCTCGGCCGGTTGAACTCTCACCGACGTCATTCTACCCAGAGCCGATTCAGGCCAAGTCACCCGCGTACGCGAAGACGGTCGCGTATGCGGCACCGATCGCTTTTGCCGCGCCTGTTCAAAGCATGAACAGTGTCCGGCCGCTGGTCGTGAGTCGGATGCCCGCACCCGTGGCTACTACGCGCGGCGGTGGTGGCTTCGGCCGATTTTTGGTTGGCGTCGCTCTGCTCGCCGGCGTGAGCGTGACCGCGTACCGAAATGATTTCCTGCGCGACGCCGCGCATCAAGCTCATCAAGACGCGCTTTATGCCCGCCTCGAAACGGCGCTCGGTGGTCCCGCCTTCGGTACTGTGCGAGCGCTAGAGCAAACGGCAGCGGCGCAACCAGCCGCTGAGCTGGCTCTGAGCGAAGGATCTTCGGAACGCGCGGCGATCAGCGACACTTCGCCGAGCGCTCCCAGCGCCACCGGCACTCAAACCGCCGCGCTCAGCACCGCTACGCCACCAGTGGTTTCGCTCGAATCGCTGGCGCCGGAAAGGAAGGCCGAAGCCGCCGCAAAAAGCCAAGCCACGCCCCCTGCGCCCGCGGTCGTCGTGCCAACACCTTCACGCGCGGCAGCAAGCTTCGTCCAGCCCAAGCCAGTTGTGGCCCCTGCACCGGCGAAGGCAGCACCCGCAAAGCCGATCAAAGCCGTCGTCGAAAAGCCGGAGCCCGTCCCACAGAAGCCGGCCTCGGAAATGACCGAGCGCGAACGACTGAACGCCGCGATCGGGCAATCGATGATGCAAGCTGATGCGCCCAAGCCAAAGGGCAAAAAGTCGAAGGCCAAAAACAGCGACTACGATCCGCTGAACCCCAACCTGTGAGCGACGCTCCGCGTGCGCGGCCCGATTGAACGAGTCGCGCACGGGACGCTGTCACGACCGAACGTGACTCGAATCAGGTGGCGACGATTTTGCGGAAATAGGCGACGGTCTCTTTCAAGCCGTCGTCCAAGTTGACCTTTGGCTCCCAGCCGCCCAACTTTTCCTTGGCGAGCGCGATGATTGGTTTGCGCTGCTTTGGATCGTCTTGGGGCAGCGGCTTGTGCACGAGCTTGGACTTGCCGCCGACCAAACCGAGCACCTTCTCCGCCAGTTGCAGCATGGTGAACTCACCGGGGTTACCGATGTTCACCGGGCCGTGGAAGCTGCCCTCGCTGTCCATCATGCGCAGCATGCCCTCGACCAAATCATCGACGTAGCAGAACGAGCGAGTCTGCTGACCATCACCATAGATGGTGATGTCCTCACCGCGTAGCGCTTGCACGACGAAGTTCGAAACGACGCGCCCGTCGTTCGGATTCATGCGCGGACCATAGGTATTGAAGATCCGGATTACCTTGATGTCGACGCCATGCTGACGGTGGTAGTCGAAAAACAACGTCTCAGCGCAACGTTTGCCTTCATCGTAGCAGCTGCGAACACCAATCGGGTTGACCTTGCCCCAGTAGGACTCCGGTTGCGGGTGAACCTCCGGATCGCCGTACACTTCCGACGTCGACGCCTGCAGGATGCGCGCTTTCACGCGCTTGGCTAGACCTAGCGCGTTGATCGCGCCGTGCACGCTGGTCTTGGTCGTCTGCACGGGGTCGAGCTGGTAGTGAACCGGCGATGCAGGGCAAGCGAGATTGAAGATGCGTTCTACTTCGACGTAGAGCGGGAAGGTCACGTCGTGACGCATGATCTCGAACAGTGGATGCGAGAGCAGATGCTCCACGTTCTTTTTGCTGCCCGTGAAGTAGTTATCGACACACAGAACATCCTCTCCGGATTTGATCAGCCGTTCACAGAGATGAGATCCGATAAATCCGGCGCCGCCGGTCACGAGAATTTTCATAGTCACTTTTCCGACAGTACTTCGAAGCCAGTATGCGTGAAATCGGGTTTTTTCTCGGGCGCACCGATCCCTGCCCGCCAGCGGATCGGTGGCACGAGTCTTCCCACTGCGGAAGACTCCGTTATCCTGTTGGGAAAGTCATGTTGCTTTCCCGGATTCACCACGCCGCCATCATCTGCTCGGACTATGCGCGATCGAAGCACTTTTACAGCGAGGTGCTCGGCCTGCGCATCATCGCCGAGGCGTTTCGCGAAGCCCGCAACTCATACAAGCTCGATCTTGCACTCCCCGATGGCAGCCAGCTCGAGCTGTTCTCGTTCCCCGCGCCACCACCTCGGCCCTCCTATCCGGAGGCGTGCGGTTTACGCCACCTGGCGTTCGAAGTGAGCGACGTAGCAGCAACCGCAGCGGCACTGTTGGCGCAAGGCGTTGCAGTCGAGCCCATCCGCGTCGATGAGTTCACGGGGCAGCTATTCACGTTTTTCGCAGATCCGGACGGTCTGCCGCTCGAGCTGTACCAAGCACGCAAGTAACGGATTTGTCGCGCAGTGGTCGTCGCGCTTACACCAGCGAGCATGTGGGGTCGAAGCGTGTTCCGTCGCAAAATTCCTTCACGAGTTTCATCGCGGAGGCGCCGAGGCCAACTCAATGGGGTGTTTTGCGAAGCCTCGAGCCTGTCTCTGCAGTGCTGCATGCCACGCGGATGACGCGAATCGCAGTGAACGTGTATGCGGACTAAACACCTGCATGCAGTCTTGGTGCTGGCGATTCGCTATCTGATTCACCACGACGGCTTGACGCCGAATCCCCGCGGGGGTGTAGATGGGAATATGGAATTTCCTGCGGTCAGCGAGCGAACTCGCTCCCGTCTGATCTTCGTGGATGCTACTCGTGGCTTGGCCATGGTGCTCGTGTGTCTCTCACACTTCGGGCTGTTCTACTTTGGTCGAGGTTCGGCTCCCCGTGCTGCCGCGCTAACCTTTCATCTCGCCTTACCGGCCACCACCACATTCATGTTGGTGAGCGGTGCCATGGCAGGGCTCTTACTGACACGTGAAGGCGGGCGCGCCGAAACACTCAAGGACAAGCTGGTAGACCGTGGTCTCTTTTTGCTCGGGCCGGGTCACCTGCTGTTGCGATTGGCACACTGGAAGGTGATCGCCAGTTCCCCAGCATCTTCTCACTGGCTCTTCGTCACCGACGCTATCGGTGCCTGTTTGGTCGTCGGGGCCTACGTCGTCATAAAGATGCGACAGCAATCGCGCGCACTCGCGGGCCTCGTCCTATTTGCAGGGTGTTGGGTCGCCTACCTGAGCTGGTGGCCTACGGCGAGCGCCAGCGCGTTGCTCAAGGACTATCTGATCGGGGAGGAGCAAAACCCCGCGCACGGGGTGATCTTTCCCATTCTTCCCTGGCTCGCGTTCTACTTGATAGCGACGACGCTCGGAGAGCAACTTGGCGTCTGGAGGAACCGCGGAAAGGACTTGCCTCGTTCGCTATTGCTGCTCGCGGTACCGCTGCTCGGTCTTTCAGCCGCCTTACACGTCACGCGTCGGCTTTGGCACAACGATCAGCTTCGAGCCATGCTCAGTGCCGGACAGAAATATCCGCCCGGCCCAAGTTACCTTTTGTTTGGATCCGGTATTGCTGTTTTCCTGCTGGCCTTCATATCCTGGCTCGAAGGACAGGGGTACCTGACTCGCCTCATCACCTTCCTTGCGACGGCCGGCCGAGCATCGCTCACGTTGTTCGTGGTGCAGTACGTCGTGTACTACTGGTGGTTTTTGTCGCTGCAGCTGCCGGTTTCTGGACTCTGGCCGCTGTACTTTGGCCTGTCGCTTGCGTTCAATTTTGGCGCAGCGTGGCTCTGGGATCGCTACTGCGGCAATCGGTATCTGACGGTCGGGTGGCCTTGGTTCCGACGAGCCGCGTCCGTTCCGCAGGCCCCAGGGCCAAGCGGATACGACCGCGCTATTGACCGGAGTAAGCTCTGATGCAAAGACGAGGGTTGCGCCTGTTCCTTCTTGCAGCGAGCAACCCTTGGTTTCGACATGATGATCGAGCGAATCGAATCTCTGGTCCAGCTCGACACCCTAGAGGATGAATGGCGCGAGTTGGAAACACGAATGGTGCGTCTGCCATTCGTGTCCTTCGACTGGGTCCAGGCTTGGTGGCGCCACCTGCACGCAGATAGCGTCGGCGTTAAAGATGAGCTCTATGTGCGCGCTTTTCGCGGGTCACGCGCTGAGCTGCGCGGAGTGGTCCCGCTCATGCGCACCCGCCGGCCAGGTTTCGGCCCGCTGCGACTGCGCCAACTGCAACCGTTTGGTGCCGACCCGAACATCACCGAAATCCGCGGCATCGCTTCAGCGCCTGAAGACGCCGGCGACATCCTTCGTGCCTTGCTGGATCATCTGAGAAGCTGCGCGTCGGAGTGGGACTTCGTTGAGCTCACTGGCGTGCCAGCCGTGCATTCCGAGCTGGTGAACGCGACGGGGTTCGGCGCAGCGCGTTGGGTTCGCGATGTTCCGAACTACTACCTGCCGCTGCCGGCCACGTGGGATGAGTTCAAGAGCAAGCTCTCACGAAACATCAAGGAGTCGCTGCGTAAGTGCTACAACGCGCCCAAACGTGACGGCCTCGCCATCAAGCTCGAGGTCGTCCAGTCCCGCGCTGACGCTCGCGCGGCGGTGAACGAGTTCTTTCGGTTGCACCAAGCGCGCTCCAAGCTCGAGGACACCATCCGTCACGTCGACGTGTTTGGAGCGGAAGAATCCAGGGCGTTCTTGCTAGACGTTTGCGACCGCTTCGCGGCGCGTGGCAGCCTTTTTATTTTTCAACTCAAGATTGCGGACGCAGTGGTCGCGACCCGAATCGGGTTCCGCTGCCAGGACACGCTCTATCTCTACTACTCGGGTTACGACCCGCAGTACGCGCGCTACAGCATCATGACGACGACGGTCGCGGAAGCCATTCAGTTCGCGATCGCGCACGGTTTCAAGACAGTCAACCTCTCGACGGGCAACGACGTTTCCAAGTTGCGTTGGGGGCCCGAAGAAGCCGTCTATAGAGACGCCTTGTTGATTGCCCCCTCGCTGCGCGGTGCGATCGCACACGAGTCGTATGCGCTCGTGCGACGCCAGCTGGACGGCGGACCGTTGTCGCAAGCGCGCCTGACCAAGTTCCTCTCGCGCCGGGCGTGACGAGTCCGGTCAATTTCGGCTGACAGGGTCCATGCCTCCTTGCACGAGGACCGGTTCCTGGTATGTCTAGCGCGCCGGTATAGGAGTCGTTAAAAATGAGGCCTGACTTGCGACGGAATAGGCTCCACTGTGGTTGATGTCTCGGTCGTCATCCCCACGTTTCGACGCCCGCAGCTATTGCCTGAGGCCATCGCGAGTGCCCTGAATCAGGTTGGACCCTCTGTTGAAGTCATCGTCGTGGATGACTGCCCGGACGGGTCGGCGCGTGAACTCATCGAGCGACAGGACGACTCTCGCATCAGCTACTTTCGTAAGGACCCGCCGTCGCGCGGGCGACCCGCGCTCGTACGCAACAGTGGTTGGCCGAAGACCCAGGGTCGCTACGTCCATTTCTTGGACGATGACGATCGAGTAGCTGCCGGCTTCTACGGCGCAGCCTGCGCAGCGTTCGCGGCGCAGCCGCAGGCAGGCGTGGTCTTCGGACGCATCGAACCGTTTGCGGATGGCGCCCCCTCCGCCGATGCGTCGAGCGAGATGGCTCACGAGCGAGAGTTCTTCGCCAAGGCTGGCCGGCGCGCGCGCATTGCTTCGAACCTTCGTTCGCGGCGTTGGATGGTCTCGAACCTGCTCTTCAACGAAACGATGCTCGTCAACTCCGCCTGTATGATTCGGCGGGATTGCATCGAGGCGCTAGGCGGCTACGACGCGGACCTCGGACTCAACGAGGATGTCGACTTCTACTGCCGCGCCATTCGCGCATACGGCTTCCGGTTCATCGATCAGGTGGTCTTGCACTACCGCATCGTGCCGACATCCTTGATGCACGGCCGCGAGAACGACGACAAGCTGATCGATTCGTACCGTAAGATGTACGACCGATACCAAACGAACCACGGAAGAGCAGAGCTCTTCGCGCTGAAGGTGCTCGCTCGCACGGTAATGCGTATTTTGTGAGGAACCACATGGATTTGCCTGCCGAACGCCCCGACGTGCTTCCCCCTCAACACTTGCTCATCTCGAAAGCGGAGCGCGAGAGCGGGATCCTCTCCGAGTCGAACCGGGAACTCGCGACCCTACTTCTGACCTGCCGAGGCTACGTGATCCTGAAGGACGCGTTGGACCTCGATTTCGTGCAGCGCATCGGCCGCGAAATGGAAGCCATCTACGAGGATTGTCGGCAGACACTGGGGGAAGAGACTGGTACTTCGCCCGACGCGATCCACAACATTCTGAAGTCGCAAAAGAAGGGCGCCACGTTTTGGCACAGGAAGTCCCGCTGGCGCATTTTCCCTCGCCTGAGCGAGCCGATGAGCGACCCGCGGCTGCTTGCCAACCCACTGGTGTTGCCAATCCTCGAAGGCCTGCTCGGCGAGGACTTCTACTGCAAGTACATGTCGAGTGACACCTGCGTGAACGGTGCGATTCTGCAATCTCCGCACAGCGACATCGATGGTGAGGATACGTTCGTCGAGAACCGCTGGCGACCACGGGGTTACGTCGTGAACGTTCCGGTAATGGAGTGTGGGCTACACAATGGTCCACTCGAGGTATGGCCGGGTGGCAGCCACATGTGGACGTCTGCATTGCTCAATCCGTTCGGTCTTTCGCCCAACGTGCAAGATGGCAGAAACCCACCCGTAGAACGAGTTGCGGAGTACTTTCCGTCGCTCAAGGTCGTTCTGCTGCCCGGTGAAATCTTGATCCGTGACTTGGCGATGTGGCACCGCGGTACGCCGAATCCCAGCGACAAGGCGCGCACGATGCTGACCATCGGTTTCTTCCGCGAGGATAAAGCGTACGGCTATGGCGATCCGTCGTTCAACCTCGACGAGACACTATTTCGCAGTCTGCATCCGCGAATCCAGCGCATGTTCGCCTATCACTTCAGCCCCCTCGCCAAGCTGGGACGGGCTCGCAACAAACTCAAGAAGGTCGCCAAAGGCTGGCTCAAATCTCGCTTGGGCAACGCCTAAGGAGCCTATTCGCGGTCTCGCTGGACAGTCGCGCCGAACGAGGCATCGCCTCGAAACCTACCGTTCAAGGCGTGCCGGCAACCGCGGCACCTCGCAGGGCTTTGTCGAAGAAACTGACCAACCTAGTCTCAAACTCGGGACCTGCGACCTGTTGATACGTTCCGTGGGCAGCATTGTCGATCACCCACAGTTCTTTCTGAGCCTGTACCTGGCTGAACAGCGCACGAGTCAACGGCAGCGGAACGTCTTCGTCGCGTCCCCCGGCGATGAAGAGGATTTGGCAATGGAGGGGGCGAAGCGGGCCAAGCGCGTCGGGGCGAAAGCCGGCCCAGCGGGTGGCGAGGATCGCGGGCCATTGCGACAATGGCCCCCAGCGCCGAAAGTCTTGGAGCACCGAACCGTCGAGGGTGCCGACAGCGCCCTCGAGTACCAGTGCTTGCACTCGCTCGTCAGAGGTCGCCTCGTGTAAAGCGATCATCGCCCCGGCAGAGAACGCCAGGACAGCCACATGTTGCGAGCCGCGGGCATACGCGGTCGTCACAGCACTCCGCAGTGCGCTCGGCTCGGAGCGACTCCAGGTCACTCGCCCGCTGCTCTCACCGTGCCCAGGAAAATCGAAGAGCAATACGCCATAGCCGGCGCGCGCCAAGACTTCGGCCTGCGGCGCGAGCTGTGAGCGATCGGCTCCGGTACCATGCGCGAAGACGATCGACGAACCGTTCCGTGGAGGCAGCCACCAACCGCCAAGCACATCCCCCTGTTCGCTGCGAAACTGGATGGGCTCTGCTGGCGCGAGCGCTCCGCTCGTCGGTCGTGCCACTCTCAATCGTTGCGGCCTAAAATCAGCGTTGACCTCCCCGAGCGCGGCGCGCCAACCGATATTCGCAGCCGTACCCAAAGCGATCGCACAAACACCCAACACGATCGCTCTTCGCCACCGGATCTTCTGGCTCATCTTCGCGTCCGCCAACGTTTCACTCGGACGATATCACTTCACCCGCGTGTAGCCCAGTGGCGCCCTGCCACTCCGCGCGCAAGATTGGGTAAGAGGAACCTTCCGCCCATCTGGGCACCCTCACTTAGGGAAGCGTGGGTAAAAACGATACCCATTGCTCAGTCGGGGCGGCAGGTACAGCCAGACCGAAAGGCCAATCTGCGATTTCAAAACGCCGCCGCGACTTTGTGCGAAGGTAACGCCAATGAGTTCACTTGCTTTGCTCAGTCAGCTGCGTTCCATCTGGGACAATGGGCAGGCCGTTCTAAGAGGTCGCTGGTCCTTTCACGGAGCGCAGGTTGGTCCGAAGCTACGCGTCTGGGGTCGACCAATCATTTACAATGACGGAACGTTTTTGCTTGGCGAGCGCGTGCGCATCGTGTCGCGCCCTGTCCCGTCTGAGTTTGGGATCGGCGAGGGGGCCACTCTCGAAATCGGCGACGGCACCTTCATCAATCACGGCTGTTCCATCGCAGCAAAGCAGCTCGTTCGAATCGGCAGCAATTGCAACATTGGTTCGCACGTCGTGATCATGGACAACGATTTTCACCGCGTCGAACCTGAGCGCCGTACCGAGGCGCCACCTTCGTCGCCGATAATCATCGGCGAGAACGTGTGGATTGGCGTGCGAGCGATCGTTCTGCGCGGGGTCACCATCGGAGCTGGAAGCGTAATCGGAGCTGGAAGCGTCGTAGCTCACGACGTTCCCCCGCGCTCGCTCGCAGCTGGCGTGCCTGCTCGAGTCCTGCGGAACCTTTAGAGGACCGAGGCACATCGGGCGCGGGCGGCCTGCGAGGCACAAAGCGGGCAGCTGAGAGCACGCATGGCTCATCAGCCGAGCCTGGACGTAGGCAAGAAGCCGATGTAATGAGGAAGTGACGTCCCATGCCCGCTGTAGCCGCCAATGCCAGTGCCCGCGCCCCCTCGACGGGGCGCCCCTGGGGCATTCGCATCGCAGAGCGAGCATTTGCCCGCTGCCCCCCTTTTGCAGCGTCTCGCGCTGCGACGCTCGCGCTCCGCGCAGCGGGAGTGCGCATCGGCCCCGCCTCGGTTTTTTGGAGCATGCCTAGTCTGGTTGGCCCGGGCAACGTGTGCGAGCGGTTGCGGATCGGAGACTTCTGCGGCTTCAACGCCCGTTGTTACTTCGAGCTCGAGGACCAAATCAGCATCGGCGACCATGTAGCGGTCGGACAGGACGTGATGTTCTTGACGCGCACTCACGACACTTCGAATTCCGCACAGCGCGGCGGAGTCGCTGGCTCTGCACCAATCGAGGTCGGCAACGGCGCCTGGCTTGGTGCCCGCTGTACGATCCTGCCAGGAGTGAAAATAGGTGCTGGTTCGGTGATTGGGGCTTCAGTCGTTGTGGCCAAGGACGTACCTCCGAACACCCTCGTGATGGGTAGTCGGAATATTTCGCTCGCCAAATGGCGCTAGCGAAACGAATGCGTCCCAGTTTGACCCGACACTGGGTGCTTCGGCCCCGGCGCAAGGAAGTGAGAAATGGATAGATCGAACCCCCAATCCACCGGTTGGCGCAAGGTGATGAAGCTGTTGCGCGAAGAGACCAGCGGTATTCATCCCCGACTGATCGCATTGAACACCGTGGCCGGGTTCCTTCCAAGATATCAAGCTCGGCAAACTCGGGCTCGTCTCTTCTCATTCGCTGGGTTTCGCATCGGCGACGGAACGCGCCTAGCCGCGGTCCCCCGGATCAACGGTGGCCCAAACTTATTTTCGAACCTCGTCGTCGGCCGTGAATGTTCGATCGATACCGAGTGCATGCTCGATCTGAGCGAGCGCATCACCATCGGGAACCGGGTCACTATCAGCCCTGGGGTGATGATTCTCACGAGTACGCACGAGCTCGACATCCGGGAGCATCGGGCAGGTCCCGTTCAAATGTTGCCCGTGAGCATCGGGGATGGAGCTTGGCTCGGCGCGCGCTGCGTCGTGTTGCCCGGGGTCACCATCGGGGCGGGCGCAATCGTCAACCCTGGATCGGTCGTGAACAAAGACGTCACGGCTCAAACCCGAGTGGGCGGTACCCCAGCGGTTGTGGTCGAGGTGCTGGCGCCCCCCGAAGGCGCCTCCTCGGAATAACCCGAGTCGTGCCGTTATGCCACGGCGTACTATAGCGAGTAAGTGAAGCTTACAGGCTCCGACTCGTCGTCGGGTCTTGTATAGTCGCCGGGTGAAGACGCGTGTTCTGTTTCTGCATTCGGCCACTCGCCCACCTCTAGGCGCCGATACCTGGATCCACACGTTGATCATGCGATACCTGGATCGCTCTCGGCACGAAGTGCACGTGGCGTGCGCGCAAGGCACGAGCGCAGAATCGACGCCAACGTTCGAGGCCGTTCGTGCGATCCCCGACTTGCACATTCATCCGGTGAATCTCGGGCCAGAGTTGTTCGCCAAGTCGACGATCGGTCGCATTGGTGCCGCGATCGATACGGTACCAGCGTTTTGGAACATGGCGTCCCTCGTCGCATACGTACGCAAGCATCGAATTCGAATCATTCACACCAGCGATCGCCCGCGAGATGCGCTGGCTAGCGTAGTTCTGGCGAAACTGACTGGCGGCAAGTCCATCATCCACGTGCACGTCACCTACGGGGACTGGATGAGTCGCATGCTGCGCTGGTCGATGGGGCGGTGCAACGCGCTGATCGGCGTCTCGGATTTCGTGGCACGATCGCTGATCGAAGGCGGCGGTTTTTCGCCCGAAAAGACGCACAGCGTCCTGAACGCGATCGATCTGCAGAAATGGGACGCCGATATCGACAGCAGCACGGTGCGCGACGAACTCGGCATCAATCGAGACACACCGCTCCTGATTTGCGTCGCGCGCATTTTCCCTCCCAAGGGCCAAGACAAATTGGTTCGCGCACTGGCCTTGCTGCGCCCGGAATTTCCGGGCTTGCAGGCGCTGATCGTCGGCCAAGACTATCCACCCGGCACGCACTATTCCGACGAGATCAAGGCGCTAGCGCGACAGCTCGGCATCGCGGACGCCTTGATCTTCTCGGGCCTGCGCAAGGATGTCTCACGACTGATCGCAGCCGCCGATCTGCTCGTGATGCCTTCATTCGAGGAACCATTCGGGCTCGTCTACGCAGAGGCGATGGCGATGAAACGACCGGTCATCGCATTTAGCGACGGCGGCACCCCAGAGGTCGTCTATCACGGCGAGAGCGGCCTGCTATCGCAGCCTGGCGAAGTGGAGCCGCTCGCGGCAAATATCGCGACGCTGCTCCGAGACCCCGCACGGCGCCGAGAGATGGGCGAATACGGGCGAAAACAAGTGGAGGCTCGCTTCAACCCACAACGGCTCGCCGACGATGTTGCGAGCGTCTACTCGAAACTGCTGAGCTGAATGCAAGTTGTTACATCGCGCAGTACTGAGGCGCCGCTCGATCTGTCGTCCATTGTTTCTGGCCGCGCACCCGCTCGCGATGGGACCGGCGCTCGCGGAAAGCACGCTTCCTTGGCGAAAACGCCACATGGCTCGAGATTCCGGCGCTCTGCTTGAAGCGAACAGCAGTACCGGGCTAACATAGCGGCAACGTGTGGGCCTTGAGAAATCTCTCTTCCTTGATCGTGCGGTTGTCAGTTCTCGGCTTGCTCTCGCTTCAGGTCGTGGGCTGCGCGAGCGCGGGCGAATACGTGTGGTTCAAAGACGTGCCGCCGGCAGAGTGGGGCCTCACTTCGGGCGAGTACGTGATCGGCGTCGGCGATTCGATCAACATCCGCGTGTATGAACAAGAAGGTGTCTCCGGAACCTTCAAGATCCGTCGCGATGGGCGCATTGCCCTCCCGCTTGTGGGAGAGCTCAGCGTGGCCGGCAAACGCCCCTCGGAGTTGAGCGCCGAAATCGAGACCCGACTCAAGCAGTTCATCGTCGCCCCACGGGTCACGGTCAACGTCGAAGTAGCGCAGCCGGTCGCGGTTACGGCGCTCGGTGAAATCACCAAGGTTGGGGCACTCACCTTGGATCCGCCCGCGCGTTTGATCGAAGCGCTGGCGCAAGCAGGCGGTCCGACTGACTACGCGGACAAGTCGCGCATCTTCGTGCTGCGCAAGTTCCCCAAGCTCCAACGCTTGCGCTTCACGTACGAGTCGATCTTGCACGACGACGGTGGCGCAGCCGACTTCCCGCTGCGCTCCGGTGACGTGATCGTGATCGAGTGAGGTCAGCCGTTACGACGCGCGAGAGAACTTGCGCAGGAACGCGCCCTTGATTTGCGCGATCTGCGAGTCGTTCAAGGCGCCCGTCACCCACAGCCCTCCCCCGTAGGCGATCACTGAAAGGGGCGCCGCGATGAATGGCGAGAGGATGGGGCGCATCAGCCAAGCAGCGACGGCCATCAGACCGCCGGACAGCAGCGCCACAGCCAAAGACTTCAGCAATACGCGATCGAAAATGCCGCGCGGAGTCAACGCCACGCCACAGGCGACGACCAGCGCTTCGCTCGCTACGGCGGCCACGCACAAGCCTATTCCGCCATTCCCCATGCGCTTTTGAAACCAGGGGACGAGCACCGGATCGAGCACGACGCTAACCAAGACACACAGAGCCTGGACCGCGCTGGCAGCCTTCTGCCTACCCGCTGCCAAGATGCAAGTGCCGAGCGGCATGCTGAAGTAGAGCAAAAACAAGAATACCGAAAGGACCCGCAGGTTGTCTTCGGCAGCGCCGAACGCTTCGCGACTGAACATCGCCACGCCCACTTCCGGATAGAGCAGGCAACCCATTGCGATCGGAACTGCGGCTAGCACTACGCCGGAGAATGCGCCGCGACTCACACGCACGAAGCCTTCCTGGTCCTCGGTGTGCAGGCGACACAGCGTGGGATAGAGCGCTCCAACCAAGGCAGAAGCTGGAAACAGCAAGACTCCTATCAATCGGCGTGACACCGCGAACCAGCCCATGACCTCTGCGGGCGCGAGCCGAGAGAGGAACACGGCGTCGATGTTCGGTTGCATGGCCGTGGCCAAGCCCAGAAACACGAACGGTGCGCCCATCGTCGAAAGCGCTCGCACGGAAGCTTTGTCGACCGACAGAGCGCCAACACCTACTGGGCGTAGACAACGCCAGATGGCGAACAAGATCAGGACACTGACGGGGATCTGAACGAGCAGAGACGTGCGCAAGCGGCCGCCCAGCATCAGTGCAGGAATGACCAGCGCGGCGGTGGCGAATTGCTGGGATACGTGGACGTACGCGGGGATGTCCGTGCGCTCGAAGCCGCGAATGGTGTCTTTGCACGCGCCAATCAGTGAGGCGAAGCCAGTGATTAGAAAGGTCAAGCCGAACGCCCACTGCAGATCCGATCCGTAATGCAAGAGGACGCAACCCAGGCTGATCGCCACATAAACGACGAACGCGAACACCACGCGCCAGGCAATGCTGCTGCCGAGCAGCGCGCCCGCAAGCGTGCGGTCGCGCGCAATCAATGCCGGAAGCGCGCTCTCGTGCCCCCAGTTGACGAGCAAGAAGCCGAAACCGCTCAAGGTGCTCGCCAGATACAGGAATCCGAAGTCAGCCGCACCGAGGTAGCGGGCCAGCGTCGCGTTGACCACGATCGCGATCGGCACGGTCAGCGCCTGAGAGACGGTCAGGTAGAACGCGTTCTTGGCGACGAGGCGTGCGAGTGATCCGTTACTCGGACTCTGCTCTGGCTGCATAGCGCTCGAACAGTCACACGCCGGAAGGCGTGCGTCTAGCGCTCTCGGTCCAGCGCGCGAAGGGAGTCAGCGAGGTGGTAACTCGGAAGCCTCGCGCTTGGTGCGAACCCACGCTTGCGTGGAAGAGCCACTCAAGCGCAGGCCCAATTTCCAAACCACGTAGATGGGGGCGAGCGCCAGATCGAGCAACCCGCGCAGGCCAGTCCCTGAAACGCTCCAGCCGCGGAGAACGTAACAGATCAGCGAACCGATGCAGAACGCGAACACCGAGAAGGCGATGGGCAACGCAAAGAACCCAGCCAGCACGCAACCCAATGCGGCGAACACGGCGATTCGCGAGAGCGGAGGGATCAATAGATCCAAGGCCAAATCGAGCGGTAACACCTTGCGCTGGCGGAATGCCAAGCCGAGCATTCGCCGACCGTGCTCGCGAACCAGCTGACGACGCCCGTCCTCCCAGCGTCGGCGTTGCGAACTCGCGGCGCTCGCTCCGGAAACCATCTCGCCGTATACATGGGCTTCATCAGCGTAAAAAACGCGGTATCCCACCTCCCCCAAGCGGAGGCCATACTCGACGTCTTCGACGATCGAGAACGCATTGTGTGGCACTTCCTTGAGTAGATCGGCGCTGAAGCACATGCCGTTCCCTCGCAGGCCGCAAGACGCCTTCAAGCGCTCGCGCGCGCGAGAACGGACGATGTGGAAACTCCCGAATGCGATAGCAATCAATCGCGTCCGCCAGGACGCTTCTGGGTTCCGCACGGCGTAGTCCGCCTGAATCGCGCGTGCGCCGAGCTCGCGGCGAGCGTCAAAGGCCTTGAGCAGATTCGGAGAAACCAGGGTGTCGGCGTCGATCACGACCACGGCGTCTACGTCTTCCGGCAACGCTTCGAAGGCGTGCGCGAGCGCGTATCCCTTACCGCGGAGCTCGGCGTTTTGGCGCTCGAGCACGATCGCCCCGGCGTCCCGGGCTTGGCTTGCAGTGTCGTCGCTGCAGTTGTCGGCCACGACAACCACGTCGAACGCCGACTCGGGATAGTCGACGGCCCGCAGACTTCTTACCGTCGCGGCGATACCGGCAGACTCATTGTGGGCAGGCACTATGAAGCGAAACCGGCGCTGTCCAGTGCCGACCGTGGGCACGCGGAGCTTTGCTGACAGCAAGGTCGCGACCAGCAGATACGCCGACGCCAGCAGCACTGGGAGAGAGCACAGCGTCAGGCCCAAATCGAACGCGAACATCACCACTCAATGAACCTCGGGTGCAACCCAGATGTCTACGGGAGCTCCGCGCCGCAAGCAAGGCCGGGCGTACGTCCGACCGAGACACATTCCAAGATCCGAGCCAAAACAGGCCGCACTCACGGGCGCTGCAACTCCGTATAGAAAGCCTCGAGGTTCCGCACCACCGCGCTCCAGGCATAGCGGTCCTCGGCAAGCCGCCGAGCATTTTGGCCAAGGCGGCTGGCGAGAGCCGGATCGTCCAAGACGCTCAAGACCTGGCTAGCAAAGTCATTCGGTGTGTCGGCCAGCAGCACGTCCTTGCCGTGCGTGACCTCGATGCCCTCGGCCCCAACGCTGGTGGACACGATGGCCTTCGACTTGGCCATCGCCTCGACGATCTTCAAACGGGTGCCACCGCCGATTCGCAAGGGCACGACCACGGCGGTCGCGCGCTCCAAGTGTGGCATCAAGTCGTCGACGAAGCCGACGATCTCGACGTTGCGGCTCTGGCGAGCCTGGACGTCGGGCTGCACGCCGGGGCCGACGATCGAAAGCTTCAAGTTGGGGCGACGGGCGACCAACTTGGGCAAGATCTCGTCGATGAAATAAAGTAGCCCATCGTGGTTCGGGAAATAGTTGTTCGCGCCGAAGAAGAGCAATGTCTCCGGCTCGACCGCTTGCACTGACGGTTGGAATTGATCGACGTCGACGCCGTTCGGCACGACGCTTGCGCGCGTGGCTGGCGAAGTCTGCGCCAAGAGCTCTCGGTCTCGCTTCGAGGTCAGCACGACTCCGTCGAAACGGCGCCACGCGGCTTTCTCCTCGTAGCCGTATTTGCGCCAATTCAACGAGTTGTACACGCGACGCGACAAGCCCTCCGCAGACTTCGAAGTTCGCCGTTGTAGGTCGTACTCCACATTGTGTTCGTCCAGGACCAAACGAGATCGCTTGTCACGCGCGGTGAAGCGATAGGCGGCCATGTTGGCGAACTCGACTTGCACGACGTCGTACCGCTCGCGTGACAGCTGCTCGTCGAGCAGCCGCTGAAAGTCGGGCCGGCGCTTGACTTGCAGGTGTTCGAAGCTGTGCGCTGATAGAAGTGAGCGCATCTGCAACTTGCGTTTCTCCGACACGCTGCGTGGGTCGAGATCAGGAAGCGTCAGCACGGTCTTGCAATACGCTGCGGTGGCGTCGACCGACTCCTGCGTGTAGGCATCGGTCGAATTGAACGACACGATCGACAACTCGTGCTGCTTCGCTAGGCCACGCATCAGGCCTTCGATTCTGCGTTGCCCCCCGAAGCGCGCTGGACTGGGCAAGTAAGGAGAGACGAACAGAATTTTCATGGCTTTGCTCGAAGCAAAGCACGCATAACACGAATCCGCGGTATCTTGGAGCTACTCCAGCCTGACGTCCAAGACGCTGATTGAATAGGGCGGCAAGGTTTCTTGCATTGCAGCGGCGCTCTGGCTGCGCTCCTCCTGTAGGGATTGCGAGCTCGCGCCATACAGAAACTTGCGTTGTGCAACGAGCTTTCCGCAGCCCGGGAGATCGATGTCGGCAGTCACGGCTTCGGTTGGATCGAGGTTCAAGGCGATCAGCACCATGTGTTTGCCAGAGTCGTCACGCGAGGCAAAAAGCGAAACCTTGTCCGTCATACGCGTGTCCACGGAACGCTCCAGGAAGTGTCCATCCTTGCCGTCGAAGTTGCGATATGCACGGAACGCCCAATAAGCGGGCGAATCCTTGGGTGGCGCGTGCCAATAAAAGGCATAGTCCAGCTCCGTCGTGCCGAATCGGCCCAGAACCTCAGCCAGCGCTAATGCACCGCTGATGTGCAGTTCACCACCGAAGTTGTATTCCCCGATCGACACCGCGAGGCCAGGGTAGCCAAGCTTGACCCACTCCTTCAGTCGCGGAATCAGCCGGACGTTATCGTTGATCCACGATTCGTCTCGGTAGCTCGGGTCCCAGAGCGAACGGGTGGATCTGATGCGCAAGGCTGCCGCCTCCGCGTCGGTGGCTGTACCGTACACGTTCTTTCCTTGAGGATAGTAGTGAACGTCGAGCACATCGAGCGAGCGAGTTCCCGAAGCTTGATCGTGTTCGCGCAGCTTGCGCAGATACCACGGGATCAGCGGGACGTCTCCGTGGGCCTTGCGATCCGGCTTTTGCGCAACGCCCGCGACTACATCGCGGGCCGAGAAGAAGTAGCCAGTCCAGCCCCACTCAGCCGGGCCTGCGATCAGCGCTTGCGGATCGCCGGCCCGAATTGCCGTAGCGTAGCGCAGCGTGCGATCGAGGAGCTCATCGTAGGAGAGTGGCTCTGGGTGGACGTCGCGATGCGTCGAATTCCAAAGGCTGGGCTCGTTGTCCAAAATGTACATCTTCACGCTGCGCGCGTTCGACTTGCGGTCTTCGGCGACGATCGTCTCCACCCACTTGCGCATCATTTCCGGCGGCGCAGGCACGCTGGTCAGAGTCGGCGACTTTGGTTCGATCGGCACGCCGTTCTGCCGCACGCCATCCCCGGAGTCGACCCGATTGGGATCGTGAGCGCGCTGTGCACCGTAAATAGCGACTGGGAAGCCGTAGGAAGTCAGGTCCTTCGCAACCCAGCCGATCGTGGGGACGGTGACCGCAGAGATGATATGACGGCTCTGATTGCTCTTGAGGAACGTGCGATAGTCGTCGCTCTTGGTATTCTGGAAGAACCAATCGCTGCCGGCGTTGTACGCGTTTCCTAGCTGCCAATTGTAGCGACTCGTGGGGTTTCCACCCCAGCGGCGAGCGGTCGCCGACAGCCCCGGCTCATCACCCACGACGCCATAGATATAGGGACTGATGGGATGGCCGGGGGCTTGGCAATCGGCCACCAGGCGAACGTGCTTCGCGGCAGTGACGGGCATCGCCCCCGTCGCTGTCGGCGCGCCGACGTCTGGCCGACTTGGCGTGAGCGCCAACTTGTCGAAGCTCACCCAGTCATTGGGGACCAAGACCTTCGCGTGCAATACGATGCGGTCGATCGGCGCACCGGATGGATTCAGCACCTGCCAAGGGATCGACACCCCGACCCAACCGTCAGGCAGAGGCTGCAGTTGCGAGCCGACGACATCGACTGGTGGACGCGAAACGTCGTCGTTGCTCGCGGCCACCTGAACCTGCAGAAAATCCCCGAAGGAACTCGGCGCGCGCATGTGAAACGAGAATGAGCCAAAGCGCTCCGACAGCGCCGCCTCGTGGTGAATGATGAAACCACCGAAGTTGGAGAAATCGACGCGGGCGGGCCCCTGCGAAAGATCGTGCTTCCCCCACCCCCAGTCGGACCAGCCCTGGCTCAGCTTGCCGTCGTACACACTGAGTGCCGAAGACACCTCGCCTGGCGCGGCGGCGGGCGTTGGTTGACGAGGCGAACCGCCGCTAGCTCCACAAGCTGCACAAAGCGCGCAGACGACGAGGCATCGCAAGTCGAGGGCTCGAGAGTGTTCGACGCTGCCGCTGACCCGTTGCTTCGCACGCTGCATCATTTTCGGTGCCAATGATAGAGAATGAAGCGCGGATTGAATTGACGGCGCTCCTCGTCGACGAACGACTGACGCGCAGCGGTCAGCACGAGGTCGTTCGGGTCCTCGAAGTTGCGACTGATCTCAGACCACAAATAGTAGACGTCACGCTTACCCTCGGTCAGCCGCTCGACCATGGGAGCGACGTCCGCGACGCTTGCATCCGGGCGCGACAAGCTGACGAACTTGATGCGGTCGAATAGGTCGGGCGCATAGTAGTCCCACAAACATTTCGGCGACGCAGCTGGCTCTGGCGGCGCGCTCATGTTGCCCAGACGCAGCAGCGCCGAATTGGCATCCAGCGTGCTACGCAGGAGGAGCGCGGCCCCACGCCAATCCTCGCGGCGGCCATACTCTTCTGGGCGATTGAAGTGAACCAGCGCAATCGCGAGCACTAGCGCGCTCGTGGTGGCGAGTACGGTCCGCAGCCATGCCTTAGGGGTCGCGAGGTAGCCCGCGGTCAGCAAGAGCGGGAAGAAAGGCGCGGAGAACACCATGTACTTGGGGTGAATGAAATTCCGACCCGAAATCACCACCGAGACCAAACTCACCAACGTCGGGACGGCGAACAGCTCGACCGAAAGCCAAAAGGCAGGCCCCGGATTCCGCGTGGCGCACAAGCGCACGAGTTGCCAGACCACGAGCACACTCGGGATCGCCACCAACAGCGCCAACGAAACGTTGGACGCCAAACTCGACAAGCGAATCGCGCGATCCAAGCCCAAGTCCGGCAAGACGAAGTAGTTGAAGCCGACCGAAAACGCGGTCAGCAATTTGGGCAGCGCGCTCGGCAGATCCGTCGCCAATAGATGCGGAGCGCCGCCTGCTTCGCGCTGAAAGCGCATTAGGTTAGGCACGTTCGGCAAATACATCGCGACCATGCCGAGCAGAGCAGCAAAGCCCTGCTTCAGCGACAACTCGCGGCGGCGGCGGAGCATCGCGAAACCGAAGCCGGCCATCAAAAACCAATAATGGAAGTGCGTATAAACACCCGCCACTCCCGCCAGCACGAAGCCCACCCAAGGCAGCGCTACCGGCCGGTGCTCAGCGGTGCGCGCGACGACCTCGACAAAGGCCCACGCTTGCAGCAACGCGATCAAGGGCACGAGCGAGTACATGCGCAGCTCTTGTGAAAACTCAATCAACATCGGGTTGAGCGCCAAGAGCAGCGCAAACACGAGCCCCGCCCGGACACCCGCGAGGCGTCGAGCGAGCAGGAACGCCACAGGAATCTGTAGCGTGCCGAACAAAAGGCAGAGGCTCCGAAGCCCAAATTCGCCGTGAAAACCGAGCTTGCGCCAGAAGTAGAGCAGGCTAAAAAAGAGCGGGCGAAAGCGATCTTCCGTCGGTGTCAGCCACTCGTTGCTGTCGCGCAGCAGCGAAAAACCTTCGTCGCCGTAAAAGCTCGCCGTGATCTGCGGCACCCGGACGGCGAGGGCGAGGGCGATGATTGCCGTGAGGAACCAGGCTTCGGTCTTGTTCACTGCGGCTTGGGACGACATGTTTTTTGCGGTTCGCTCTCTAAGAGAGTGCGCGCAGTATGCCTGCTGCCTGCTGCCAGCGGAACGGTATTTTGGGGTGTAGAATGGATTCGCGCGGCTCTTGAAAGTCGCTATAAACGGGGGTCAGGCGAAAACGACAGCAGCGCTCCCGAACGAAGTCATGGTCACTGAACAAAAGGTCGGAGGAGATGTCATCGGCGCACTCACGGTGGTGGGAGTACTAACCCTGCTCGGTGTACTCGTTGCCGATTCCAGCCTCGGACTGCTGGTCACGCTGATCGATTTCTTTCTGCTCGTCTACGTGATGTTCCGAGTTCCGGTGCGCCAATTCCTGATGGGATTGATGTTCTTCGTGTTCGCGCTGCCCAATCCCTCGGAGGGCCAGTCGACCAAATGGGAGCCGCCGTTCACCGCCGTCGGAGCGATTCTCCTGAATCACCTGAATACGGTCGATCGCAGCCTGAGCTTCCTTTCGAGCGCGTCGTTTTCCGGCCTCGATCTCTTGCTGGTGATGCTGGGAGTCGTCGTGTTCATACGCAAGCAGAACGGCTCCAAGATCGACTCGGCAGGTCGGCTCGAAACGCCGAAGCCGCTGAAGACGATGGCGTTCATCTCGCTCGGCGGCACGATCTTCTCCTGGGTCAGCGGGCTCGTGAGGGGCGGCGACTTCGGCATGTCTCTCTGGCAGGTCAACTGCGTCGTGTACATGCCGGTGCTCTTCTTGCTGTTCCAGTACGGACTGCGTGGACCGCGGGACCATCAGGCATTGGCGCGCGTCATCATGAGCGCCGCCGTCTACAAATGCTTCATGGCCTACTACATCGTGCACTTCATCCCGGGGCCGCTCGACCCGGATACCGGAAGCACGCGACCGGTCTATGGCACGAGCCACAACGACTCGATGCTATTCGCTGCGGCTTTCGTGCTCGTTCTGGCACTGCTGGTCGAACGCGCTGGCAAGAGCGCCAAGTGGTATGGACTGATTTTCTTGCCGATCTTGGCCATGGGTACGATCGCCAACAATCGACGTTTGGCCTGGGTTCAAGTCGCTTTGGTATTCTTCACGGTGTACCTCATCAGTCGTGAGAGCCCAATCAAGCGCAAGCTGCGGCGCACGCTAATCGCGCTTACTCCGCTGATTGCGGTCTACATATACGCTGGTTGGGAGTCGCAGTACGGCGGGACCTTCAAGGCCGTGCGCATGATCCGCTCCGTAGTCGACGCGAAGAGCGACGGGTCCAGCCAATGGCGCGAGTACGAGAACGTGAACTTGATCGCCACGTTTCGCACGAGCCCAATCATCGGCACCGGTTATGGCGTGCCCTACCAAGAGATGGTCGTCTTGCCGCCCGTGGACTATCCGCTCGAACGCTACCTGCCGCACAATAGCCTGCTCGGGCTGTGGTCCTACACGGGTATGGTTGGCTACGCCGCGCTGACCCTACTCTGGGCTGTCGGCGTGTATTTCGGTATGCTCGCCTACTACAAGGCTGAAGATGCGCGGCTGCGGGCGGCAGCCCTGGTCAGCTTCGGCAGCGTGCTGATCTATCTACTTCAGTCGTGGGGCGATCTGGGACTCGGATCGTGGACCGGCATATTCATGATGGCCACCGCGCTTACAGTAGCCGGCAAAGCAGCAGTCGCGGCCGGACAGTGGGGCGATGTCAAAGCAATACGAGCCGGAAACAACGCGGTGTCGGGTGGTGCCGCCGCATACGGCCAGACGCGTCGACCTTGATGAATCCGCGCGGACGGCGCTGCGGTGGCGTGGTCGAACGATTGACACGAGAGACGTGGGCGAATATCTGAGAGCATGTCGAGTTCGTCATCGCCGACTCGGGTGCGGCTGATTCTCTTCGCATTGGTGGCCGCGTTCTGTGTCATCGCCGTTACGCAGCGTTGGCTGCAAGACGACGCTTTCATCACCTACCGCTACTCCCGTTACCTCGCCAACGGGTTCGGTGCGGTGTGGAACCCGGGCTACGCCATCGAGGGCTACACCAACTTCTTGTGGATGGTGCTGATTGCTGGCTGCATCTCGCTCGGCATTCCGGCGGAAGTTGCGACGCACTTGCTCAGCATTCCGATGTTCGCGGGTTCGCTCTTGCTCGTGTTCGCGATCGCGACCCGCGTGTTGAAAGACGCACGCTGGGGCTTGGTCACGACCGCACTGACGGGCGCGAACTACAGCTTCTTGATGTACTCGACGGGCGGGCTCGAAACCCAGCTCAACACCCTACTGACGTTAGCGTCACTGCTGTTGGTCGTGCGCGCGAGCGATGAGGATCGAGTCACGCCGGGTTCCGCCGCCGCGCTCTCGACCCTGGTAGCGCTAGCCATGATGACGCGCCCGGACTCGGTCTTGCTGGCCACGGTAGCAATCGGTTTCATGGCCTGGCTCGCGCTGAAATCCCGCAAACAGCCGACGAATACCTGGTTCACGGCGCTGCTCCTGCTGGCGCCCGCCCTGATCCTGTTGGTGCCCTGGTTGCTGTGGAAGAAGCAGTTCTACGGCGGGATCTTCCCCAACACATTCTACGTGAAGCTAGGCATTCATCGCCCGGGCACCATGAACCGCGGACTCGCGTACGTTGGCTGGCCGTTCATCAGCTACCTGTGGCTGCCGGTGTTGGTGTTCTTGGCGATCAAGCTGCGAGCACGTCTCCCGCGACCCGAGCGATCGGCTTATCCACTGCTGGCCTACTGCGCGCTCTGGCTCGCCTATGCCGTTTTCATCGGCGGCGACATCATGGAATTTCGGCAGCTGATTTGCGTATTCCCGCTGATCATCCTGCTGATCGTCTACGCTTGGCGCAGCGCCTTTCCGAAGCTCGAAGCGGTCGCGGCTCTGGCGGCGATTCAGCTCGCGGGCAGCGTGGTGCATGGGCTGTATTTCGGTAAATACGAACGACCTCCAGGTATCGGCAACATCCCAGTGCTCACCAGCACCACACTCCGATGGTGCGAAATGGGTTCGCGACTGCTCAGCGACTTGGGCAAGGAAAGCGGCGCTACGATCGCGGTTTCGCCTGCTGGAGCGATCCCTTTCCGCTCCGAGTTGCGTACCATCGATATCCTTGGCCTGAGCGATCGCTGGATCGCTCGCAATGGCTTCGTTCGTCAGAAGTGTGACGTGTGCCTCGGCCATCTCAGGCTCTCCAGCTTCGACTACCTCGCCCACGCCGGAGCGAATCTGGTCTTCGGACACCCGCAAGAGTCAGACTTCCGCCATCCACTTCCGAGCACCACCGCCGTGCTCGAGCAGATGTTCTACGGCGAGCGGCTAGACTACGCGAACATCCCCGAGCGAGCGCGAATGGTTCAGATCCCGCTTTCAGGCGACGACAGCTTCGTCGCCCTCTACCTGCAATCGAACCCGAAGATCGACGCGCTAATCGCGAACGGCACGTGGAAATCACAGCCGCTCGACCGCAGCGGCCCGCTGTGGGCGGCGAAGCGCGAGTGAGCGCGGCTCAGGAACCGACCGCAACGGCAACAGCGACCGGCGATTCCGACTCCTGAACTGGTAGACGCACGGTCTCGAGCGGCGAGGCAATTTGCAGGTAGGCGAGGCGCTTCATTTCGCGGCGACCGCGTGTCACCGTATCCAGCACCAACCCACAAACCACGCTCAAAAACGCAAGCAGCATGATCGACGCCGACAAGATCGCCGTCGGGAAGCGTGGCACGAGCCCTGTCTCCCAATAAGTGATGACGACCGGAATCGACAACGCAACGGCAACGAGCGCAAGCACCAAGGCAGCGATGCCGAAGAAGGCAATCGGTCGCTCGTTCTTGAACAGCATCAGCATGACGCGCAAGATGCGCACGCCGTCACGGTAGGTGCTGAGCTTGCTGACTGAACCGGGCGGGCGGGCGAAGTAGTCGGTCTCCACCTCGGCGATGGGCAAGCTCAGCGTGAGCGCATGAACGGTGAGTTCGGTTTCGGTCTCGAAGCCCGCCGACAGTGCCGGGAAAGACTTGGCGAAGCGCCGCGAGAATGCACGATACCCCGACAGGATATCCGTAAATCGCTGACCAAACAGCTGCGCCAAAAAGGTGGTCAGCATCTTGTTGCCGAGCACGTGGCCAGCGCGATACGCCTCGGTTTGGGTCTGAATGCGACGGCCCACGACCATGTCGAGGTTGTTCCTGATCAGCAAATCGATCATGGTGCGCGCCGCTTTCGCATCGTACGTCGCGTCGCCGTCGGTCATCAAATAGACGTCGGCTTCGATGTCCGAAAACATGCGGCGCACGACATGGCCCTTGCCCTGTAGAGTTTCTTGCCGAACGATGGCCCCTGCGCGACGCGCGACCTCCATGGTGCGGTCCTTGGAGTTGTTGTCGTAGACGTATATCTCCGCCTCCGGCAGCGCGACCCGCAAGCCCGCAACGGTATCTCCAATCGCAATCTCTTCGTTGTAGCAGGGGATCAGGACGGCGATACGAGGGGCGGGGAGCTGGTTGCTCACGAATAGATCCTCCGATAGTCAGCACCAGCCCAATGCCGGAGCGTCGGCGAAGATAACGCAGCTCGGGGAGAACCGCAGCCCGGTACCGCGGGTCGCGCTCTCTTTTCACAAGAAACGAGGCAGAAAGTGGCCATTCCGTGGTGCCTCAGATCGGCGACGTTTCGCGTCCGTATCAAACGAATCAATGAGATTTTGGTTCGGCTCACGTGTCGCTCGCAGCCTGGAGCGCGCGCTCCCAAGCCGGAAGCATCAGCCGGACGGGATCGTGAGTTGGCAACGCTCGAACGCGACCGACCAACGGAGCGCATGCGTCAGGCGGTATGGACACTGCGCCTGCGTTCGGGCATGGTCGTGGTGGCGGAAAGCGGAGGCTCATGCAACTTCGTAACTTAGGCAAAGAGCTCAAGCACCCCACGCTTGTGATCTTTCTGGTCGGTCTGGTCGCAGCCCTGGTCGTGACGTTCGTGCTCTGGCAACACCAAGACGCAGTCCAGCGCGTAGACGATCCTTACTACTTTTCCATTCTCGGGCGCAGCATCGCCGAGGGCCGAGGGTTCATGCAGTGGAATCACCCGGACCTGCCGACCATGCGCCGTGCCCCGCTCTATCCCGGGATGATCGCGGTTCTGTATCTGCTTGGCGGCCCGCACACCGTACTCGTTCGGCTCGCGCAGTGTGTCTTGACCGGAGGCACTGCAGCATTCACCTACGCCATTGGCGCCCGGGTTTTCTCCAAGCAAGTGGGGCTGATCGCCGGAGTATTGGCGGCCTTGCATCCCATGGTGCTGCGTTACGTGCCGGACTTGCAGGTGGAGAGCCTGCTCACGTTCTTCACCACGGCGATGGTCTGGTGTGGCGTAGGTTTCATCCAGAAACCAAGCCTCAAATTCGGCTTCGCCCTCGGTGCTGCAGGCGCGCTCGGTGCGTTGGTGAAGGGGGTGTTGGTGGTGTGCCCGCCGGTGTTCGCCGTGTGCTGGCTGCTGCGCCGCTGGCGTCGCGGAGAGCCTTTGTCGATTGCACCGGTCGCCGCGATCGCCGTGGCCATGTGCGTCGTGATCTTGCCGTGGACAGCAAGAAACTACAAAGTTTCGGACGGGCACTTCATTCTGATCAGCACCAACGCCGGCGGCGAGTTCTTGCGCGGCTACGTGTTCGCACAGCCGAAGTACTACCTGCTGCAGAAGCGCCCGTACGTCGACGGCGAGAACGAGGCCAACCAAATGGAGATCGACCTGTTCAAGTCGCAAAATCTAGTTTGGGAGCGCGATGAACCAGAGACCGAGCGCGTGCTCAGCAAGGCAGCCAAAGAAAAGCTCGTCAGCGATCCGCTCGCGCTGGTGCCGAAGACCTTTATTGGCCTCTTCACCTTTTGGTACGAGTTGACGAGCGCCAAGAACTCGCTCGTTGTCGGCGGAGCAGCGCTCGGTGCATGGATCTTGGCCGTTCTCGGGATCCTGCGCGCCCGTTTGCAGGGGCGCATCTTGTGGCCATTGCTCCAGCCAATTCTGACGATCAATATCCTGTACGCTATCTTGCTATCGCTCGGACGCTACTCGGCGCCGGTGATCCCCACGCTCATGGTGCTCAGCTCTTGGGGCATTGCCTGCCTGCTCAAACTCGAGGGCACGGAAGCGGAACGCCGAAATCAAAACGGGCTTAGCGCGTCGGGTTGAGCCGCCACGCAGCGCCGATCCCGTCGCTCAGGTGCCCAGGCCCACGCTGCGGAAAGTGATCAAGCGGTTGGCGGCGTAGTTCCAAAACAGAGCTACGCCGACGGCCGCAGCTTGGCCGACATACAGGGCCACGATCGGAGTCGTGTACCCCAAAGCAAATCGATCGGCCCAACCGAACACCAACAGGTTGATGGCTAGCCCCACGCAGCTGACGAGCACGAACTGCATCAACTGCGGAAGCATGAATTTGTCCCGCGACTCGGGATAGGTCCAGCGTCGATTGCACACGAAGGTGGTGGCGACTGCGAGCGAGAATGCTAGCCCTTTGGCAAGCACGCGGTCCAGTGAACAGGCTACGGCGAATACCGTGAGCGCTCCGGTATCGACGACAAAGCCGATCCCGCCGACGATCAAGAACATCAGAAACCGCCGGACTTCGCGACGCGCAACCTCGGCCCGATCGAGCGTGGCATCAGCCAGGTCATCCCGGGCCAACGGCTCAGCCCCTGCCCTACCAATCGAAACTCGACGCGACGAAGGCTCTGGTTCGCTGTGCACGGGAGCGGTCTATCAGGAACGACGCGAGGCGGCAACGCCGGGCGCCACGCGCGAGTAAACGATCAGCAGCGCCCCCAAAGGTAGATCAGCGCGAACGCGTAGAAGGCGTGAAAGAACAGAGTGTAGCTGATCGCCTTCTTGAGCCCATTTTTCGGGACCGCGTCACGAGCAGCAAATGCGGGGATCGCGATCGTCGCAAACACGACGGAGATCAGAATCAGCTTGGACATCGCAGGTGGCTATCGAGTACGTACACCACTCTCGGTCTTGGCGCTCTTTGTTCCGCGCGGGCCCTTCACTGCGCCTCGTAGTCGAAATCGTAACTCATGATGCCGTCGTCTGGGACGTGGACGGTGGTTTCGCCACAGCTAAAGTGCCAAATGAAGAAGGCTCGCCGCTCGTTCGAGTAAACCAAACCCACGGGACGGAACGGTGCTGCCACGCTGACCACCTGCCAGCTCTCCCCACCATTTGCGGAAACGATCACTTTGTCGGCGCCGATTGTAGCCAGCCTACCGTCCGGCAATTGGATGATGCCGACCGCGGGATCGACTGTTCCCACCTTGTTGAGCAGCGTCCAAGTCTGGCCTTGGTCTATGCTCTTGGCGACCGCCCCGCCGAAGTCGCTAGCAAAGTAGATGGTGCCATCATCCGTGACCAGGGGCGCGGCCGCGCCGCCCGCCGGAGTTACTTGAGCCCATGATTCGCCAGCGTCTTCGGTGCGGTAAATACCACTTTGACCATCGCCAAACTCACGACAGCCGAGCAGGAAGGTCTTCGACCCAATGACCAAGGGGTAACTACATGCTCCAGCTTCCTTGGGCTCCCCTTCGCCGATGTCGCTAAACGTCTTACCGCCATCAGTCGAGAGGTGGAGCAGGTGATCGGCTTCGTGGCCACTAATCAGAATAGTGCGGCGCTGTCGGTCGCTGAGGTCGACACTGACGTAGTCGTTGTGCTCGGTTCCCAATGAATGGAACGTGTTGCCATCGTCAGCGGTCTTGAATGAACCGAGCCCGTTGTAAACTCCGGTGACCCACCAGGACTTCGGGGCCACTGGATCGTACAGGATGAAACTCGGCCGATTTGCCATGTCTTCCGACTTTGGGCCTTGACCCAACGCCGACCAGGATTGTCCACCGTCGGTGCTTTCCCACAGTCCGTTCAGCGCGATGCCTGCGATCAGGCGATCCTCGCCTGGCTTCGCGCTGAGGTAGGACATGTTTCCGCACTGGGAGTGGAGCTCTGTCAGATTCCCAGTTGCTACCGACCAACTGCCGGTGGGCGTTGGCCCGTCGATCACCCCCGAACCGGCATTCGCGTTACCCCCTTGCCCCGGCGCACCCCCTTGCGCGGGCGCATTCTCGTCACAGTGTTTGCTAGGGCACGCGTAAAACGTGCATCCGCAGGGCGATAGGAGACAGGAAACGACGATAGCTCGGAGGATCGAAGGGCCCACGCCTTTGTCTTACTCGACGTAGCGCCAAATGCCAGCGAGCCAGTTCCCCGTGACGATGATATAGTGCGTACCGTCGTATGTGACCGCGGCGCGCTTTGCTCCATTGGTCATTCCCGACGGGGCAACCGGGGCCCAATCCGACCAATTCACTCCGTCCGTAGTCGGGCTGCGCTGTAGATGTTGCTCTTGGCCCGTCGTGAACGCGACCGGTAAGGTCGCATACACGAAATTCGGCGTGCCAAAAACGGCGTTTTGCGTGGTATCCCCGGACTTTACGGGGCTCCACGACATGCCGAAGTCGCTGCTGCGCCAGATGCTACTTTGGACGTGTCCGCTGCCAGAGGCGATGATTACACCCTTACCGTCCTGATAAATCTGCGAGGCGCCGTGACCGTGCTCGAGCGTCTTCAGGACCTGTGTCCAATGCGCGCCAGAGTCGGTGGTGCGCCAAATGCCGCTCGTCATGTTGTCCCACTGCGCCATAGTGAGCCAGGTGCCGGAGGTGGTCGCAGCGGAGTCGCTCTGCACGAACCAGACGTAGGGAGAAACACCGAGGCCTGTCGGAACGGTGATCGTCTTCCACGTCTTGCCGCCATCCTTCGACTCGCTCACGGCGGTCGAGTGAAAGCCAGCGACCAGGTGGTTCGAATCGTACGGATCGACGTCGAGAGAGTAGACGTCGTCGGGGACCGGCGCTTGCGTGTTGTTGACCGCGTAGTAGTCCCAGTTCACGCCGCCGTCCGTGCTCTTGTACACGCCCATCTGATCACCGTAGCCACTGACGGTGTACAACGCTGGGGGCGTATTGGGATCACGGTTCTGCTTCGGATCGATCGCGGCTGTCCAAGGTCGCCCCGACTCGATATGATCACTATTCTTACCGGTACTGATGTGGTCCCAGTTCAAGCCGTAGTCTGTCGACTTCCACACGCCTTGGTAGCAAATGAATGCGTACAGGTCGCCGCGCCGAACGGGGTCCGCCACTACGTCTTGCACTCCGTAGTTGCATTCCTTGCAGCCCTTGTCTGGGCTCATACTCGCCCCAGGCGGCGTCACGTTGACCCATTTACCGGGTGGGCAAGAACCATCCGCAATGCACGGGTTGGGAGGCGTCACGGGCATCGGGGCTGGGCCAGAGCCGCCAGCCGGAGCCCCGCCTCCCTGAGCCCCGGGCCCACTCCCGCCGCTCGCTTGGCTACCACCGCCCGTGGATGCGCCGCCAACCGAAGCCGGAGCGTCCCCTCCCACCGCCGGAACATCGCCGGTTGCCGACGACGTGCCACCTGCCGACGACGCGCCACCACCGCTACTGGTCGCACCCGCCGCTGATAAGGCGGTGGTGTTCGGAGTTTTGGATGCCTCGCCACATGCCGTGCAAGTGATCAATAGACCCAGTGCAAACTTACCTACGTTCACGTTTGGCAGTCCCGCCGCGGCCAATACGCGGCTCTCTGGCACGGGGTCATTGCGGCGTTGGCCAGTTGTTCCACGGGGGGAGCGGATAGGCTCCGTTCAAGGACTGCAGGAACACCAGGAGGTCCGGACGATCACTCGCAGACACGTTCGGCGCGTGGACTTCCATAACGTCAGAGAGCGAAGCAAGCGCTCCATCATGACCGTAAGGAAATGTCAGCGCGACGTTGCGCAATGACGGCGTACGGAACGCCCCCACATCGGCAGAGCTGGCTACAGGTGGGGTGATCGGCGCCTCGCCGCTCACCACGTCCGCGTACGGCCCGTCCAAATTGAACGGGCTGCTCAAGAGCTCGGGGACGCCCTGCGCGCGACCAAGATCAGCCACGGCACCCGGCAAGCTCGGAAATCCGACATTGTGGAAGCCTTGATCACTGAGCATGGGGCCGCTGTGGCAACTCTGACATTGATTCTCCAGGAACAGCGAGAGGCCGTGCTTTTGCGCGGGAATCAATTTGGAATCGTCACCCTTGAGGAATGCATCCAACGCAGCAGCGCTCGACGCATTCTTACGCATGTAGGCGTCCAATGCCTTGCCGACATTCGAGAACATGCGATTCACTTCGTCTTTCGTGGCGTCAGAAAGCGCGTCGTAGGCCGCGTCACCCGGCTTGCCGGAGGCTGGCCACGAGGCCACGTCGCCCAGCGGGCCGAAGACGCTCTCGTAGCCGTCACGGTAGTGGTCCGCCATGAAGTGCAGCACCGACAGGCGCGACGACGCCATCTCCACAGGGTTCTCGAGCGGACCCAGTGGTTGAGACCACAACGAGTCAGCCCTACCATCCCAAAAGAACACGCTCAGGTAGGCGGAGTTGAAGGTCGTTGGAGAGTTGCGGGTGCCCACATCCTTACCCTTCGACACCGAGCGGTGATCGGAGAACGCTAACTCGGGCGCGTGGCACGTTGCGCAGCTCGTACCTCCGCCGAGGTTCGAGTCGAAAAAGAGCGCAAAGCCGAGCTGAGCTGCGGAGATGTCGTCCGCAAACTTGTTGCCACGAGAAACGGGCAGATTCGTAGGCAAGAGCATTTCATGCGCGGCCGCGCAGTTCTCCGCAGAAACGCCGTCCAGATCACAATGGCCGACGCCGGGGTTGGAGGCGCAGCCGCAAACGGCCACGATCGATGCTGCGACCGCGCGCACGGCCTTGCTCTTCAACGACATGGGCTCCTCATTTCGCCGGATAGCAACGCTTGGCGTCGAAGCCGGCGGGCAAGGCGACGTCTTCCTGGATTCCCACATTGTCGTAGCTTCGCCAGTCGGCGAAGGGCGTGTTGTGCAGCAAGTGATGCTGATCTGTCTGCGGGTTGGCGCTAAAGCCATCCGCGCGCATCTCCGTGAACTCTGCCGAGGTGTGGTAGAGAATGTGCCAGAAGCCGACTGCTGTCTCGGCCATCGTCATGGCAGTCGGATCGAGCTCCTGGCAAATGCGCGGCTCGCCTTCGACATAGATGACGATTCGATTGCGACGCACGAACACGTCGAAGCGGGTCTTTTGCCAAATGTTCGTCTGATCATCCAACCACACGCCCGTCAGCTTGCCGTTAGCGTCCTGCTGCCGCTCCCAACGGATGGGATAGGGGCCATCCTGAGTTGGGCCAAAGGCGGTGGTGTACTCGTCCAAGCTCTTCTCGTCGTATTTATCCTTGGCTGGCGCCGGATGAGTGCGAACGACGGTGATCTTGGCGCTGGTGTCCGAGTGGGAGTCGAGGTCGCCCCCACCGTCGATTCGCTCGTATCCCGATCCGCGTGCGACGACGGTCAGGCAATTCCAGCCAAGTGTATTGGTGGGGTGAGTGCCATCCTCGTTCATGAAGCCGGGGCGCGGAAGCGGAGCGGCCTTGGGCGTGTCACCGACGTACGTGTCGCCGACCGTGTCCGAGCCGCACAACGCCAGATTCTCGTAACGACGTGGAGTTTCGTTGCGCTGCACTTCGTAGGTGATGTGCAGGTACTTGTCTGCTTCGGTCGGCAAGTGCGAGGGTCGAGCGCGCGGGTACATGGCCTGCAAGCTCATGGAGCCCTGGAACGGATCACCGAAGACCATGTTCAAGTGGCCACGATTGATCGAAAAATCACTGAACTCATTGGAGATGTCGTAGAGGACCATCTTCTTGGTCAGGTACGTATTGAACTGCGTACCGACGCCCAAGACGTCGTTGGCCAGATCCTTCGTGCGAAGGAGGACGGGCTGATCGCTCTCGTCCTCGAAGTCCTCGAACAAGTCCTTGTCGGTGAATCCAGCAGGAAGCTTGGATGTGCCGGTCGGGCTCACCTTGATCACGCTGCGAGCGAGCACGACCGGGTCGTCTGCCTCGGCCGGTTGGGCCAAGCGTACGTATGGGCTCTCGGGGAATGCCGGTGACGATGTATCGAACGTGGGCTGATTCGGCCCCTGACCGTTCAAGATCATGCTGCCGTATTGAGCGCGAATCTCCGCTTCGGTCCGGACCGGGAACGTCGCGGGCATCAGCTGCAGTGTGTACGACTTGTTGTTCACGACGGCGGGTACGGTGTCTGGACCGACGCCTGCGACCTCGATGTGCACGTCTCTGTGGTTCGGGCCGAACAGCCCCGGGAACGGACACTGGCGATCGATGGCTTCGACGACCAGGGTCGTATCGGGTGCCACCCCGTCGATCTCCATCGTTTGCATCAGCTGCGCGGGAACGTTGGGGCGACGGTCGGTGTCGAACGCCCCGCACTTCGGCATGTCGAGCAACGCGTTGTTGTACTTGATAGGAAGGATCTCGTCGTCGGTACATTGGTTGCGCTGGCGGAGGCCGGCGCAATAGATGTCAGCACCGTCGACATGCTCGCGCTTGTTGTCGATGCTCACCGTGACGCCGTCCTTCACGGCGAAGACGCGATAGTCGTGCGCACCCGAGACACCTGGCAAATACAGTCGAACGCTGCTGCGATTGGGGATGACATGGACATCACCCAAGGCAGGCGCGTCCGTGAGCTTGAGATTGGTCGTTCCTTGGTCCGCAGGCTTGCCGCCATCAGGCACTGGGATTGACGGCATGTTTGCCGGCGCGCCCCCGGTCGATGCGGACGAGCTACCACCTGAAACTACCGACGAAGAGCCACCGTTATCGTCGCTGGAACCGGAACCGGCGGTGTTGCCGAAAGAACCAGCGTTGCTCATCCCGGGAACGGTCACGATGCCGTCGCTCTTCGAGCTCCCACAGCCGAGCAAGGAGCCAGCGATTTGCGCAACGAGCAATCCTACCAGCGCCGTCTTTACGCGCGGCGCAGCCGAACGGTTGTTCGACCGGCTAGACAGACCCAGGGGATACCTTCGCGCCCCCATGTACGACTGGTTCATGCGATCTCAAGCCTTCCTATGCGCCCAGATGTGGCGACAATACCCTAATCTTCGTTCCATGCCAGGCACAAACGCCGCACACATCTGCCTGTGCGCGCACACAAATGGCCCGCTAAAGGGTAGTTATACCTGCGTGACCTTGCTGCTGACGGCGTAATCAATAGGTAAGATAACCCCTTAATGATCTCGGGATCCTGACGTCGCGCACGAGTTTCTTTCAACGACGAGCCCTCAGCGCTCAGCACTTTGCCAAACTCGTTGCATGTGAGCCGAAATCCTCCCAGCTGTGGATCGCTTCGCGAGCCTGCGCTGCGCGTTTCAGTTTTTTCGCCTCATCGCCACGGCCCTATTGCTCCGCGGACTGGCTCTTAGGTGATTTTGACTATGTAAAAAAAACAGTCTGATCGCTCGTGTCGCGTTTCAGCTGCGGAACGGTCCTGTGGTAGCTTGTGCGCACTTTCCATGTTTTTTGTCGCGCCGGTTCTTGCGCAGGTCGTGACGTTGAGCGTCGCGGATCGAACCGAAGCCCGCTACGTCACCACCAACGCGAACCACGCGGAAGCTTCCACTCGCCCGCTAGTCGATTTGTCGGTCGACGGTCGTCGCTCGTCGTTGACTCTTCATTACAATCCGTCGTTCACACTCATTCCACTCGAGTCCGAGCCGCGTGATCTGCTGGTCATGCACAATGCTTACGTGGCTGGCATACAGCGATGGGGCCACACACAGCTGTCACTCAGCGAGGCCGGGAGCATCGGTGAGCAAAACTTTCTCTCGCTCGCCCTGACCGATCCTGGCGTCGGAAGCGTAGCGCCACCCACCACGCCGCCTGGCGCGGCCACGCCAGCACCCGGCACCACCACGCCGCCAGCGACACCACCACCCGGAACCACCACGATTGGGACTCCAGCCCCCCCGACCGGCGTCGGCTCAACGCAAATTCGCGCTGCGAATCGCGCAGTTCACTTCGGCAGCTCAATCACGGCAGCTGCCCTGCAGTACGAGCCCACAGCTCGGGTGACCCATCGTGCCGAACTCGCGTACCTGATCTCCGGTGCAGTACGCGAGAGTGACAGAGCGGACTATCCGGTGATCCGTGGACCGCGCGCGACGCTGTCCACGATCTATCGCGCTTCGCGAAGGGACGATCTGACCACCGCAATGACGCTGCAGTACGCGGCGACCACGAGCGGAAACCAAACCTGGGTGCTCACCGCTGGCGAGACGTGGCGCCGCAAGCTCGATCGGAACACCAACTCCATCTTGGGCTTAGGCGTCAGCGGCACCCGCAGCCCAGCCGTCAACAACTTCATCGCTTACAGCATTTATCCGACATTTTCGGCGGGAATCACCCATCTTTCGAGCCTGGGTCCCGGCAAGTTTGCCGAGACCTTGCTCATCTCCTCGGCGCCCGCGATCGATTTGGTGACTTCCGCAGTGGATCCGCGAATCACCGTGGCCGGCCTGGGCGGCTGGTTCTACGAGGGCTTTTCCGCGGTCGTTTCGGTGGACAGCGCGATTTCACTGCACTCGCAAAGTGAACTGGGCGCGTTGAGCACGATCGGCGGCGGGGCCGGTGTGGCCTATCAGCTGGGTGAGGCAGCCTCGGTCGACAGCGGCATTCGCCTCGCGTACCAAAAATATCAGGGCCAAGAAGTGATTCCGTGGAGCTACGCGGCGTTTTTGGGCCTGAACTTGCGTTTCGGGCAGCGCCTCTAGACACACCCCGCGAGCTGCAATCGGGTGGTGTTTTCCTAGCCGGCGAAGCGCTTCGGGCCTATGTTCATGAGCGGAGTCGATCAGTGAGCAGCGCCCCTTTGGCTAATGTCGAACGAAATGCTGGGCCCAGCCAGGCCATCCAGCTACGCCAAGATCAATGGCATGACCCGGAGTGGCAACGGCTTTGGTTATCGGTGGAGTCCCGCCCATGGCGATCGCTGGCGCTGATTCCAGCGGGGGATGGCGCGTCCGCAGATTTTACGCTGATCATCGCAATTACCCTGTCACGGACCGGGATGGTCCACCTTGGCCGGCCCCTTCAAGTGGCTGATGCAACCCAGGTACCGCTCAACCAACTCACCGCGTTTACGGCCGAGGTGAAGCGGTGCACGGACAGCGGTCAGCGGCTCTTGGTGGCGTTACCCCCCACCACCCAAAGCGCGATCACGACGTCCATCGCTCAGTTCGTGGACGCTGCCGTGCTCTGCGTTCTATCCGAAGGCATGAGCTCGGCGCAGGCGAAGCGAACGGTCAAGCTCGTTGGCGCGTCGCGCTTTCTAGGCTCGGCCGTCTTTCATCCGAGCAAGCTGTCCACTCCGCCCTGATCAGGGCTTGTCCGCCAGCAGCACATCGAGAACGACAAGTGCGTACGGTGGGATTGTCACTCGAACCGATCCCCGTTGGGACGCGTCGCTGGCGGTTTCAATGAGCCCTGCAGAGCCGCCTGCATAGAGGAACGCGCGCGCGGACTTCGGCGCAGCGCACGAATCGAGCCGGATCGAAGCGTCGACGGCAAGGTGCGGATCTCGATTGATGGCAATCGCCACGACGTGATTTTGTCCGACATCGCGCGAAGCAAACAGCGACAGCTGCTTGCTTTCCTTCGTCGGCAATGACTCTTCCAAAAAGTGTGCGCCCTGCCCATCGAAGTTGCGGAACGCACGGAACGCCCAAAATGTCGGAGTGTTCGCTTTGGGGCCACCCCAAAAGTAAGCGAAATCCAAGCCCTGTTGACCAAACCGCCCGAGTGCCTCTGCGGTCGCTAGACCACCGCTAATGTGCTCTTCGGCGCCGAAATTCCATTCCCCGATCGAGATGCGGAGCCCGGGATGGTACATCGCGACCCACTCCTTGAGCCGCGGGATAAGCCGAATTTTCTCGTCGATCCACGACTCGTCCTTGTAGTCGGGGTCCCAGAGCGAAAGCGTCGAGCGAAGACGCAGCGCCGCTCCCGCGGCGTCCGTTCGCGCGTCGCCACCGAAAATCTTGTCGGCCGCCGGATAGAAGTGCACATCGAGAACGTCCAGGAGACGCGTGCCCGTTGCCTTTTCTCGTTTGGCGATCTCCCGCAAGTACCAAGGGATCAACGGCAGATCGTCGTGCGCTCGACGATCGGGTCGAAGGGTTTTGCCAGCCTTCAGATCGCGCGGCGAGTAGAGATAGCCGAGCCAGCCCCACTCGGACGGGCCAGCGATCAACGGGTCCGGATCTGCGGCGCGAATCTCGGTCGCGTAGCGGACAGTGCGATCCAGGAGCTCATCGTAACTGAGCAGCTCCGGATGAACATCGCGATGGGTGTCACTCCACAGCGATGGTTCGTTGTCCAAGAAGTACATGTTCACCGCACGCTTGTCACGAGCACGGTCCGTGTCGCGTAATCGCCGAATCCAACGACCAATCAACTCCGGCGGCGCGGGAATGCTGGTCTGGGTGGGTGGTCCTGGCTCGATGGGTTGACCGTCTGGCGCGAAGCCGTCGCCAGCCTCGGCGCGGTGGGGGTCGAACTTGCGTTGACGGGGAAATTTGGCTGCTGGAAAGCCGACCGAAGACGTGTCTTTGGCCACCCAACCCAAGATCGGCACGGTCACCGCAGTCGGCGCTCCATGACTGGCCGCCTCGGCAACGAGCGTCGCAACGTTGGTGCCTTTGACGTTCTCGAAAAACCAATCGTTCGCGGTGTTCCAGGCGTCTAGATCCCAGTTGCTGCGGCTCGTCGGGTTGCCACCGATACGCTGAGCGGTTTGACCGCTGTCCCACGCGCCGAGGGCGCTGCCGTAAATCATCGGACTTATCGGGTGGCTCGCCCCGCCGCACTGTACTGCCAGCTCCACGTTGCGCGCCCGCGCCGGGCTCGCAGCGACGCTCGCGTCCGCTTGCGTGAGCACGATTCCGTCGAGCAGTACCCAGTCCGAGGGCACCGCAGCGCGCGCGCTGATCGAAACGCGATCGAACGCCACACCTTGCGGGTTCAGCTGCTCGAAGTCGATCGACACCTTGCTCCAACCGTCCTCGCCGGCCTCGATTTGCTCCGGCGAGATCTGCACGGTCGGCATGGTCTTGTCCTCGACCACCGAGCTCTTCAACGAGACCTGTAGGAAGTCGGGCCAAGCAGCTGGCGCCTTGAAGCGAAATGACAGCGTGCCGTAGCGATTGCTCAAGAGCTCGTGCCGGAAGATGATTCCGCCGTAGCCTCGAAACTGGATCTTTGCTGGCCCTGCGCTGGAAAGGTCATGCGGCCCCCAACCCCAATCCGCCCAGCCAGCGCCCAACTTACCGTCGTAAATGGTGAGGGCGACCTCCTTCGAGCGATTCGCCCGGACGGGTGCGAGACTTTCGTCCTCCGTCGCTTGCGGATGGACGCGGTGCTTCGCTTTGATCACTAGCAAGCCACCGCCAGCAGCCCCGAGCACCACTAGCGACGCGACGACGATCCACAGCTTTTTCACGGCTGTCCCAAGCGGAAGCTCACTCAGCCCAGCTCATTGGGTAAAGCGCGCGGCGTGCCCGGCGCGAATCGCTTCAGTGACGCGTTTCACGAACACATCCAGGCCCGCTTCACTTTCCATGAAGTGACGCGCGGCCTGGCCGATGCGACGAGCCTCGTCGGGTCGCGCAAGCATCCGCTCGATCGCGTTGCGTAGTGCCGACACGTCTCCGGGCGGTACGTAGATGCCCGTAACGCCATCGACGATGGTATCGGTCTGTCCCTGAGTCTTGGTGGCGATCACGCACTTGCCCATCGCCATCATCTCCAAGATTGTCGCGATGCCGGTTTGATACGGATTTTCCTGGATCGGCACGACCGCCAGTGCAGACCTGCCGTACAGGTCACGCAACTGAAAACGATTCAGCTTGCCCCACGTGACATTTTCCGGAAGCGGACCGCGCGGTTCGAGCGGCCGCTCGATCCAGGGACTGCCCGCCGCGATTTGCAAGCGAACGGGCAAGCCAGCGACCGCCTTCACCAAGCTGTCGTAATCGCGCAGCAGCTGTCCTGCGGCGCAGATCAGGTCGGGTTCGATTGTTTTCTCGTCGGGTCTGAAGAAGCGCTCGTCCGCGTGATAGTAGATCCGCCGTACCTGGCTCGGCGAAAGGCTGAGTTCGTCGATCGCGAGACGCTCTTCCGACGTCGAGTACACGAGCACCTGGTCGAGTTTCCTAGCGGCCAAACCAAGCTTGAAAAACGCTCGCTTCTTCTTCGGGAACAAAGTGTGAGCGATCATCGTGTGGGAGCTTCGCTGGCTCGTCGTGTTGAGCAACGCGCACAGCGGTAGACCGATGTCTTCACCAGTTGTGAAGAATGCGTCGTACTTGGCTCGCTGCAGGAAGCCAAGCATTGCCACGCCCGCAGAGGTTCCCGCTCGCGCAGCCAGCTTGACGATGGGAGAAGAGGAGCGCTCGACGTCCTTGTAGTCGATCACGTCAGCCTGCAGTTCCCGCGCGAGCTCGAAAACGTCGAGGCGGGGTTCCCGGTCTTCCGTGATCTCTCCGCGTAAGCGCTCTTCAAAACGACCCGCCGCAAGAATCAAGCAACGCATGGCCAATTTGACGGGTGTACGCGGACTCGGGCGGGGCTGCAAGCGCTGGTGAGTCCTCGGCTTGCGATAGCTCTATTGCCTGCTCGCTTGCTCGCTTGCCTGCTCGCTGATTCGCGCCGGACTGCACGGCCCGTAAACCGTGCGCGTGGCGATCTTGCGTGGTGCGCTGTTCGTTTGGGAAAAAATGGAGGAAGCGGTGACTAACCGCATCACTTTTTGTGCGAAATCAGCTGATCACCGCGGACTCGAGTGCTCGAGGTGGAAACCCTGAGACGACGCGGCTAAGGTTCCGAGCGTGGATGAGAAAGACGAAACGGAAGAAAGCAGCGGCGGCGGCGCTGGCATTCAAGTCGACTTACTGAAGAGCTACCTCGCGTTCGCTCGACGCGCGATCATTGAGCGCTGGCTGACAGCGGCCATCATCGGCTTCGTCGGGGTGGTTCTGACCGCTCTCATGGCGATTTACCTGCCTCGCAGCTTCTCGTGCACCACCGTGCTCATGACGTTGGGCAACCCGGTGCTCGACTCGCGAGACACCAACAACGCGCTGACGGGCGCGGCAGATCTCATTTTACGCCACGAGAATCTCGAAGCGATGATCACCGACCTGAACCTGGTCAAAGAAGCCGAGGCGCGACGGCCCCCGCTCATGCGGCTCAAGGACCGAGCCTTCCGCTCGCTGCTCGGCGAACCGGACAACAAGATCAAGATCGCTGCGTTGGTCGGCACGCTCAAGACCAAACTCACGGTTACCGCAGAGAAGGGTGATCTGACCATCAAGGCGGAGTGGAGCGACGCGCGCACCGCAACCCAGCTGGCGGAGACGGCACGCGAGAGCTTCCTCAAAACTCGCCACAACGCCGAAATCTCGGCGTTCGAAGAAAAAATGGCGATCCTAGACGGGCACGCGGCAAAACTCAGAGAGGAGATCGGGGGCTTCGCGCAGCAACTCAAAGCCGCCCGCGACGCCAAACTCACCGATCTCCGCGCGGAGGCTCGCGCCACTGCCAAGGCCAATGAACCAGCGCCTGCGCCGCGTCCGGTTTATCGCCCGGCCGCGCCCGCCGAAGCCGACACCACGACTCCTGCTTTGAAGGAGAAGCTTGCCACGTTAACCGCCAAGCTGGCGACGGTCGAAGCCGATCAAACGCGACGCGTCCAAGAAGCACAGGCCAAGTACGACGAGATGAAGCTTCGACTGACTCCGATGCACCCGGAGCTCATTACCCAGGCTGAGCGTGTGGCGATGGCCCAGCAGGTTCCGTCAGAGGTACAGCTATTGCGCTCGGAGGTGAAGAACGTCCAAGACGAGCTCCAGGTGCGCGAGGGCATGGTCCCGGGCCGGAGCGGAGACGTCGGTGGCGGCGGAAGTCGCACACCACGCACGGCCGGCGCGGAGCTGCTGCCGCCCGATATCAACGAGCTGCTGCAGCGTGACAATTTGGATCCGGCGCTGACCGCGCAGCTATCCGGGTCGGTGCTCAAGTACGCCACACTCCGCAATGACTTGCTCTCGACGCGCATCGATCTGGACACCGCTCAGGCAGCCTTCAATCACCGCTACCAGGTGATCGTTCCAGCTGAGATGCCGAACAAACCCGATAAGCCGAAGCCCGGGCTAGTTTGGGGAGCAGGGTTGTTTCTCTCCTTGCTCATCGCGCTCGGGGTGCCCGTGCTGCGCGAGCTGCGGCGCGGGATCATGGTGGAGAAGTGGCAGGTCCATGATCTACAGCTCCCCGTGCTTGCCGAGCTGAGGCTGCCCCCCAGTTCTTCGGAATGACATGAAGGCAGCCGCCAACGCCTGACACCGCTTTCTGTAGATGCCGAGAGAAGACCAATGAACGCTTTTTCAAAGAACGACCTCGAGCGGTTCGGCGAGACGTACGCCGAGCAGGGCTACCTGATTTTCAGAGACGTAGTGCCAGCGGCCCAGCTCACGGACCTGAAGCAACGGATCTTCGCGGTGTTCGAGGAATCGAAGGGTTCGGGCAAGCTGTTTTCGGGCGGCGGCAACATCAGCGGCCACCTGAACTGCTTCCCAGGCGAAGGTTCACGCTTCGCCTTCGAGGCGTTGGAGCAACGCGGCGTGGTGGACGTGATCAAGGAGCTGTATCAGAAGCCGATGGCGCTCCGGGTCAGCTGCAACTTGAATCTGCCAAACAGCGTGGCTCAGCACTACCACATGGATGGTGTGTTCGCCGAGGATTTCATGATCGCCAACGTGGCAGTGGTTGACACCGACCTAGTAAACGGCGCGATCGACCTGCTGCCCGGAACCCACAAGCGCTTTTACGAGTTTTGGCGATACGCCATCGAGCGCCGCTACAAGCTCACGACACGCTTTCGGATGAACCAAGGCGACGTCCTGATCCGCACCTCTCGACTGTGGCACCGCGGCATGCCCAACAAGAGCAATACTCCGCGACCGATGCTGGCGTTCACCTTTGGCGAAAAGGTGGCACCCAAGGGTGATCCGTTCGCAGTCGACGAGGGAAAGATCTCGTTCACTCCGAATTGGTTTCGACCGAACTTCCTGGGTCGCCTGCGCGAACGCACGTTCGTGACGGCCCCCATTACCTACTCCATGTATCGCTTCGCGCGCTCACTGGCAGGCCCAAAGGGCTACGACGCATAACCTCTCAGCGACGATTGGACGAAAGCGGGCGCAAGGCGCGCCTGCTTCCGATCACAGATCGCCGCTCTTCAAGTCCTGCGCCAGTCGGTCGCTGGCGCGCGCCGAAAGCGCCATAGCCGTCAGCACCGGGTTCTTCTCGGGGCCCGTGGTAAACGCAGCGGAATCAGCGACAACCACGTTGGACACGCCGTGTACGCGACTGAAGGCGTCAATCACCCCGTACTCTGGCGAGGCATGCATGCGACACGTGCCTCCGTAGTGATTGGAATTGCCGACCGGTTCGATCTTCCAAATTCGTGTCTTCGGCTTCATTCCGGCGCTCGCCAGGAGGTCGACAATCTGATCCCGTGTTTGGTCGAGGGTCTCTAGCGCCTTCGGCTCATGGCTCACGTGGAGCTCGAGCCCGGTCCCCGCACTGACGTCGGTCTTGTCTAGAGCAACCCAGTTGCTGCGACTCGGGAGCATCGTACCGAACACGCTGAAGCCGATCCAAGGCAAGCGACCAGGCTTGCGATTGAGGACGCTGCGCGCGTAGATCGCGGCGCCGCTCCATTGCATGCCGGCTGCCGCGTATAGCGATTGCGAGCGATCGAGTGACAACCGAGTGATGTACGACGCTGGGTGAATGGACGCCGGGGCCCCCAGATCGATGACCAGCTTTCCAAGCGGGTGATCGTGCAGATAGCGACCGAGAACGCCATGCGTATTGCCGAGCCCATCTGGGAACTCTGCGCTCGAGGAACGCAGCAGGACTTCTGCTGAATTGACTGCCCCGGCAGCCACCACCACGGCCCGGCAAGGCACTCGCCCTTCCAACCCGGTCTTGGTGTCGCGAACCAGGACAGCAACGACACGCCGCTTATCCGCTGACCATTCCAAGCTCGTAGCGCGAGTCGAGTAACGCACCGACACTCGTCCGGCTTTCAGGAGCGGCTTCACCAAGCGAACGAAGGCGTTGAACACGGTGCCGCTCAGGGTCACCGTCGACTCGGCGCCGTATGCGTAGGGCATTGGCACGATCGAGCGACCGCCGCTTTGGGCCGAATCGACCAGCGCTTGCCAGGCTTCCCCCAATTGGACCTGGTTTCGCACGTTGCCGGCAGGCACTTGTGTCACATCGTAGGTCGGGCCGGCGATGTGTAAGAGCGGCTCGACCCGTGCGTACCACGGCGCTAGGTCGCGGTAGCCGATTGGCCAGGTGTATTCCAGACCGGCGCGCACGCCGTCTTCGAAATCCTCTTCAGAAAAACGCGGGACGGCGCAGCTCCAATGGTTAGACAGCCCACCGGGCGCAAGCTCTTCGTTGACTTGCGCGCTGTCGTCGCCGGTACGTCGCACGTGCCTGCGCTGCAGCAGCGGTCGCCGGTATTTGGCGACGGTCATGCCGCCCACGCGGAAGGTGAGCCCGAGCTCGGACCGTTCCGGCCCTGCCTCCAACAGCAAGGTCTCTACACCCGCGCGCTCCAGGAAAACGGCTGCAGCAGCTCCTGCGGGGCCGCTACCGATAATGACGACTCGATTGTCGTTGCTCACAAGCCGGAGCCTATACCATCGTCCCGTCGCAACCGCGACTTCGCGAGCGACTAATCGGCTTCCACGCGGCGAGCGGCCGAGCGATACTTAGCGAATGAAGCTGCGTGCGTTCGGAAATACTGATCTCAGGGTTTCGGAGTATGGCCTTGGCTGCGCACGCATCGGTGGCATCTTCCAGGGTGACACGCGCAGCTTCCTGCGCCTTTTCGCGGCGGCTGCTGATTTCGGCATCAACTTCTACGACACCGCGGACATGTACAGTCAGGGGGAAAGCGAGGTTTTGCTGGGCAAGGCGTTTCGCAAGCAGCGAAGCCGCGTGATCATCGCCAGCAAAGCCGGCTACTGCCTACCCTCGCGCCGTAGGTTCGCCGCGCGCCTCAAACCCTTGCTGAGGCCGCTGATTCGTGCGTTGAAGCTCAGGCGAGATCGCTTGCCTTCTGGCGCGCGCGGCGCTCTCTCTCAAGATTTCTCCCCGAGCTATCTACGAAGCGCCGTGGAAGCAAGCCTGCGTCGTCTCAAGACGGACTATCTGGACTTACTTCAGCTACACAGCGTCCCCCTGGATGTGGTCCTCAAGGGGGAATGGGAACCCGCACTGGAAGACCTGAAGCGCTCTGGGAAGATCCGCTACTACGGGCTGTCGGTCGATTCGCTCGAGGCCGGTGTGGCAGGGCTCAACTACGCCGGAGTCTCGTCATTCCAGTGTGTGCTGAACCTGCTCGAGCAGGGCAGCGCGCGCGAACTCATCCCACAGGCGCACGCTCGGGGAATTGGTGTCATCGCACGCGAGATCTTGTCGAATGGACTGCTCGTGAAGCATGAGCACGAAGTCGATCTCAAGGCCTATTGCAGCTCCGACGAGGAAATTCAGCGCAGGGTCGTACAGCTCAAGGAATTCCGCCAGGAGGCCGGGGCGAGTAACATCGCTCTGTCGAGTTTGGCGATGCGCTATGCAAGCCAACTCGAAGGCGTCTCGGTCGCACTGCTCGGCGCTCGAAGCGTCGAGCAGCTTCACTCTCTGCTGAATCCGCTCGCTTTGTGAGCAGTACCCCTCAGTAACGCTCCAATGACGGAAGCCCTCGGAGAAAAACCGAGGCAGACCCCAAGCGGTGCCTCGCGCGAGCGAATCGCATAGTTCTTTTGCCCAATGATTTTCATCGGCCCGGCCGCAAAGGAACGAAACGAGGCTGAAACGCCGCGCCCGCGAAGAGGTCTCTTCACAGGGAGACACGGTGGCGCTATGAATGTGTGTGCAGAGCAGGGCCAATGCGGATGATCGTCAAAGAGATGATTGAGGTTGCTTGGACAACCTGGCAGCTCGCACAACCACTGGTGTCCATTCAACGTGCGAAGACCGGTCGGGTTGGGCACGCCACATTTCTAGTATGAGTCGCCCCTAAAATGGGCTCGGGTGCGAAGAACGTGCTGGTTGTTACCCCGCCGAACCGCTCTGGTCAGCGCGCCCCTGCTTTCTACAAGCGGCGACGGCGACGAAACAACGAGATTGGACAGCTGCTGATCCGCAAAGGGATCATCACGCCGCAACAGCTCCGTGATGCGCTGAAGATCCAAGCGGAAAGCGGCGGCCATGTCGGCGCCATTCTCAAGCGCATGGGCGCGTGCGACTCGAAGGCAATCGCCGAAGCCCTCATCGAGCAGGTGCAGATCGCCAAGGAGGCAGGGCGCGGGCTTGCCCAACGAGCGCGCCAAAATCCGTCCATCGTAGGTTTGCACGTACTCGGGCGGCCGTTGCTCTCCTTCGCATTGCTAATTGCGTGCGATTTGCTCACGCTCGGCATATCGGCTGCGGTGGCGGGTTTGATCCTGGCCGGAGATCCGCTGACCGGCACGCAGCGCTTTAGCGTCATGGCCATCGTGCCAACGTGCATTGCAGCGTTCGGCTCGCTGCAGCTGTACGCGGTCACTCCTCCGAGTCCGCCTGAAGAGCTGCGCCGCGCAACGCTGGCAACCCTACTGATCTATGCTGGCTCCTGGGCGGTTGCCGTGCTTGCGCGCAATGGCGCGATCAGCGCGGTCTCGCATGGCGCCTGGCTCGTCGGCTGGCTCGTCGCAACGTTCATCGTGCCAATTGGTCGCGCCACACTGCGCTCGCAATGTGCGCGTCGGCCATGGTGGGGCCAGCCAGTCGTGGTGATTGGCGCAGGCAAGGTCGGTCGTGCAGTGGTCGCAACCTTGCAGAGCCGTCCCCAGCTGGGTTTGAAGCCGGTTGCCATCCTCGACGACGATCCAACCAAGCACGGCACCGTGCGCGCGACGTGGGGCGAAGACGACTTGATGGTTCAGTCCGTTCGTCAAGGCCCGGAATCCGTCCGTGACGATTCCGAGACGCCATCGACGCGCAATGCGCTCGAGCAGTTCGCGGAGGTCGAAGGTGTACCCGTGGTCGGCGGCCTCGAACTCGCGCCGATTCTCGCGCAGCGCCTCCACATTCGTTCGATCGTGATTGCCATGCCGAAGATGGATTCGGCAAAGCTCCTTGCGATCATCGAGCGCTATGCCGAAGGCTATTCGAGCGTACTCGTAATCCCCGATCTATTTTCCATGGCACATTTCGGCGCCCCCACCCACAACTTGGGCGGCGTGCTCGGGATTGAAGTCCAGCGGCAGCTATTGTTGCGCGGCCCGCGACTCGCCAAGCGTGCAATGGACCTGGCACTGACCACCGTGGGCGGCCTGTTGATCATGCCGTTCATCCTGGTCATGGCGCTGTTGATCAAGCTCGATTCGCGCGGTTCCGTTTTCTATAAACAGAAGCGCCTGGGCCAGGACGGCGTGCGCTTCACCGCGTTCAAGTTCCGCACCATGTACGGCGATGGCGAACAGCGCCTAAAAGAGGTGCTGAGTCGAGACCCGAAGCTCCGTGCGGAGTACGAAGAGTTCCACAAGCTCACGGTGGACCCACGGGTAACTCGCATCGGTCGTATCTTGCGCAAATACAGTTTGGACGAGCTGCCTCAGGTCTGGAGCGTGTTCGTCGGCGACATGAGTTTGGTGGGTCCGCGACCGTACCTCGAGCGCGAAATCCCGGACATGAACGGGCATGAGGCGATCATCCTGCGAGTACGTCCAGGGCTGACCGGCATTTGGCAAGTCACCGAGCGCAACGCTTCGAGCTTCGAGCAGCGAGTACTTCTGGACGTCGAGTATGTCCGTAGCTGGTCACCGTGGCTCGACATCTACGTGCTCGCGCGCACGGTTCCAGTCGTAGTCGGGGGTACTGGGTCTTGAGTATCGAGCCGCGTGCTGCAAATCGAATCCGAATCGGAGCGCTCTCGGTCGATGTCGTCGATTTGCGAGGCGCGTTGGACGCGATCGACGATTTGGTGCAGGGCAAGACGGGCGGCACGGTGTTTACGCCCAATGTCGACCACGTCGTACAAGCCGAGCATGATCTGCGCTTTCGCGCGGCCTACGATCATGTCAGCTTGTCGTTAGTCGACGGTATGCCGCTGCTGTGGGCTGCACGGCTGCTGAAGACCCCGTTGCCCGAAAAGGTATCGGGGTCGGATTTGATTTTGCCACTGATGCGACGCGCGGCGGAGCGCGGCCACCGCGTGTACTTTCTAGGCGGCGCTCCAGGCGCCGCCCAGCTCGCCCAACAAAAGCTGCTCGCAGAGCTGCCCAGCCTGCGCATCGTCGGTATCGACGACGGCCGCATCGACGTGAACGGCCCGCCGCACGTACAAAAACCAATCTTGGACCGGATCGCCGAAGCGCGCCCGGATTTGCTGTTGGTCGCGCTCGGCGCACCGAAACAGGAAATCTGGAGCTACGAGCATCGCGAAGCCATTGGCAGCGCCGTTGCCATCAGCGTCGGCGCAAGCTTGGATTTCATCGCTGGCTCGCAGCGACGCGCGCCGCGCTGGATGTCAGAATCAGGGCTGGAATGGGCCTACCGCTTGGCACAAGATCCGAAGCGCATGGCGGGACGATACCTGCTGCGGGATCCGCAGTTCTTCGGCATCATCGCGCGACAGTTGCTGCAGTAGCGGCGGCCGCGTGGCTAAGGGCCCACGAATGGCTAAGTCGATTCGCGGGCCCTTAGGGCGACGTTGCGAACGCGCTGAAACGCTTTTCGCCAAAGCGCGCGTGCATCTGCGCGAGCGCGGGAGATCCGTTGGCCGGGCACACCGTGATTAGACCATCGGTAACAGCGTCGAGCGCCCCTGCGTCCAGATCGAGCGACATCGTCGGACCATCGATGATGATGAAGTCATAGTAGGTGCGCAGCTCTTTCACGCAGTCGGCGAATTGCTTGGAAAGCAATAGCCCTGGCGAGCGCATCATGCCTTCAGCCAGTACGTGGAGTGACTTCGTACAGCCGCTCACCGTCCACTGCGATTCCCCGGCAGCTCCAGTACGCGCATTCAATTGCTGTGAGAAACCGCTGGAAATCGGCCTGTTTACGCCAATCATCCGCTGAACCCAAGGCCGATGCAGATCCCCCTCGAGGAGCAAGATTCGGGGATGCAAGGACTCGGCGAGTGCCAACGCGAGTTCCGCGGCCACCCGAGATTTGTAACTGACCGCTTCCGGCACACCGACCACGGCGACCACGAAGCACTTCTCCACCGCGAACGGGTAGAGCCGCTCGCAGAGGGAACGCTGCGCAGCAGGAGTGAGGCTGGGATCGGGATGCCACCCCTGTGCCACTTCCTCGACGCGGATCACGCTCGCTCGCGGCGCAGGTGGCGGTGTACTCACGTAACTGTATTGCGCAGGCGGTGCTGGTGACGGAGAGCGCGGAGGCGGGATGGGAGAGCGCGGAGGAATGAGGGAGGGCAGCTGTGCTGCTCCTTCATGTGCAACGCGATCCCGTGTCTGGTCGTTCCACTCCAGCTCGGACAAGAACGAGCCCAGAGGCTGGGTGACCTTCATTTGATTGGGCGCCCGCGAGGCCGGTCGCTGAACCACCGTAGCCGGCGCAGGCTCGTCAGCGCGCTTCGCGACAACCGTCGCGGAGGCGGCCACTGCAGCAGGCGGAGGTTCCGAGGGGGGTTTGACGACCGCAAAGCCAGGTACGTCATGGGCGCGGATTTGCTGCTCCCAAGCCTGGTCCGCGGACGCCAGCGCGGGATCTGGCACCTGCCCCCGATTGTCGAAGGCCGGGTTCTGGGCAGGGGGCAAGACAAGGGTCGACGCGAAACGGCGCGCGGGGGGGCGGCTCGAAGGGCCTCGCCTCGGCTCTTCAGATTCTCCGGCGGGTCGCGGGGGCATGCTGGAGGGCTGCGCGGCATTTCCCACCTGCACAGGTGCGATTCCAACCAGCGGGGGGCTGGGCGCGGCAGGCGCCGCCGCAGCCGCATCCGGTGGCGATGAGGAGATCGGACGTTGCGGAATCGGTACGATCGGAGGCGCTCGGTTCGAGTGTGGCTGAAACGCGGGAACGGAAGGCCCCAGTCCAGTAGGTATCCCGGGGGCGGTCGGGACATGGACCGTCTGCTCAGCACTGGCAATCGGCACCGTTGGCGACTTTGCCTGCGGAGGCTCGGCTTGGGGGCGGCTCGACTTCGTCATACGGCGTTGCTGAGTGGCACGGGCGGTCAGGGTGAAGGCAGCACCGAGGCCGACCCCAAACACTACGCCAAAGAACAACAATAGGCGGCGATTCGGCTCAATAGGCGCAGTGGGTAGAGGCGCGAGCGCGGCTCGCTTTGCCACGAGCGTGGGCGCCTTCGCGTGGTCAGCGTCCGCGGCTGATTGGCTGAGAACGTCGAGCAAACGCTTCCACTCCGCGCGCAAGTCGGGCGACAACGTGGCACCACTGGGCTTTGCTTCGAAAGCGGCTCGTCGCGCGGTCAGCACAGAATCGATCTCAACCAGGCGCCGACGCAGCAGCTTCAAGTCGGAATCGCGCGGATCGACGTACGGGTTGTCGGATAGCGTGCCACTCTCGATGGCCAGGATGCGGTGCTCGAGGTTGGCTTTCTCCCCTTGAAATGCCGAGAAAGTGGGATCCTTGTCGGGCGAAGTCAGGCCGGTCGGAGGAGGCTCTGCTGCAACTTGCGGGTGCAACGCCAGGAACGCGGTCAGCTCTTGCGTCTGCTCTTGGCGCTTGAGGTCGAGCGCACGCTCGGCGCGGTGGTCGAGCAAAACGAGCGGCGCAAGCTCCACCGCATGATCGATGAGTGCATTGCACGCGCGCTGCGCGCGCGCCGCATCCGAGTCACGGTAGCTGAGCACGAACGAATGGCCGTCGCTGGTCTCGATTTCCAAACCTCGTCGCACGGCGCTGGATGCCAGAGCTTGAGCCTCCGGGTCCGAAGAGGCCGCACGATCCCGAGAGAGAGCTCCCAGAGTCTTGCGGTCGAGCACGGCCTCGCTGAGTCGACGGGCCGCCTCGAGCGGCTCGGGCAGAGTGACCGTACCCCCGCCGGAACCGGCGTTGACGGCGAAGAATCCACTCGTTCGGTAGGTTGCTGGCGCCAGGTAAGCGTACGCGGCAAAGACCGTGAAGACGATGACGGCAACGAAAATACCAGGGCGAACTTGTGACATCACGTGCAGGTGGGGAAACCTTTAGCACTATACCTGCGGCCCATTGTCTGGGCCAAACAGCATCGGCCGCGAGCGGGCGCCGGTGCGAGTCGCTCAGCCCTCCCTGCCCCTGCCAGCTACGCTTTGCGCCGAGAAAAGCCGCAGGGCGGTCAAGCAAAGCTCTGCACCATGGAGCGCTCGCGACTCGCCTAGCCATCCGTGCCCTCGGAATTCGGAGGCCGTCTGGCCCGCTGGGACGGGGGGAACCTAGTTCCTTTGTTACGTAATCGGTAACACGACGCATGGGAGTCCTCGTTCCGCTTGGCGAAGAATTTGCGTGGGCACGACCGGATTCGTCCGCTCGAGCTGTCCGCTCGTGCCGAAGTGGTGGGACCGAACTCATTGGCGCTAGGTAGTTCTTCGATCGCGGAGTGTCTCGGCACGTTCTAGCGTTTGGCGAGTTAGGGTTTGTTGCTGCGCGAACCCCAGCACCCAGCGCGCGTGAGCGAGCGTAGGCCACCTCGAAACGACTTAAACTCGGAATCGATCTCGACTATACTCACTTCGTACGCTCGGAACCGGAGGACGGCTCCGTTCGGGTGGAGCACAACATACAAAGTCCGGTTGGGCGCTCAGGCGTCGAACCGAAGGACCACTGAATTCATGACCGGCAATCTCACGGCTCAAGACCTGTACGACGGAATGGTGCGCCACAAACTCATCATTCCGGTAGGCGTTCCCGGCGCGTTCGGACGCGGCGCTGTATTCGAAGACGTGCTCGCGCGCTTCAATGATCTCGTGACCCGCCTAGCCAAGAACGACGGCGCCGAGGTCATGGCATTCCCACCCATTCTCGATCGGCAAGTGTTCGAGAAGAGTGAGTACTTGGATTCGTTTCCACAGCTGGCCGGCACGGTGTTTTCTTTCTTCGGCAGCGACGCTCAGCACAAGGAGCTGACGCAACGCATTCATGACAAGCAACCGTGGGACGATCTCCAAAAAATGACAGGAGTCGTGCTCACTCCTGCGGCTTGTTACCCAGTGTATCCAAGCTTCACCGGGACCATTCCACCCGAAGGTCGCCTGGTCGACATGCAAAACTGGGTATTTCGACATGAGCCGTCACTCGAACCGACGCGAATGCAGGCGTTCCGCGTGCGAGAGTTCGTTCGCGTTGGTTCACCCGATGCCGTGATCGAGTGGCGAAACATGTGGTTGCAACGCGGCCTGAGCCTGCTGCAATCGCTTGGACTCCCGGCATATTCGGACGTGGCGGCGGATCCGTTTTTCGGTCGCGGTGGGCGTATGCTGGCGGCGACCCAACGAGAGCAGAAGCTCAAGTTCGAGGTCCTAATTCCTGTGATATCGGAAACGAAACATACCGCCGTGTGTTCGTTCAATTATCATCAGGAGCACTTCGGCAAAATCTTCGACATCAACACCCCGGATGGAGCGATCGCACAGACCGCGTGCCTCGGATTCGGGATGGAGCGTGTGGTGATGGCGCTATTTCGCACTCACGGTTTTGTCCCGGCGGAGTGGCCGACCCCGGTGCGCGCGCAGCTCTGGCCGTAGCATCGGGCAACTCCGCGTGCGGCAGTTCATGCCATCGGAGGTCAGGTATCGCGAATGAATCGCTTCAACCCGCGAAGTGCAACGATCGGGATCTCGTGCCCACCATCGAATGGGCAAAAGTCGACTTGCCAACCAGCGCCGCCCAAATCCCGGACGAAGCGTTCGGTGGCATCGAACGAGAGATCTGGGTCAGCTCGACCATGACTAATGAACGCTCTTGTGCCGGCCCGGCGACCCAAAAGCGGATTCCAGCACCGACCCGCAATGCGGGCACTCGAAAACGCGACGATGCCGGCAATCGGTCGGTCGCCACGCAACGCAACGTCGAATGCCAGCATCGCTCCCTGAGAGAACCCGCCCAATATGAGCGGAGCGGAGTCGGCTTCAGCCGACCAAACATCGAGCAACCCATTCAAGCCAGCACGAGCAGCATCTAAGCCTTCGGGCTCGAAACCAACCAGGTCTCGCGGCGTACCGCTTTGAATCGCGGCGCTCCGTGCCTCGCCATCAGAGGGCCACCAGCCGCGCCCGGCTAGCCCGAATTCGCTCAGGTCGGCGAACCCCTCCGGGAATACGAAGCGCGCCCCGACCCCGAGCGAGTGCGCGAACGGCTCCAAATCTTCGGGAGCGCCAGCGAAACCATGGAGCAGCACCACCAGCGGCCCGCGCGCGTTAGTGGTCACACGAAGGGTGCGTGACGCGGATGAGGCGGAGTTTGACTTGTGGTCCGTCATGGCCGAGGAAGCGGCTCACAGTGCTCACAGTAGAGGATGCGCCCTCCGAGCCATTGAAAGGATACTCATCGAAACGATCGAGTCGCCGCCCGGAAATCGCGATATACTTCCCCTTCGGTCTAAATGGAACATCTCGATGCGGCTAGTCCGGAACAGCCACAGAGCGCGAGGGGCCCAGCGGTGTCTTTGCAATCGATGAGTCCGCCTTCGAAACCTCCCGGCTCCACCAGGATTGCGTCCAAGGTCCCAGAGTCCATTGGTCGCCTGTCTGCGCGCCTGCGTGACAGCGAACGCGCCCCTGAGCCGCCCGCTGTGCCCGCGCTCCCGCCGCCAGTGCCATTTTGGTTCGGACTCACCACGCGTCCACTCTTTGGTTCGTACCACGCGCCGGTGCGGCCTTCGAAGACCGCCATCCTATTGTGCAATACGATTGGGCACGAAGCACTGACGCTCCATCGGACCTATCGTCGCCTCGCTCAGCACCTCGCGCAACGGGGCTTCGCGACCCTCCGCTTCGACTACGATGGCACCGGTGACTCCGCAGGGAGTGATGAAGACCCGGGGCGCCGCGATGCTTGGTTGGCGAGTATCCAGCAAGCGGTAGCAGAGCTCGAGCGGCTCAGCGGCTGTCAGAACGTGATCCTGATCGGAACACGAATCGGTTCGCTGCTCGCCATGACCTTCGCTCAACAGCGGCCGGTGGCTGGCTTGGTGATGATTGCGCCACCCAGATCGGGGCGAGCGTGGCTGCGCGAAGTGCGGTCCATGCAGGCGATCAAGGACAGCAAGCTGATTCGACCCGAGGGCGCGGAACCAGAGGTTGGTCTCGCGGGCTTCCTGCTGAGCGAGACCACGCGCACGGAGCTGAGCGCTCTGACATTGAACAAGACCGGGCTCGCGCCTGCGACTCGTGCTTTGGTGATCGCACGCGACGACCTGCCGAGCGGCGAAGACGATCTGGTTCGGACACTGAGTGATCTGCAGGTGACAGCAGAGCTGAGCGTCGCCCCCGGCTACGCGGCGGCCATGCCGGACGATCCGTTCAAAGCGGTCGTTCCGACACAGATGTTCGACGCCATCGGCGCATGGCTCGATCGCTCGTTCCCGGCGGCCCTGCCGGACGACGGGACGCCACCGCCGAACCTACCGGTTCCTCGAGCGACCACCGCCCTGACGAGTGCGACGACCCAAGAGCGCATCGCCGACGTCGATGGCCTGTTCGGTATCACGACCGAGGCAGTGGATCCGAATCGGCGTTCGCAGATTGGCATCGTCTTGCTCAATATCGGCGCGAACTACCACATCGGTAGCAATCGAATGTACGTGCACATGGCGCGTGCGCTCGCCGAGCAGGGAGTCCAGGTGCTGCGCATGGACTTCTCGGGCATGGGCGAGAGTCGTTTGACCGGTGCTGGTAAAGAGAACGACGTCTATGCGAGTCGTTTCATGTCCGAGGCCCGTTCGGGTGTGGGGTTCCTCAGCGAACGAGGCGCCCAGCGCATCATCTTGATGGGTCTGTGCTCGGGCGCGTATGTTGCCTACCACACCGCCACCGCCGATCCTCGCGTGTCCGGTGTGGTGCTGGTGAACCCGCTGACGTTCCATTGGACCGAAGGGGACTCGCTCGAAGTTCGGATGCGCAAGAGCTTCGGGTCTACGGAGCAGTACAAGCGTCGCCTCTTTCAGTACGACACTTGGCGACGGCTGCTACAGGGCAAAATCGGTGTGGTTGCCATCTCCTCGGAGCTCGCGCGCAGAGTTCGTAGCCGGGCGGCCTTCAAGGCCCGCTGGCTCGCAGCCAAGCTATCGGGTGGCATCGCGGAAGCGACAGACATCGAGCGCGGATTCCGGCAAATGTGTCAGCGTGGCACGTCATCCCTACTGATCCTCGGTTTCGAGGACGGCTCGCGGGACGCGGTCGAAGCACACCTCGGCAAAGACGCCGCCGCTATCCGAACCGAAAGCGGATTTCGAATGGAGATTTGGACCGGTACGGACCACACCTTCACTCCGCTCACCGCGCAGCAAAAGCTGATCTCGCGCATCACGCGATTCGTCCAAATGGTCGGGAATAGTGGAGGCCCGCCCTGATCGCTTGTCCATCAGTCGCGTTGCTCGAGAGCGCCACTCGGGCGACGGTTGACGGCAGCGACACGCTGAAGAGAGCGTCCGCTCACGAGTGGCCAAGCGCTCGAAGGTCGTTCAATCCCAACGAGAAATTGGGTAGGCTGCAACGTCAACGAAAGCTGCACGTCTTGAGGCAACGACCTGCTGCGAGCCAATCGGCAAGTCACATTTGCAACGCGTGCAACGCGCAACGTAAAGGGATGAACGAAAAATGATCGAGGAGATTCGCAATATTCTCAAGGAGCACGGTCGGCTGTCGGTCGACGTCGCTTCGCTCACGGACGATGCCGACCTCTACCAGGCTGGCCTGACGTCACACGCGAGCGTTAACGTCATGCTCGCACTCGAAGGCAAGTTCGACGTAGAGTTCCCCGATCGGATGCTGAAGCGGGGAGTTTTCGAGAGCCTGTCCTCGATCCGCGCTGCCATCGAAGAACTCACTGCTGATTCTTGACGAACCAAGAGGAGCCGACGAACGTGGAAAAAAACCAAACGGTCTCGCGCCTTGTCGCTACCGCTGCTCACATTGGCGCAGAGATTGCGGGCCCCGCCGCCCGAACTGTCGATAAGGAAGCACGATTTCCACGTGAGGCGATCGATGCGTTGAAAGAGGCGCGGTTGCTGTCGGCATTCGTGCCCACAGAGTTGGGCGGCTTCGGCTGCGGGATGATCGAGCTCGCGCAAATGTGCGAGACGCTGGCCCAACACTGTGCCTCCGCAGCGATGGTGTTTGCGATGCATCAGATCCAGGTCGCAAGCATCGCGCGCCACTCGAACGGCTCCTCGTTCTTTCGCGACTACTTGCGCGAGATCGCTACCAAGCAGAGCCTAATCGCTTCCGTAACCTCGGAAGTCGGCATTGGCGGCGAGATGCGCAACAGTTCGTGCGCGGTCGAACGCCAAGGTGAGCGCTTCAAGCTCGACAAGGATGCCAGCACCATCTCGTACGGCGCTCACGCCGACGATCTGCTGGTTACCGCGCGCCGCTCACCAGAGGCCCCGGCGAACGACCAGTCTCTGATTCTGGTGCGCAAAGCGGACTACTCGCTGGAGCAAACCGGAGCCTGGGACACGCTAGGCATGCGCGGCACGTGTAGCCCCCCCTTCAAGCTGCGCTCGACGGGCAGTGCAGACCAGATCCTCGCCACGCCGTTCGCGGACATCGCGGCGCACACCATGGTGCCGTTCTCGCACGTGCTCTGGGCCAACTGCTGGTTGGGGATCGCCACCGCGGCCGTCTCCAAATCGCGCGCGTTCGTGCGCGGGCAGGCGCGCGCCAAACCGGGCACCGTGCCCCCCAGCGCCCTGCGCTTGGCAGAGGTCGCCGGAATTCTTCAGACGATGCGCGCGAACGTCCACGACGTCGCAACCGAATGCGAACGACTGATGAACGGGCCAGGCGCTGGTACTGAAGTGCTCTCGTCGATCGCATTTGCGCTCAAGATGAACAACGTCAAGATCTCGACGTCCACGACCACTAGCGACATCGTGAATCGCTGCCTCTTGATCTGCGGCATCATGGGCTACAAGAACGATTCCAAGTTCTCGATGGGTCAGTACTTGCGTGACTCGCTGTCGGCCGCGCTGATGGTGAGCAACGACCGCGTCTACGCCACGAACGCTTCGATGTTACTCGTGTTGAAGGACGACTGAAGCAGATGAGCAACGATTTTTCAGCCCAACAGCTGTACGACGACCTGGTTAAGCATCAGCTCATCTTCCCCGTGGGCGTGCCGGGTGCATTCGGTCGCGGCGCCGTCTTCGAGGATGTGCTGCAACGCTTCAATGATCTGGTCAGCCGCCTAGCGAAAGACGACGGCGCAGAGACCCGAGTTTTCCCGCCGATTCTCAATCGCGAGGTCATGGAGCGAACGGGTTACCTCAACTCGTTCCCACACCTGGCGGGCGCCGTCTTCTCGTTCAATGGCAGCGAACTGGAAGCGAAGCAAATGTCGGAGCGCGCCTATGCCAAGGAACCCTGGGCGGAGTTCCTGAAGATGACGAACGTCGTGCTGACTCCGGCAATCTGCTACCCGGTCTACGCGACCCTCGCTGGCGAGCTGCCCGCGGATGGTCGATTGCTCGACGTGCTGGGCTGGGCCTTCCGCCACGAACCATCACCGGAGCCCACGCGAATGCAGGCGTTCCGCATGCGCGAGTTCATTCGCGTCGGCTCGCCCGATGCGGTCATCGAGTGGCGAAACAAATGGCACGAGCGTGGATTGGAACTGCTCTTGTCACTCGGCCTCGACGCGAAATCGGATGTAGCCGCCGATCCGTTCTTCGGGCGCGGTGGACGCATGCTTGCAGCCAATCAAAAAGAGCAGAAGCTGAAATTCGAAGTCCTAGTACCGGTCATCTCGCAACAGGACCCGACGGCTGTGTGCTCCTTCAACTACCATCAGGATCACTTCGGCAAGACGTTCGACATCAGGACGTCGGACGGTGAGATCGCACAGACCGCTTGTCTCGGCTTCGGGATGGAGCGGGTGACGATGGCGCTCTTCAGAACCCACGGTTTCCGGCCTGCCGAGTGGCCCAAGCACGTCCGCGAACGGTTGTGGTCATGAGTCGAACCTCGGTTTGGAACCTGGATCCGGCGACCTATCAACGCCACTCGCTACACGCCGAGTCGCGAGCTTGGGTCGAGAAGAATTGCTACATCGATGTTTGGCTCGAGGTATTGCACGCGGCGAACCTCGACCCGACGCCGGCCTTGGCCTTCACCCTGGCGACCGACTTCGACGGCGAACAGTGGACGTTCTACAAGCCGTCGCATCTCGATTTGAACGTGCTCTTCGGCGTCACGGTCCAAGAGCTGAATGCGTGGAAGCCGCTGCTAGAGCACGCGCTGTTCCACGCCAAGTCAGGCCGTCTGATCATGACCGAGGCGGACTCGTACTACCTACCCGACACGGCAGGCACGGACTATCGAACCCAGCACGTAAAGAGCACGATCGCCATCGAGTCGATCGACCCCGAAAAGCAGCAGCTTGGCTACTTCCACAACGCGAGCTACTGGTTGATGGAGGGGGAGGACTTCGTGAAGACCTTCCGTCTCGACGTAGAGCCCGGTTCAGCAACGTTACCGCTGTTTGCGGAGCTCGTGCGCTTCGACCGCGCCGTCCACCTGCCCGAGCCCGAGCTGCTCCGCCGCTCGACCGAGCAATTGAGAGCCTGGCTCGCGCGGCGCCCCAGTTCGAACCCAGTGCGACGCTTCGGCGCGTACTTCGCTAGCGAGCTCGACTACATTCGATCACGCGGCCTCAATTACTATCACGGCTTCGCGTTCTCCACGTTGCGACAACTCGGCTCTGGCTACGAGCTGAGCGCGGAGTACCTGCGTTGGCTGGAGCACCGCTCCCCAAAGGGCTACGAAACTGCGGCAAAGGCCTTCGAAGAGATTTCGAACGCCACCAAGACTTTGGTCCTCAAGGGAGCTCGCGCAGCAAACTCCAAGAAGCCAGCCGACTTTTCGGAGGTCTTCGAGGAGATGGCGCGGCATTGGGACGCAGGCATGTCGGCGCTCGACGCAATCGGCTGAAGGTCGTCCCGCATGGCCCGAGTTCGATCGGCGACGAACTATCATGCCGTTCCGCTGACTAGCTGGCAGCTAACCGAGTTGAAGTACGGCCAGGGTGCTCCTCCGACCACCCCCCACGAACTCGACGAAGCCGGGCGTAGTTGGTCGAGCGCCCTTTGCCCTGGCACGGTGGCTAGCGCGCTGCGCGCCCAGAAAGCGTGGGACTTTGGTTCCGCTCGCAATTTCGACGAGTCAGACTGGTGGTATCGGTGCGACTTCGAGGGCACCCCGTGCCAACCGGGGGAATCGCTCTGGCTCGAGCTCGACGGCCTCGCGACGATCGCCGACGTCTGGTTGAACGGCGTCCACGTGCTGCGCTCGGACAACATGTTCTGTGGTCACGAGCTGAACGTGTCGCAGCACATCAGCGAGGCGAATGAGCTTCGCGTGCGTTTCTCGTCCCTCGACGTAGCGAGCGCTGCGCGCCGTCCGCGACCGCGCTTCAAAACGCGCCTGATTGAGCGCCAGCAACTACGCTGGTTCCGCACGACCCTGCTCGGTCGCATCCCCGGTTGGACTCCGCCGGTAACGGCGGTGGGCCCTTGGCGAGGCATACGGCTGGTGCGGCGCCGCTCGTTTTCGGTTCGCCGGGCTGAACTCCGCGCGCACGTCGAAGGCGGTCGCGCTCTGGTCAGCGCACAGCTCGAGTTCGATCCGGGAACCACGACGGTCACGTCCGCCGTACTGAACGTGGCGGGTAACCTCGCGCCGTTCACGATAGCCGAGAACGGCGCGCTGAGCCTGGCAGCACCGTTGGTCGTGCCGGGCGCCGAGCGCTGGTGGCCGCACAGCTACGGTCAGCAGCCCCGCTATCCAGCGCGGGTGCTGATCACCACGGGTGACGGGCAAAACCACGAGCTCGAATTCGACTCAATCGCTTTTCGAACAATCGAGCTCGAAACGAGCGGCGATCGGTTCGCGCTCGTGGTCAACGGCACCGAGGTGCGCTGCCGTGGCGCGTGCTGGACCACCTCGGATATCGTCTCTCTCGACAATCCAGTCGTTACACTCGAAACATTAGGCCAGGTGCGGGCCGCCGGCATGAACATGGTCCGCGTTGGCGGAACCATGACCTACGAATCGGATGCCTTCTACGAGGAATGCGATCGAAGCGGGATCCTGGTTTGGCAAGATTTCATGTTCGCGAACTGCGACTATCCTGGTGAAGACCCGGATTTTCGCGCCAACGTGACGCGCGAAGCCGAGCAGTTTTTAGCGCGAAGCGAGACACGCGCTTGCCTCGCCGTGCTGTGCGGAAACAGCGAGATCGAGCAGCAAGTGTCCATGCTGGGTCTGCCACGCGAGAGCTGGAAAGTGCCCTTGTTCGAGGACGTATTGCGAGGCATAGCGCGAGCAGGGCGAGCTGACGTGCCGTACGTCACTTCGACTCCGACGGGCGGGCCGTTGCCTTTTCAAACCAACGTTGGTGTCACCCATTACTATGGGGTCGGCGCATACCTGCGGCCCCTGGAGGACGCGCGCCGCGCGGACGTGAAATTTGCCGCGGAGTGCCTGGCTTTCGCGAACATCCCGGACGAGCCGACGATCATCGCCGCGCTCGGGGACGGGCCGGCGCCTTTCCACCATCCGCGTTGGAAAGCGCGCACTCCGCGTGACAACGGTGCCGGTTGGGATTTCGATGACGTGCGCGATCACTACACCGAGCAACTGTTCGGCATCGACTCGCGCGCACTTCGGTACGAGGATCCGGGTCGCGCGTTGGCGCTGGGGCGAGTGGCTTCGGGGGAAGTCATGGCAAGAACAATCGCCGAGTGGCGCCGCCCGGGTTCGAACTGTCGTGGCGCACTGATTTGGTTCCTGCGCGACCTGTGGCCAGGCGCTGGTTGGGGTGTGATCGATTCGAACGGTCTGCCCAAAGCGGCCTACTACTACGTGAAACGCGCCATGCAGGCGCGAGCCCTGTTCCTGTCGGATGAAGGCCTGAACGGCCTGGTCGTGAACGTGGTGAACGACTGCGAGACCCCGCTCGTCGCAACTCTCGATCTGCAACTGATCCGAAATGGGTCGGTGCAGGTCGCGACCGGCACCGCTCGCGTCGAAGTCGCCGGACGGAGCGCGCATGAGTTGAATTGCGCGACGCTGTTCGAGCATTTCGTCGATCTGACGCATGCCTACCGCTTTGGCCCACGCCAATTCGACGTCGCCGTGGCCGCGCTACGCGACGCAGACAGCGGGGAGGCCATCGGCGATGCCTGCTACTTCCCTGGCGGCCTTTCGTCGGCCAAGGACGAAGAGCTCGGACTCGAGGCCACGGTCGTGGAACTGGGTGGCGACGATTGGCTGTTGCGGCTGAGCAGCAAGCGCTTCGCGTACGCGGTCGTCGTCGAGGTGCCAGGCTTCACGCCGAGCGATTCGTACTTCAACGTGTGCGCGGGCAGCGAGCGCTCGGTGAGGCTCCACACCAAGCAGCCCGGAGCGATGCCGAAGGGTACGGTGCAGCCGCTCAATTCTCAGAACCCGACCCGCATCACGGTGGTACCGCGCGGCAAGCCCAGCGCCTGATGGCCCCACTAGCTGCTGACGCGGAGGCTGGGCGCCGCGCGCGCGCCGAGGAATTCCAAGACTTCCCGCGCGGCCTGCGAATCGAACGAAAAGAGCGCGAACACGGCGGCGTCGAGCAGCTGCACGCGCGCTCGATCCACGCCGTCGCGAGTCAGCTCGGCGCTCAATCCGGCAATCAACGCGCGTCCATTGAGGTCGAGCGGTGGCTCGGGGAGCGCTCTCAGATGGGCTATTTTCACTTGCGGGAAGGTCGCCTGGCGCGCGTCCCGGCGCAGCGCGAGGTGCAACGCACGGTACAGGGAGCTATTCAAGAGGCCGACGACCAGGTCCGGGGGCAAACCCTCGACCTCGAAGCCAGCCAATAGCGAATTGCGAAACGGCAACCCCGTGTGCCGGGCAGCAATCGGATAACGCGCGGTCTGTCGAACGACGAAGCTCACGCGACGGTACTCATTCGAATCGCGGAGCCGACAGCGTGCCTTGCTGAGAGCGGCGCGATCGGGCGCAAGAAACAGCTGCGGCTCGCGCTGCGCAAACTCGTGCACGTCACGGCCTTCCAGCAACGGATAGTGGTGAATGGCGTCGGGTGACGGAGCCCTGAGGAGCAGGTTCTGGGTCACGTGACTCGTGGTCTGAAAGCCCATCTCGCCAAACAACTCTCGCGGGAATGTCGGCCCCTGGGTGAGCGCGATGAGCGCACTTGGCGCGCTGACCTCAGCCGCAGTAGCGCCCGCGCGCTGTCGCTCGGCGAGTCTGAGTGGCGCGTCGCTCTCTGCGGAAAACACGACATTTCCCGCGCTTGCTTCGGCGATCAATGCGAAGCAAGGCTGGGTGACCGAGGCAAACGCATCTTGACCGAACTCGAGCAGCGGCTCGCACGGAGTGTGCGTTTCGCGCACCGCGCGGCGCACCGCGCGGTAACCGTGCAGATCCGCAATCGGGCTGGGTACCACGAGCGCAATCGTCCCTCGTGGCGCCAAACGAAGTGCCCGCTCCACGAACAGGCCGTGCAGAGTCGGATAACCCTTGAGGGTATCGTAGTGCGCCGCCAGATATGCTTTGCGTGACGGCGGCAACGGCTGCGCGGCGCGCCCGGCGTATGCTACCCACGGAGGATTGCCGATCACCAAGTCGAAGCCGCCGCGCTCGAACACCTCCGGAAAGGCCGAGAGGAAGTCGAATTTTTCGGCTAAATCTCCGAGGCGTCTCGCGTGTTTGGTGCTCAGCGCGCGGTAGGGGGGACCGAGCAGCGCGTCGCCCACGTGCAGATTCTTGCCTGCTGCCGCCAAAGGAAAGTCCGGATCTGCTACGAACAAGCACAGCGCCGCCTCGGCGACTGCAACCGCCATCGGGTTGATGTCGACTCCGCACAGGACATCCGTTGCCAGCAAGCGACGTTCGCTAAGAGAACCTGAGCTCGAGCGCGTCGAGAGAGCGCGCGCAACCTCGACCAAGAATGCGCCACCACCCACGGCGGGATCGCAAACGCGGAAACCACTCACGAAGTCCTGATGCGAATGAGTGGAGTCGCGGATGCGGCGTTCGTGCGGCTCGAGGGCGCGAGCCACCACGATTTCGGTCAGTGCTCGCGGCGTGAAGAACGTTCCGGTTTGTTTTCGTCGCTTGCCCGAGACGAGCTCGAAGGCACCACACTCGTTGCGTTGAACACGCTCTGCCAAGAGCAATTCGTACAAGTTACCCACGAGCTCCACTGGGCAACTTGCAAAGTCAACACCGTCTGCTCGCAGCCCAAGCTCGAGCTCTGCTCGGAACGCCGGCGCCGCGAGCCCGAGTAGCTCCGAAAATGACCAGACTAGCTGCCCCTCGACCACGCTCGCACGCACGTCGAGCTGCGGGTACGAACCACGAAACAACCTGCCGGGCTGAAAATCCGCGTCGCGGGTGAAAAGGCCTCGGGCTTGGCCGAGCGACAACACCACGAACCGCAACACAGCAACGGTCAAGGCTTCGTGCAACGTCTCCGGGCTCAACGCGGCGAGTGGGTTGGACGCTGCGCTGTGCTCGTTGATCGTGCCCAGTGCAACACTCATGACGCGCCTCGCGCGACGGTGGAAGCACGGCGCGAGCTCAGCGTCAGAGTGCCGCATCATCGGCTCGAAACGAGGCGTCGTCCGAGATTCAATGCCGAGTGCATGCCCTCGGCGTCGGCCTCCCCGGTCCAAGCAATATCGTAGGCAGTTCCATGGTCGACACTGGTGCGGACGATCGACAGGCCCATGGTCACGTTCACCGCGTCGCCGAAGGCCACGATCTTCATCGGGATGGTCGCTTGATCATGGTACATTGCAAGTACCGCATCGTAGACGCCGGCCACGGCCTTGCGGAATGCGGTCTCCGCGCCCAGCGGACCGACTAGCCGAGCTCGACTACCGAGGCGTGATTGGGCAGCCACGATACCCGGCACGATCGCGCGACGTTCTTCTTGACCGAGCAACTCGCTCTCGCCGGCATGCGGGTTGAGTGAGCAAATCGCGATTTTTGGCTTCTTTTTTCCGAGTTTCAGGGTCAACTCGGCCAAATAGTACGCAGCGTCACTCACCGCGCGCGGGGTGAGCTCTTTCGGTACTCGGGAGATCGGCAGGTGCGTCGTCACCAATCCGGTAACCAACGAGCCAGCCGCGAAGCACATCACGCTCAGCGGGGCGCCGTCCAAGTCACGGAGCCACTCGGTGTGACCGAGGAACCTTCGAGCACCTCGCACCCCCGAGTGCGCAATCGCTGCCTTGCTGACAGGGCCCGTGACCAATGCGCGCCGCGGGGCCGCCTTCGTCAGGCGATAGGCCTCGTTGATGTACGCGAGCTGCGCTGCACCGGACACCGCGCTCGGCTTGCCCGGCCGACGATCACCACGCCTCAAGGTCGGCCCCACGCTATGCACGTAGATCGCCTGCGGATCGCGCCGCTCACCTTCGAATCGAACGAGGCGCTTGCGCGGCACGGAAACGAGCTCCGCGGCTTGCTGAAGCAAGTCCCAGTCGCCCACGAGCACCGTACCCGGAACTTGCGCGGCCGCGCGAACAGAGACCTCAGGGCCGATTCCACACGGACAACCAATCGAAACGACCAGCAGATCAGACTGAGCAGATGACGCTGAGCGAGGCATCGCTCGGTCCGAGTAACAGACGCACCCGAACCATGCAAAGTGTGCCCAGAAAACCCCGCAAATGCGGGCTACTCTGGCCACCCTCGATTGAAGCCCCGCCCGTGGCTCGGTACGCTAGTCTGCAATGTCATCGCCACCCGAACCGCGCGTTGCAGCTGACTTGGCCTTCGAGCTCCTGAAACTATTGCTGCAAGTCGCCTGGGCAGATGATGACCTAGCGCCCGCGGAAGCCGAGACACTACTCGCTTACGGGCGGAAGCTTGGGTTAGGCGCCAGCGAGCTCGAGGTACTCGGCAACTGCTTGGCCGGCCGTCAACCGCTACCGCCGCCAAACCTCGGTCTCTTGAGGACCCGGCGTACCGACGTCTTACGCGCCGTGAAGGAGCTGATGGTGAGCGACTTACAGCTTGGCGCAGAAGAAGAGAGCATTCTGCTGCAAATTTCGCAGCTGTTACGCTGAAGGACGTGGCGGTCGCGCATACGGCCGCCAACTCGGGCTCTTAGTGGAGCACCGCGGTGAGCCAAGTCGGTGTGAAGCGCGCAAGAACCGCGATCACGCCGATCAGGCCGACACAGGCTAAGCTCTTGCGGTCGCTGAGCGCGAACTTCACGGGGTCTTCCTGCATTTGACCGCGGCCCGCCAATAGCCAGATCCGTCCAAGCCAGTAGAGCAAGGCTGGCAATACCAACCAGAGCAGCGACGGCTCGCGGTACGCGGCGCGCACCACCGAACTGTCTACGTAGAGCATGAAAACCAGCGCGGCGACGTAGCCGCTCGCCGTGCCCATGCTGGTGACCATCGGCAAGTCGACTCGCGCATAGCCGCGATTCTTGACCTTGTCGTCGTTGCTTAGCCCGTGAAGCTCCACGAAGCGCTTGGCGAATGCCAAGCTCGTGAATAGGAACATCGAAAAGCCGAGCAGCCAGCCGCTGACGTGTACGCCAGTCGCAATACCACCAGCCAAAATCCGGTGTGTGTACAGGCCAGCCAGCACGAGCACGTCCAGCAAGAGTAGGCGCTTGAGGTACAGCGAGTACGTCACCGTGCCGACGAAGTACAACGCCAGCATTGCGACGAACGCGACCGGCAAGAACGAGATGGCCAGCGCGAAGCTCAGCGCGAGCAACGTCACGAAGATCGGAAATCCGAAGATCGTTGGCAGCGCACCACTGGCAAACGGACGCTTGGACTTCGTGGCGTGAATGCGGTCGGCATCGAGGTCCAACAAGTCGTTGAAGACGTAGCCGGCGGAAGCGCAGAGCGAAAACGTCGCTGCGGCCAACGTGCCCTCAGCGACGCTGGTCAGCGACTGCGTGGGAGCGAGTAACGCAGGCAGCACCACGAGCGCATTTTTAGCCCACTGATGCGGGCGAAGCTCTTTCACCAGCGCACGCAAGATGCTGGGGCGACGTGACACGACGTCGACCTGCTTCAGCCCGCTGAGAGCCGAAACGGTGCTAGCTCCCGCGCTCACCAAGAAGCCGCGCGTAGACGCTGCCAACAGCGCGCGTTCATCGCTCGAATGCCCGATAAAGTCGAAACCGCCGGGGTAACCTGCGGTCAGCCTTTCGGGCAAGCTCGAGGGCGTAGCTTGATCGGCATCGCTCACGTAAACGGCGTCGAACAAGCCCAAATGAGTCGCGACACGCTCGGCCAGCTCTGCATCCGAAGCACCCGCGAGCACGACCTTGCGTCCCTCCTCGCGACACGCCTTGAGAGCCGCGATCAGCGGTCGGCGGTACGGAAGCACCGCTGGCTCGAGTTTGCTCGTTCGCGCGACGCGTTGCTTCAAGCGGGCCGAGCCACCAAGCATCCAGAACGGTAAGGCAAGCACCATCCAGGGGCGCTGCCTGAAAAGGAGCGCCACGCGTTCCGGAAAGAGGTGAGTCGCGATCAGCGTGCCGTCGAGTGAAACACAAACTGGTCGCGCCAAGGCGCTCGGTTCACGCAACGCCTCACCCAATGACATCTCCGTCAGCATCCACCGCTCTTATAGTCGGAGGTTACGAAAAGCGAAATACCGCTCGCAAGATCTGCATTCCACGCCAGAAGAGGCCGCCCCCCATCGGCAGGAAATGCCCGTGGCCTCGAGCCCGAATCAACCCACTTCGTCCTCGACCTGCTCTTCGCTCTCGTCCGCGCGCTCAACCTCGTCCGCGCGCTCGACACGCTCGCTGCTGCCGCGGCCCTTGTTGTCCTCGAGCTCCGGCGCACGCAGCTTGTAACCCGAGCCGCGCAGCGTCTCGAGCGGTAGCGCATCACCCAGCTTGGCGCGCAGGCGGCGAACGTGAATGTCGACGGTGCGCGGGCCACCCTCGTAGCGGTTGCCCCAAACGCGCGCCAAGAGGTGCTCGCGTGACAGCACCTTGCCGCGACGCTCACATAAGTAGGCGAGCAGCGCGAACTCTTTGGCAGTGAGCGAGATGGGGCGCCCATCCACGTAAACCTCGTGGCCGGCTTTGTCGACCACGATGCCCGCGACCTTGTGCCGCTCTTCCGTCGCGAACTCGCTCCGGCGCCACTCGAGTGCGCGGATGCGACCGTACAGCTCTTCGGGCACGTACGGGTGCAAGCAGAAGTCGTCGAAGCCGCTCGACGGATCGATGCGCGCAATCTGACCCACGGTTACCGCGATCAACGCGCCCACGTTGTCGAAGTACGGTTCCTTTCGCACGGCGCGCAGCGCCGCGACGGCCAAGTCGGGGCGATCCAACGCCTCGAACACCAGCGCTCGGGGGCGGATCTCGAGCTCGTCGTCATCGTCACCGATGAGTTCGACGGGATCGTCCCACAGGTCGAGGGTGCGCACGGTGGCGCCGAGTTGCCTCAGCGTCGACGACGCGCCCTCCTCCCGTTCGAGC
>Ga0164309_10000035_pt1 | contig 74305 bp, 99 predicted proteins | sample Whisoiple_247_MG_FD_109984 | JGI IMG/M metagenome (GOLD analysis project Ga0164309, IMG submission 109984) | Soil microbial communities amended with fresh organic matter from upstate New York, USA - Whitman soil sample_247_MG | ecosystem: Environmental > Terrestrial > Soil > Unclassified >... | reverse complement strand
TAGGTGGGTGCCGATCTGGCACTCAGAGCGGGCCCCCCGTAGGGGGCCCACCCTCAACGTCAGAGCGTCGACAGGTTGAGCGGCAGGCCGTCGAGCGGGCCCGAGTAGCGGCGAACCTCGCCCGCCTCGACCCAGCGCACGGAGCACCACTCGTCAAGCGGCGAGTAGTAGAACCGGAGCAGAACCGGGGCCGTGGTGGGTGCTGCCCAGACAGGGGCCGGGGTGACGAGGGCCCCCGTAGGGGCCCCCGTCCGCGTGCCCGTGGTGGCGGTCACGCCTGGGCCTCGATCATGCCCGCCACGACCAGGGCCACCAGGGCCGAGGGGGCATCGTGCGCCCCGTTGAGGCGTCGCAGGTTGCCCGCGTGCGACTTCACCGTGTCCACGCTGCGACCGGTGACGGTGGCGATAGTGGTCAGGGAGTAGCCCTGCCACATAGCCGAGTAGACGGCCCGACGCTCGGGCGTCATGCGGAACCCCTCGACGTTGGGCAGGGGGGCCGTCGCTGCGGTCCGCACGTAGCCCCGCGTCCCGTTCTCCGTGGTGCCCCGCACGTAGACGGGGGCCTCGGCCCCTGCCGCTCGCAGGGTGCCGACCACGGCGGCAACGGCGGGGGCCTCGCGGTCGAGGTCGATCACCACGCCGTTGCTCTGGGCCACGTAGACGAGCACGGCCCTACGGACCGTAGCCGAGGGGCCCCGGTAGAGGTGCCCGCAGTAGAGGTCACCGCATGACGCGGCGTGCTCTGCCACGCTGAACCCCTCGGGCATGTCGTGGGTGAGGGCCGGGAACGTCCCGGGGGCCGTGGTGCTCTGGGTCGTGGTGGGCATGTCTGCCCCTCTCCGGGCCCGTGGTGGGCCCTGGTGGGTGGCGCATGGTCGACCCTGCCAGGGAGGCAGGGAAGGGGCCCAGCGGCCCGCACGCGGGCCCCTGACGGGGCCCCGCGCTAGTCGCTGGGATCGTGGTCTGTCTCGTCATCGGGGGTTGCTCGGGGCCCTGGTGGGCCCGTCGTGGCAGTCGCCTAGCCCGATGGTCGTCGGCCCCTCTGCTCCCTCCCTGCTAGGCGTGGCCCGGGATCGTCCGGGCCCTTCACTAGCGGGGGCGCGTGCTGCGTGCGGCCCTCCCGGGGGAGGGGGCCCTAGGGCCGTGGTCCGCGTGCGGTGCCGATGGGTCAAGTATGGGGCCCGGGGGCCTCCCTGCCCAGCACCCAAAAGTGTCATTTCTGTCGGGCCCCCCGAGGGCCCCCCGGGGCCCTGACCTGGGCTTATGCCTCAGGGGGCCGCTCCGTTGGCGAATCGTCCGTTGTTGCAGTTTTTCACCTGGGTACATGTACAAATGCCTCCTGCTTCCAGTGAAAATGCCTCATTCCTCCCTGGGACGCGGCCTCCCTGCCTCAATGGTTCTTGAAAAGTGCTGAAAGTGCTCCAAAAGTGCAAATAACGCACCAGAAGGGCTTCGTGGGGCCGAGCCAGGGGCTCTTCGCGATGGGCGGGGGCTTTGGGGCCTTCGGAACGGCCTTCGAGCGGGGATCCTGTTCGTTTTCGCGATGTGTGTCTGCGCTTCGCCTGCCTCGGCGGCTACTGCATGGGTGGGGGCTGCTACGTTGCGCGTTCTGGGCTGCGCGGACCGCCATCCGAGTGTAAAGTGCGTAAGATACCCACATGAACATGAAATCTGCGAAGAAGCGGGACCTGGCCTCCCGCACCGCCCGGGTCATCTACACCGATGGCACCGTGACGGACGTGGACTACGAAGAGGGCGAGTCCTACGAGGTGCGCTCGTGGGGCGTGATCCTGTACTTCCCTGATCACAAGTCCATGATCCCGTGGCACGTGATCGAGTCGGTCGCCGTGACACCCCCGACGCATCGTCCTGCGTACCGCCGTGACTGGGCCCTGATCACAGCGACCGCCCTGGGTGCGCTGGCGATCATGCTTTCGATCTTCCTGGAGCACTGATGCTGGTTCACGTGATCGTGCGCACCACCATGTGTCATCACTGCAACTCGGTCCAGTCCCAGGAGACCGAGGTGGTGGCCGTGCATCGCCGGGAGAAGAAGGCCAAGAAGTATGTCAAGTTGGCGAACGCCACCTGTCCCCCATGGGAGGAGTTCTCCTACATCTCGTTCAACATGCACTCGTGATGCGTAACATGTTGTCATGACATCACAGGAACCCGCTTCTAACCCCGCTGGCGAGCAGCCCGTGCCCGCCCCTCCCATCTACACCCCGCCCACCGTGGCATCCCCTGGTGACTTCCGTGAGTACGCGCCGGGTGCGCCCGTGCCTCAGTACGTCCCGCCCATCGACCAGTCGCTGGATCCCGCCGTGTCTCGTCACTCGGCTGCCAAGTCGAACTCGATCCCGGCGATCACGTGGGTCGTCCTCGGCGCGCTGGTGTTCGTTGCACTCGTCGCCGCTGGCATGGCCGTGCTGTACAAGACGACCAACGACGACCTGACCAAGTCCAAGGCGCTGGTGGCCGAGCAGCGGGAGACCATCGCCGCCCTGCAAGGCAAGGTGTCCGCACTCGAACAGGATCGCGACGCCGCCACCGCTGCTGCCAAGGAAGGCCTGACGTGTATGAAGACTCTCACGTCGGCAGTGTCGGGCTTGTCTGACGACTCCCTCGGCGGCTCGCTCGCGGCCCTGTCGGTCCTGTCCGGCGGTCAGCAGCAGTGCGTGGACGCGATCAACGGCATCCAGGCCCTCGACAGCACCGGATCGGACTTCGCATGAGCGAGAACCCCAAGGTCACCGAGATGACCTCCGCTGACCACGTGTACACGGCACAGGTCATCTTCGAAGAGATGGCCAAGTACCCGTACGGTGAGTCCCCGCTGGAGGCGAACCAGGCCAACCGGATCATGCTGCACTTGCGGTTCGCCGAGGTGCTGCAGGGAGCCGAGGACGTGGACCGCAGGATCTGCCCGCACGGGTCCACGGGCATGTGCGTGTCGTGCCTGCACGAGGCGGTGCGCAACGGCGTGAGCGACGGGATGCCCCGGACATGACTGACATCCAGGTCGAGGTCAAGGTGGTCATCAAGTCGCCCTCGGGTGCTGCCACCGAGGTCAAGCGAACCCTGGTGTCCCACACGGGTGACAACACTCGGTTCTACGCCGGGGTCACTCGCACGGGGCTGCGGTTCGCGGAGGACCAGATCATGGACCTTCTCAAGAGCCAGTACGGCGGCAAGGGCATGGAGGACGACGCACCCTCGGAGTGGCGAGGATGACCGAGTTCCCAACCCGCAAGGAGACGCGGGACGCGCTGCCGATGCCGAAGCAGATCGCTCGGCACAAGGTGCGGGTGATGACGTACGTCGAACTCATCCTGTGCGGCATCACCATCTCAACCTTCGCGTTCACCGCGCTGATCGTCAAGACCTGCATCGAACTCATGCTGGAGGGCTCGTGACCAAGATCGTACTGCCGCTGCCGGAGGGCTACGAGCGGCGCTACACGTCGTCCCGAGGTCGGATGAGCCACATCATCCTGGCCAACGGCAACAGCCAGCACGAGGACGCGCTGTGCCGCGCGCTGCCGACCGCCCAGGGTTGGTTCGGCACAGGCACCCAGGACGAGCGCGAGCGGGCTGAGGCGCTCCCTGAGTGCGCCAAGTGCGCCACGGTGATGCGCCGTCTCCAGAGGGCCATGGCCAAGGCGGTGGACGATGAGCGGTGACCTGGACGGGCTCATCACCATGAGTGACGACGCCCTGGAAGCCCACTTCGAGCGGTGGCGTTACCAAGAGCACCAGCGGCGCATGTTCGACGTGGCGATCGCGATGGTGCGGGACCAGGCTCGTCACGTGGTGCTGGATGGCCTCGCTGACATCGCCCCCGTCGACATCTGCCCGTCGTGGTGCTCGGTGTGCAACGAGTCCTGCGACGAGTGCTTCCTCAAGGTGCATCCGAAGGTGGGACTGCGTGTGCAGTACACCAGTCACTGCAGGTTGCACGGATGATGCCCGACGACGCAGGGCTGGTGTGGTACAAGCCTGAGGGCTGGACCCACAAGTCCGTCGACTTCGCGGTCATCAACCGAGACACCATCATCACCGCGCTCAAGGCGTGCGGCACGATGAGCACCTCCACCCCGCACCTCGGCTTCCACAAGTGCCAGAACTGCGGCATGCCGGTGGCCCGGATGAACGGTCGTGCGTACGCGCACCTGTATCTCACGCGCTACCTGTCGTTCTCTCGGCCCGGGACCTGGCACTACGTGTGGCGCGAGGTGGCGGACCCGAACGCGCTCCGTGGTGCCGAGGTGTGCTTCAAGCCCGAACCGATCGACCTGGAGAACCGGCGATGAAGATTCACACCGTGCAGATGGAAGGCTTCGCCGTCCCCGGTGACATGGACACCATCGTGTACATCAACGGTCAGCCGGTGATGACGAACAAGGTCGTGTACGAGCAGCACACAGACTTCGCCGAGGACATCCAGTACGGCATGCTGGTCTCGGCCCCCTCCGAGACGTACATGGATGTCACATTCCGGCTCAAGGCTTACCGTGACGTGCTGGGCCGGTACACCGTTCAGGACGGCGATCCTCACACGCACTACTTCGCCGCCCTGCGCACCCTCGCCGAGGACAAGCCTCACCTGATCCGGGGGATCGAGATTCTCGAGGAGGCGTTCAACCGTGGCTGAGGAGCGCATGACTCGTGCGGAGTGGCGGGTGCTGGAGCGCCGCGAGCAGTGCGCCAACAGCGGGCACGAACCTTCCCTGTTGATCAAGAACGGAAATCACCAGGTGATCAGGGCCGTGTGCGACTGCGGCGAGGTGTCTTACCTCCGCGACCTGCGTAACATCAAGACATGACCAACAGAGGTATTTTCACACTGACCAAAGATATCATGGCATGGTCGGATCGCTTCGGCCACTCCCGCGACCCCTTCCGGTGTGCTGCCAAACTCGCTGAGGAGGCCGGGGAAGCCCTCGGCGAGGCTCTCAAGCGGGACGAGCAGCGCCAGGACGGCAAGGACCGCACAGCCCTCCTGAGGGACGAACTCGGGGACGTGGGCATCGCCTGGCTCAAGTTGTGCCACCTGGAAGGCGTCGAGCCGCTGGACGTGGTCTGGGACCGCATGGCCTACAACAACCGCCGACCCGCGAGCGAGAGGACCCAGTCATGACCGGCCCCAAGGTTCCCCACGTCAAGGTCCCCGCGTCCGTCGAGCGCGCCGAGCGGCTGGAGGCCTCCGGTGAGCACATCGACAACAAGTCGGTGGCCCTGCTGCTGCTGGTCGACCAGGGTGTGCACGGCATGACCATGGCTGAGTACATGGACATGGAGGAGAAGTCACATCAGTCGGCTTCGTCCGCCCTGTCCGAACTGCACAAGGAAGGCGTGATCGAGCGGCTCGCGCTCAAGCGCGGGCGCTGTCACGTGTACGTGCTGCCGAAGCACGTCAAGGACCGGGCCACCGTCCCGCACGGCTCCACACTCAAGACGATGCAGATCGAGGACCTCACCGAGGCCCTGCGGGGCATGGTCGAGACCTACAGCGCCTCCGGCAAGAAGCGCCGCAAGGCCATGGCCCGAGCCGTCAACGTTCTGGCGGAATACCAGTAACAAGGGGCACACTCTCTGGATGGCCAAGAAACCAGCGAAGAGCCCGCATGACATGTGCCGCTGTGGGCACGACCGTTCAGCCCACACGCACCTTCGAGCCGGTAGCGACTGCGCACTGTGCATCAAGCGCACGTGCCACCGGTTCCGCCGAGTACGTTTCGGCGACTCCCCTGTCCCCAAGTGATAAGGCCGGTGCATGAAGCGTGACACGAAAGTCCTCATCGCCATCTTCGTAATCGGTGCGATCGCCACCGTCCCCCTAGCGCTACTCCTTCGCACAGTCCAGCCAGCAGCGGCCACCGTCCCGGTCCCTGGCCCAACGGTCACAGCGACCGTCACTCCTCCCGCCGTGGTCATCACGAAGACCGCGAAGCCCACACCTCGTCCCACGGTCACAGTCACCAAGCACGTGTCCCGGTCCTACGACCGACCGTCGCCGGGTCACAACTGGGAAGCCGTCGCCAACTGCGAGACCGAGAACCCGGCCACCACCGCCGCTGATGCTGACTGGGACTCGACCAAGGGCATGTTCGAAGGCGGGCTCCAGTTCCTCAACTCCACCTGGCTGGCCAACGGCGGCGGCAAGTACGCCCAGCACGCCTACGACGCCTCTCGATCCGAACAGATCAGCATCGCCGAGCACGCCCTGGCAGGGAGCACCTGGCAGCAGCAGTGGCCGATCTGCGGCAAGTACCTGTGACTGCGTAAAATCCAGTCACCAACCACCAGAGGAGAACCACATGGCACACGACGGCGACTTCGTCGAGGTCTTCACCACCGAAGACGGCGACCACGCCTGGCGCATGAAGTCGGCCAACGGCAGGATCCTGGCTGACTCCGGCGAGGACTTCGAGTCCGAGGACTACGCGGTCCTCATGGCCGAGCGCGTCACCGGCCTCGTCGCCCGCGTCATCGACTGATGGGCATCCAGGAGGACCTGGCGCTGGTCCGGTCGATCGACACCCAGATGCTGACGGAGGAGGAGAGCGCCGCCTTCCGTCGGATCCTGGACGCGGTCGAGGTCGCCGACTCTCTGCCTGCGCCGGAGGAGCGCACAGAGGCGGACGGCCTGCCGTGGAGCGAGTTCCGCAAGACCGGCCTGCTGTGGCTGTTCAACCGGTCCTGCCTGCACCCGCGAGGGTACGCGCTGGCCCTGCACTTCCGCGAGGAGTCCGACGACCCGCAGAGCGAGCCCACCGGGTTCAGCATCATGGGTGACGGTCGTGACCCCTGGCAGTACGCACCGGAGGCCGACGAGTTGGAGGCTCTGGCTTCCGTCGAAGACCTGCTCATGCGCGCCCGAGTTGAGAACTGAGGAGACATGGACTACACACTGGAACTGGCCCAGATCGAGACGGCACCCGAACTGCCTCGCGGTCTCGGTCGTCACGTCGAGCACGACTCGCGCTCCCGCTCCTACGAGTTCGACTCGTCCATGGTCACGGCGATCAAGTCGGTGCGTCACACCAGGGCCTTCGCGGCGCTGGACCAGGGATCGGTCGGTGCGTGCACCGGCTTCTCCATGATGGGTGCCATCGCCACTGACCCGCTGTGGGGCGGCGCTCGTGACGCCCTGCCGTCGCTGTTCGACACGCACGACCAGAACCTCCCGGCGTTCGCCCAGGAGGTCGCGCTGGACCTGTACCGCGAGGCCACGGTGCTGGACCCGTTCAAAGGCACGTACGAGCCGGATGACACCGGCTCCACCGGCAACGCCTCGGCCAAGGCGGCGCGGGAGAAGGGGCTCATCGCTGGCTACCAGTGGTGCTTCGGCATGGAGTCGATGCTCAAGGCCCTGCAACTCACGCCGGTCACCATCGGCACGAACTGGTACGACTCGATGTACAAGTGGGACACGGACGGTGTGCTGTCCATCTCCCCGGACGCCGTTGCCAGCGGCGGTCACCAGTACGAGGTCGTCGAGTACGACGCCGACCGGGGCCTGTTCGGCTGCTGGAACTCGTGGGGCGCTGGCTTCGGCCTGGGTGGGTACTTCTACCTGACCCTCGCCACGATGGACCGGCTGCTCGGCGAGAAGGGCGACGTGACCGTGCCGCTGCCTCTGGCGGCTCCTGTGCCTGCTCCGGTGCCGGTCCCTGAGGTTCCGGCGCTCCCCACCCCGCAGGACCTGATCGACGTGGCCAACGCCGCGTGGAAGGCCAAGGGCTGGATCTCATGAGCAACGAGCCGTACGTCACCTTCACTTGTGCTGAGCACGGGTGCAGTTTCGTCTCGGTGTTCAAGGATGGTGTGTCGGGGGCGTTCGTTCGCCCCCGACGCATCCCCCACGACGGCATCTGGACGGCTGGACTCACTGGTGAGGACCAGGGCAAGATGAGCCTTGCTGGAGGCTCGTCGTTCGCCTCCTGGCCCCAGGTCGCTGTGCAGATCGAGCGACAGCGTCGAGACTTCGAGGACACTGACAACAGCGCGGCGGTGGTGCTGTACATCGTCGCAGCCCTGGTCGCAGTCCTGCTGATAGGAGTTGGTCTCGCATGGGTACTGTCGTGAGTGAGCCGGAGGTCGAGACCGTTGGGTGCTCCTACCAGATTCATCCTGAGCGCCGGTATCTCCGCAACGGCGACCCTGGTGACCCTGCTGAGTACTGCGACGAGGACGCCGTCCCTGGTGAAGAATTCTGCGAGGGGCATCTTGGTGCTCTGTACGCAGAAGACAGCCGAGAGGACGACCTCGCAGATGACATCCCCAACTGGTGGGATTGATCCGTACTACTGCCCGGTCCATGGGCGACACCACGTGGTCCCGTCACTGGTGACCGAGTGCATCGAGAGGGAAGCCCGTGAGCGAGACAACGATAGTGCAGAGGTTCTGCACCTGCCTGAGCGACGGCAAGGGCGGGGCTAACTCGGCGGGCTACTCCCGAGACCCCGTGACGACGCTGTGGGTCCACGCCTGGTGCGGGTTCCCCACCAAGGGTCACTACATCGCTCAGGTCACCGGCCCGAACGCCGTCAAGGTCCCTCGTGAACTGTGGGGCAAGCCCTCGCAGCAGAAGCACTCGATCGTGTCTCCCAACTCGCGGTTGCTGCCTGAGAACCGCAACAAGGACAGAATGGCCTCCGGAACCCCTGGAGGTCACAGTGCCGTTGGACCGGCAGACACGACAGAGCGAAATCGTCGGAGTCGACGCTCTGCTCGGAGCGGTACGTAACCAAGCCGCCTCGCTGCGCGAGCGGTACAAGACTGACCCCGTAGGCCTCGCTGCCAAGTTCGGGCTCAAGTTCCCCAAGAAGCCCCTGCAGGTCATGCAGGAACTTGGCAAGTACGACCCCGAGGTTCACGGCCCCATCACTCCTGGCCTGCGCGACCTGATCGAGGATGTGTGTCTCGGCCACATCGAGTCAGCAGCCGCCGTGGCCAACCGTGGTGGAGGCAAGAGCCAGGGCGTGTCGTTCATCGAGTTCTTCCTGGTGTTCCTGAAGGACTACGACGCGCTGAACCTCGGTGGATCCGAACTCCAGGCCGACCAGGTGTATCAGTACATCGTCGGCTACATCGACTCGGACAAGCAGTGGCAAGACATGGTGGACGGCGACGCGCTCGCTTCGAAGACCACCACCAAGGTCGGGGCCTGGATTCGAGTTCTGACCGCGTCCCAGAAGTCCGTCCGCTCCCCGCACGCCGGAGGAGTCAAGAAGGGCGGGCGCATCGCTGGTGGTCTCCTGGTCATCGACGAGGAGGCAGAGGCCGCGCCTGAGATCGTCGCAGCGGCCCTGCCCACCATCAACACCGCTCAGCCCTCGGTCAACGTTCGTGCGTCCACCTTCCACAACGCAGAGGGCTCGTTCGCGGAGGTCATGGACAACGCGGTCGAGATGGGCTACAAACTGTACAAGTGGGACATCTTCGACGTGGCCAAGAAGTGCGACTGCACCGGGGACGGCTGCCAGTCCGAGGAGTCGTGCTTCCGTGAGGACCACTACGAGACCTACATGGACCCTGACACGGGCGAACCCACCGAGCGCCTTCTGCACAAGGCCTACTGCGGCGGTCGAGCGATGTACGCCGACGGCTGGATCCCCATGTCTGAGATCATCAAGTTGTGGAAGCGTGGCAAGCGCAACCACGCGAACTGGGAAGTCGAGGCGATGGGCTCGCGGCCCTCGTCCAAGGGCTTCGTCATCCGCGACCCGTTCAAGTGGGAGCAGAACACGGTCGACAAGACCGGCACCGAAGTGTACATCCCCGGCTGGCCCGTCACCATTTGCGTTGACTGGGGCACCGTCGCCTGTGGCGTCGAGGTGTGGCAGGAGCAGCCTGGAGACCGCCACGCGCTCATCCACGCCGAGCAGGTGGAGGAGGCGGGCCTGTCCCAGATCGTCGGTATCCTCCTCGGCCTCCGAGTCAACTACGCGGCGGACTTCAAGGAGATCGCTGCAGACATCGGTGGCGGCGGCAACTACCTGAACCCGAAGTTGCGGGACGAGCACCGGCTGCCCGTGCGGGATGTGAACTTCGGAACCGAGAAGGAGAGCGCGGTCGCGGCCTGGAACATCTACAACGAGGCCAACTCGCTGATCATGCCGAAGGAGTTCACCACCTTCCACGAGCAGCGGAAGACCTGGAAGCGGGACCAGGGCCAGCGCATCCAGAAGGGCAACGACCACCTCATGGACGCGGGCATCTGCTACTTCTCGCAGTTCGTCGAGCGCCTCGGTCTCAACAATGTGCGAGTGGCACCCAGGGCTGTGTCTACTTCCCCGACTCAACTGGGAGCCGGTAAAGTTGCGGGCGTCGCAGCCATCGCCGGAGCCCGAGTTGCAGTCATTCGGACTCTTGGGTCCAAGCGCAAGAGATAATGGCATGACACCCGTCAAATCCTGAGGAGCGCGCCGCATGGCTGGTAATGGGCAGGTGCACCCGATTCACCCCGGGGAAGCGCCCACCGGCAAGCGTGCCCAGAGCGGCGCTCGCGGGGCCAAGTCGCCCATCACCTCGGCGGTCCTGGGTCCCCAGACCGGCGCTTACGGCCAGGTCAAGGGCCTGTTCGACTCGTACGCTCCGCTCGGCTACTTCATGCCGTGGGACATCCTCGACTACATCGAGTTGCTCGCCACGTACAACCCGGACTACAGCCAGGCCGTGGACAACGTGCGGACCCTGGCCAACTCCGGCCACGAACTCATGGTGGACGCGGGCTCGGACCTGCAGAAGCGCAAGGCCAAGGAGTACCTCGAAACCCTGGCCCAGACAGTGCAGGCCTCGCACGGCGGCATCGACGGTCTGATCAACAAGTTGCTCGACCAGGCAGCCACGTACGGAGCCATGTGTGGCGAGTGGGTCCTGGACGACGACCTGACCACGGTGCTGGACTTCGCAGACATCAACCCGAAGACGATCCGGTTCTTCTGGGACGAGGACATCCAGCAGTACGCGCCGTACCAGAAGGTCGCGCTGTCGGTCGCGGACGCCAGGAAGCGCGCGGGCCAGGAGGTCCGCAACGGCTGCATCCGGCTGAACCCGATCACCTTCCACTACTTCGCATTCGACGCCGAGCCGGAGTCACCGTACGGCACCCCGCCGTTCGTCGCGGCCCTGATGAACATCGGCATCCAGAAGGACATGATCGCCAACATGTCCCAGATCGTCAAGAAGATCGGCCTGTTGGCCATGATCGACGTGTCGGTCGAGCAACTCCAGCCCCTCCCCGGCGAGTCCGACGAGGACTTCGCAGCGCGTGCGAGCGCCTTCCTGGAGTCCTACGTCGACGCGACCGAGGACATGGTGCGGGACGGCGGTCTGGTCCACTACAACGACGTGGAAGTCAAGACGCAGTCCATGGCTGGCAACGCTGCCGGAGCCACCAACATCTTCAAGCAGAACGAGGAGTTGATCTTCTCGGGCCTGAAGTCCATGCCGTCGGTGCAGGGCCGGTCGTACTCCACGACTGAGACCTACGCCGGGGTGGCGTACGACATCATCATCCGCAACACGAAGAAGTACCAGCAGGCGGTCAAGCGCATGATCGAGGCGGGCTACCGCCTGGCGCTGGATCTGCAGGGCCTGCGAGTGGACTCGGTCAAGATCCAGTTCAACGAGAACAAGACCCTGAACCGCCTGCAGATGGCTCAGTCCCTGGCGATGGAAATCAAGAACGAACTCACGCTGTGGGCCTCGGGCATCACGAACCAGCAGGACATGGCTCAGCGTCTCGGCTTCGCGGACGTGAAGACCGAGTACACCGAGCCTCCCGAGTCACCGCTGCTCGAGAACGGTGGCAACTCCAACACCAACGACGCCCTGGGCGACGACGGTGGAGGCAAGGCGGACAACCAGAACAACCGCAGTGCCAGCCTCGACCGTACAATCACAGACCTCGAAGACCCGCCCGACAACTCCTAGGTTCACTGTTAGCGCGGCGTTGTGTCTCATGATAGGAGCAGTGAACATGGCTGAGGACAAGAAGGACACCCCCGAGGAGCAGTCACCCAAGAGTGACGACTCGGGGTCCACCGCTGTCAAGCCCGCACCGCCCGGTAAGCAGTTCGGCGGACGCGGCGTCGAGAAGAAGGGCTGATCGAGGTGAAGCACAAGACTCTCAAGCAGGCCAAGTCGCAGCCCCTTGCTGACACCCTCGCAGAAGCCCGCGCCGTCACCGCTGGCCAGAAGGCCGTCGACAAGCGCGTCACGCTGTTCCACGCGAAGGACGCCGAGGGCGGCGGGTCGGGTTCGTCGGTCGGAGCGATCGGCGGTCTCAAGACCCCCACGGACGAGCAACTCGCTCGCATCAACACCTTCACCCTCTCGCCGAAGACGGCGGACCAGGTCGCGGTGTTCGAGACCCTGTCGGCGAACACCCTCCCCGACCGTGACGACGACTTCTTCACCGAGGAGACCATCAGGGAGTTCGCGGCGCTGCCCGAGCCCTACGGTCCCACCGGCAAGTCGTACATGACCGGCCACGACTACTCGGGCATGCCGGTCGCTCGCATCTTCGGCACCGGGGTCCGCGACGACGTGACCGACGCCGAGGGCAAGGCGATCGACGCCACCTTCCTGACGAACGAGGTGTACATCCCTCGCACGCCGGAGAACGAGGCGCTCATCAACTCGATCGACTTCGGCATCAACTGGGCCGTGTCGGTCGGCGTCATGCTCGACGCGATGAACTGCTCCATCTGCTCGAAGACCATGCACACCATGTGGGGCTGGTCCGTGTGCGACGAGGGCCACGTCAAGGGTTCGTACTACGACCCCAACTCCGACGAGACCGACTCGTACGGCTACCCCATGGAGCGCCAGCCGTCCGACAAGGGCGTCGTCAAGGCCATGGGCAAGATGGAAGGTGCCAAGGACTTCTACGAACTGAGCCAGGTGTTCCTCGGGGCTCAGTTCTACGCCTCGCTCGACAAGGGTGCGGGCATCGACGGCGTGATCAAGGCAGCGAGTGCCTCCAAGGCCCCGCTCCTCGGCCTGTCGTCCCAGGAGGCCTCGGCCTTCAAGATGCCGCACACGCCGGACGAGGTCCGTGCAGCCCTCGCCAAGGGTGCCACCCGCGAGGAGGACGGTGCCCTCAAGTGGGTCGACGACCGTTCGCTCGTGTGGCGGTTCGCACCGGGCGACAACGAGCCGCTGTGCCTCGGCAAGGAGGCCAGTGACGAAGACGACGAGGACCTCGACAACGAGGCTCTCGAAGCCACAGAGGAGGTGGATGCAGATGGCGAAGCGCAGCGTGGGGGCCCAGAAGACGGGGGCAGCGAATCACTCGGTGCCGACGAGCAAGGGGGGTCGGAAGACGACGCAGTCGGTGGCGCAGGGGACGACTCCGACGGAGAAGACCCTGCCGTCGACGGTGGCCCCGACTCGGAAGTGACCGACGCCGCTGACGCGGCTGAGGACGCTTCAACCGAGGGTGACGAGCCCTCGGACGAGGACGAGGACACCACCGACAAGCCCGATGCACAGGAGGGAGTGAAGACCGTGAGTCGCAAGACCGTTCTGGCTGCCGCAACCGCAGCCAAGGTTCCCGCTGAGTGGATCGCAGCAGCGGCGGGTGGTGAGGACGGTGACAACGGCCTTCTCGCCATCCTGACCGCCGCCTCCGAGTCCAACTCGACCCTGGCGAAGCAGGTCTCCGACCTGACTCCCAAGGCCGAGATGGGCGACGAGTACATCAAGTCGCTGCAGGCCGAGGCGATCGACTGGTACGTCAAGTCACACACCGACGGCACCGACAAGGGTGTCCCCGTGGACTCGTTCCAGAAGATCCTCGAAGCCTGCGGTGACAACGTCGAACTGGTCAAGACCCTGATCGACGAGAACAAGAACCTGGCTCGCGCCAAGTTCCCCCGCGCCGTCCGTCGGTCGTCCGCTCAGTCGGACCCGCACGAGAAGACCGTGGGGACCATCCCGGACGGCGTCGAGCAGCACACCAAGGCCTCGGACACTCGCGTCCGTCGCCTCCACGGCTGACCCCGTTTCAACCTAAGTGCTAGAAGGAAAGGATGTGAAAGCACAGTGACCACGAAGACTCCCGGTGGCAAGATCACCGGCCTTCTCGCGCTGACGCTGGACACGGGTGTCGCTTACTCGGCCAATGTCGGTGACTGGGTCGAACTCTCCGCTGACTACACGGTGGTTCAGGCGACCGGCACCAAGCAGGTGCTGGGTCGCGTGTCCGTCAAGAACGTCAAGCGGACCAGTTCGGCCACCTCCACCACCTACCCGGTGGGCAACCCGGGCGGACAGGTCACCGTCGAGGTGCCTGGCTTCGCCGTCCACCAGGTGACTGCGGACGCCACCATCGTCGCGGGCGACATCGTCGTCATCGGCGCGGCGGGCACCGTCCGTCCCATCACCACGGGCGTCGTCCCGTCCGCCACGGAGAAGGTCATCGGCATCGCCCTCACGGGTGCCACCGCGACCAACTCCTTCGACCTGCTCCACCGCTGATCCGAGAGGAGGATCCACAGACATGACTGCCATCGCAGGTAAGTTCAAGGGGGTCGGCGTCAACGCCGACTTCAACACCAAGGCTCTGCACGACGAACTGCAGCGCATCCGCAAGGAGGTCGACGGAGGCATCACGCTGAAGTCCTACCTCGCGGACTCGTTCGGTGCGGACATGACGCCGGAGGCGTTCTACCGCCAACTCGGCGTCGACATGAACGGCATGACCGTCAACAAGATGCTCAACACCACCGAACTCAACCGGTGGCTGTTCCCGGAGGTCTTCCGTGACGCCGTGCTTCGCGGCCTCGACTACGCGCCGTTCTACGGCTCGCTGATCGCTGCGGAGGAGAGCATCGAGTCCACCGGCCTCACGATGCCGAAGATGGACTTCTCGACGGTCTCGTCGTTCAAGAGCGAGGTCCAACTTCGCGACGTGAACGAGGGCGCGACCATCCCCGAGGGCCAGATCATCACCTGGGCCGAGAAGCAGGTCACGATCAAGAAGAAGGCTCGCGGTCTCAAGCAGACCTACGAGTCGATCATGTTCACCCCGCTCGACCTCGCCGCGATCTACTTCGAGGAGTTGGGCCAGCAACTCGGCTGGGACCTCGATGTCGACGCGATCAACATCCTGATCAACGGCGACCAGGCGGACGGTTCCGAGGCGGCTCCCGTCATCGGCGCGACCACGGCCAACACGCTGACCTACCAGGACATCGTGCGGGCCTGGATCCGCTTCCGCCAGATCGGTCGCATCTCGACCGTCATGGTGGTCAACGAGAACGACGCGATGTCGATCCTCGCCATGCCGGAGTTCCAGAAGACGCAGATCCCCAACGGTGTCACGCCGTCGGGCGTCACGCTGAACCTCAGCAACCCGCTGCCGACCAGCCAGGACATCTTCACGCACCCCAACGTGCCCGCGAAGAAGATCCTGTTCGTCGACCGCGCCAAGGCCATGGTGCAACTCACGGCCATGCCGCTCCTCCTGGAGTCGGAGAAGATCGTCAGCCGTCAACTGACGGCCGAGTTCGCCTCCATCATCACCGGGTTCGCCAACCTGTTCAAGGACGGTCGCCTCGTCCTGGACTACTCGACGACCATCGGTACCAACCCGGGCCCGACGGTCCCGATCCGCTGACCCCTGCTCTCCTGAGCAGAAGTCTCAAGGCCACAGGAAGGCAGGACAGTCATCATGGCGAAGAACGACCCGCAGTACGTCAAGTTGGCCGACCGTCTGGTTCGCCAGATCGTCGCCGACATCGACGGTGGTACGGGCTGGAGCATCAGCGGCCTGGATGTCAAGGAGTTCCCCTCGGACGACTACCCGCTCTCGCAGAACTTCGTGCGTGGCGGTCTCAACCGAGGCGTTCTCGAGCCCGCGACCGAGGAGGACTACGAGGCCGTGCAGGCTGCGTCGTCCGACCTGTTCGAGGCGACCGGCGTCGAGGTCATCCCGAACAAGGTCCAGGGCTACTACTCGGAGGAGGCGGTGGTCGGCGAGGCCGAGAACGACCGCCTTCGCATCGAGGCACAGCGCGGCATCGGTGACGGTCTCGGCCGTCTCGACTACGAGGCTGACCGCGCCCGCAAGGAGGCCAACATCGCTGCTCACGAGGCGTCGGTGGCCGAGGAGACGGGCAAGGGTGCCAAGAAGGCCGAGAAGGCGGCGGACGACGCTGCTGCCGAGGCCGAGGCTGCTGCGAAGGCAGCCGACGCCAAGAAGTAGTCACCGGTCGGTTCACACACCCCGAGGAGGGCGAGGGCACATCGCCTTCGCCCTCCTCAGTGTCAAGGAAGGAAGATCATGGCTTGGGACACCATCACCCCGGACGCGATGACCCTGGAGGAGTTGCAGTCCGCCAAGGACGCCCTGCAGGCCGCTGTCAGCGAGGACCAGGCAACTCTCGCCTGGGAGAGCGCGGCTCTCCAGCGCGTCGTCGCTGAGATCGCCTCGCGCTTCAACCTCACCATCCCCGGCACCCCGGACCCGTCGGGCCTGCCGGAGTACCCGCTCGCACTGGTCACCGACAAGTTCTGATCGTTGAGGAGGGCACGTCATGGCTCTGACAGCCGCAACACGTCTGCGTGCTCTCCTCGGCGAGCGCATCCCCAACGGGCTCGACGCCTCGGACACGTTCTTCAGTGACACCGAGATCAACGACCTGATCGACGAGGCCGGTAGCCGAGGGTTGACCTTCGCAGCGGCTGTGGGCTGGACTTGGAAGATGGCTGAGTTCGCTCGGCTCATCGATGTCAACGAGTCCGGCTCCGACCGCAAGTACCGCCAGAAGTACATCAACGCGAAGCAGCAGGCTGAGTACTTCCAGGCGCAGGCCGACGCCACCGCCGCTCAGATCATGACCTCGGCGCGCGTGGTGGGCAAGTCCGTGCCGTGGGCCCGCCCGTGGACCGACGAGTTCCCGAGGGTGCTGTTCACGCCGCCGTCTGATGCGAGCACCGGATGACCGTCGACCACGTCACCCTGAGGGAGCGGATCGCCGTCACGCGGTCGATGATCGCGGAAGAGGGCATCCCCGTCGCCCTGAGCCGCCCCAGCGCCCCAGAACCGGACGGGGCGGGCGGATTCACCCGGAACGACACCCCAACGCCGCAAAACGCCGTTCAGCGCTTCCTGGGCTACCCGACGCCCGACCTGAACGAGTCCCTGATCGAGCAGGGCGAGTACATGCCGCTCCGGTTCGTGCTGGTGGGGATGCCGGGGGACGACATGTCCGAGGGCGACACGTTCGAGCACCAGGGGCGAACGTTCAAGGTCGAACTCATCCACCCGGACAAGTCCTACCAAGTCAAGGGTGAGGGGACGGTGCTGATCTGATGGCCAGCGGCGGCTTCCCCCACGTCAGTGCCAAGATCCCCGGTAGCGGTCGTCTCCCGTCGCCGGGGCGCATGCCTACCTTCGGCGACTTCGGCTCGCCGTCCTCGTTCCAACTCCGTGACGCCCAGGGCAAGTTCCTCAAGGGCGGCTTCGGCTTCGTGTGGACAGGACTGGACGGCGTGTTCGGCATGCCTTCCAAGTTGGCTGACAACCTCACTGAGGAACTCAAGGCCAACATGGAACGCATCCGTGAGATGGTCGAGGAGGATGCGAAGGCCAACGCCCCGTGGGAGGACCGCTCTCACGACGCGCGCAACGGTCTCAAGGCCGCGCTGGTCATCAACGACCGCGAGGGCACCTACACGATCTTCCTGGGACACTCCGTCGCGTACGGCGTGTTCCTGGAATATGCCAACGGCGGTAACTTCGCCATCATCGAGCCGACCCTGCGCAAGTACTCATCTGCGCTGCTCGCTCCCATCTCGGGAGGTGAGTTCGCTGTCGGGTAAGGTGCTTAACAAGACTCTGGTGGAGACCTCAGCCTTGACGGACATCGTCGGGGACCGGATCTACCAGCGAGGTACGCTCGGTGTCAACGGCGTGCCTGCTCAACCTGAACTGCCCTACGTGATGATCGGCGAGGACGAGGCCTACCCCAACCGGGATGTCCGCGAGACCTCGCCGGGATCCAAGCGCACATGGTGGACGGTGTACGTCTACGATGAGCCGGGCAGTGTTGTGCGGATCAAGGAGATCCACGACATCATTCAAGAGGCACTGGAGTCGATCCAGCAAGTCACCTTGGATGGAGTCCGAGTGCTCGAAGTCCTGTTCGATCGCTCAAGCCGAGACGGTGTTGACACCGTCCGCAAAGAAGGTGTCAAGACCGCTACCTACCGGGTGAACTTCACTCGGGCCATTCCCTGAGGAGGGAAGATGAAGATCAAGTACTACGGACGCGCCGACGTGCGTGTCATCTCGGCGGGCGAGAACTGGAACGGCCTCCTCGCCGAGCCGCTGGAGAACGAACTCCGGTGGGACCGCTCCACCAACTGGATCCTGGACACCGAGGTCACCGAGGTGCCCGAGGCAGTCATCACTCTTCTGCTCGCCGACGAGTCCTTCGTCGACGTGACGGAGGAGGCCATCGTGCCGGTCAACGAGGCCCAGCACTTCATCGGCATGTCGGACCCCGAGGGCGTCGAGTCCCGTGCGGGCACCGTCGACACCGAGGCAGCCGAGCAGGAGCGTCTCAACGCGCAGATCGCTCGCAACGCCCCGGCCCCCGAGGGTGACGCCCCGGCCACCGAAGGCGCTGTCCCTGCTGTCGGCGAGACCTCGTCGGCTGCTTCGGCCACCACGCCTCCGGGCTCGTCCGTCAGCGAGTCGGGTTCGACGGGCGGCTCCGGCAACGACGCTGGCGGCGGTCGTCGCGGCTCCAAGTCCTGACAACTACACCATGGCCACAAAGTTCCTCCGCTGCAGTTCCAGACTCCACGGCGTTGTCGTAGAGAGCGGGCGGTTGGAGATCAAATGCAAGTCTCCACGCTGTGGGGCTGCCAAAGGGATCGTGGTACTGCATTACTTCGACCTACAGTCAGGTGAGATGGTCGATACTAAGAGGTACCAGGATCCCGAGCGACTCATGAGGAAGGACACGTAGACATGCCCATCGCATTCATCCCGCTCCCCTACGGGCTCCGCGACGTGCGGATCACCCCGATGATTCCGGGAAGCGAGACGCTCGGGACGGCAGTGGACCTGCCCAACGCCCGGACGTTCTCGTTCTCGGAGGCCGAGGACTTCGCCGAACTCCGTGGTGACGACGGTCTCGTCGCCATCCACGGCCAGGGTCCGGCTGTCGACTGGTCCCTCGAAGGTGGTGGCATCTCCTACGAGGCGGTGCGCGCCATGTTCGGTGGCACCATCACCGAGACCGGCACCACGCCGAACCAGATCAAGACCTTCCAGAAGACCGGTGCGGACATCCGTCCGTACTTCCAGGTCGAGGGTCAGTCCATCTCCGACTCCGGCGGTGACTTCCACTGCGTGCTCTTCAAGGCGCGCTGCACGGGAGAACTCGCTGGCGAGATGAGCGACGGCAACTTCTGGCTCACGGGTGCCAGCGGTCGCGCACTCCCCAAGACGAACTCGCAGGGTCTCCTGTACAAGTTCGTCCAGAACGAGACGGCGACCGCGATCCCGTGATCGCAAGTCCCTGACATGGGCTGGTCCTCATCCTTCGGGGTGGGGGCCAGTTCCATGTCCGGGCTCATCCAAGCCCCAAACTTGTGGTTGTCCGGACATACCGTTTAAGGAGCACTCGATGCCGAGCGGAAACCCTGCAGTGCGTGCAGCGACCGAGAAGACCGAATGGCGATCAGCCCGTAAGCAGGGCATCCTCGTCACCTTGCCGAGTGGTAACACGGCGTCCCTCAAGCGGACGCTGGACCTCGCCGAGATGATCAAGGAGGGGAAGATCCCCAACCCCCTCACCGAGACCATGAACAAGATGCTGGAGGCCGGTGGCAAGCCCACCAAGATCGACACCTCCGACCCCGAACTGCTCATCTCGATGATCCAGTTCATCAACGCCCAGTGCGCTCGGATCTTCGTCGAGCCCGCCGTGGAGGTCCCGCCGGACATCGACCACCTGGACGAAGACCCCCGGTGCGCGGACTGGACCGACGAGCACAAGGCCAACTACGACCCCAACGCCTGGGAGCCCGAGGACGAGGCCACGCTGTCCGTCCTCGACATCGACTTCGATGACCAGATGTTCGCCTTCGCATTCGCGCAGGGGGCCAGTGCTGACCTCGCCACGTTTCGCGACCAACGGGCCGCGTACATGGCAGGTGGGGCAGATGGCGCAGCAGTACAAGACGCGCCCGTCACTCCTGGTGGGGGTGGATGACCCCTACGCCGCGTGGTGCTTCGACGAGGCCGTGTACCTGTGGCAGATGAAAGTCAACAACGAGATGGATCAGGCAGAGCAGGCAGTGCGAGCCAGCGCATCGCGGACGAAGAAGGAGGCTTCCAGTGACCAGATCAACCGGGCACGCCAGGGAGCCTTCGAGCAGATGATGGCACTGAAGCCTGACGGCTCGTTCGACACGAAGAAGACGAGTGCACCCGGCAAGTTCATGGACCCGGCTTCCAGGGTCGCGGCAGGAGGAGGTGGCTGACAGTGGCAGACGATGCCGTTGCTACTGCTAGGCTAATCCTCGACGCCTCCGCTCTGCGGCAAGGCGTCCGGAACGCTGAGCAGTCCCTCGGCTCGCTCTACTCTGTCGTCCGTGACAACTGGTGGGGCATCCGGAACGTCGGCCTCGCCTTCGGTGCTGCTGGTACTGCCATGGCGGCGGGCATGGCGGTGGCTCTCAACGCAGCCGCCTCGTTCGAGCAGGGCATGGCTGGTGTGGCTCGCACCACCTACGACAATGCCAAGTCGATCGAGGAGAACACGGCAGCCGCCGAGACCCTCGGCAAGGCGCTCCGCGAGGTGGCCAAGACCCGCCCGGTGGATCTGAAGACCATCACCGACCTGGCTGAGCAGGCCGGTGCTCTGGGTGTTGCCTCGGAGGACGTGGCAACGTTCACCACCACCCTGGTCGACCTGATCGCCACTACCAACCTCACGGCTGCCAGCGTTCCGCAACTCGCCAACATTGCGAACGTGTTCGGGCTGTCTGCGGACCAGTACCGTCAACTCGGCTCGGCCCTGCTCGAGACCGGTCGCTCGACGGCTGCCACCGAGACCGACATCCTGAACATGTCGAAGCGCCTGTCGGGTGCTGCGGCGGTCGCGGGCTACACCGCCGACCAAGTCCTCGGTGTGTCTGCTGCGGTCCTGTCTCTCGGCTCCCGTGCTGAGGCAGGAGCGTCCTCGGTCCAGAAGACCATCGGTGACATCTCTCGTGCCGCTGCTGGTCTGGACCCGCAGAAGTTGGAACTGTTTGCCACGGTGGCGGGCACCACGCAAGAGAAGTTCCAGGCGCTGGCCAAGGAGGACCCGGCGCAGGCCCTGGCTGCCTTCGTCACCGGGCTCGGCAAGTTGGGCGGCGGCTCGCTCACTGCCACCAAGATCCTGGACTCCCTCGGCATCACCGAGGTCCGCCAGGTGCAGGCCCTGGAGGCGCTGGCCAAGGGCACGCAGCAGGTCGGCAACGAGCAGACCGACCTCAACGCGATCCTGGGTGTGTCGAACAAGGCGTACAACGACGGTACGGCTCTGGCCCGCGCAGCCGAAGCGCAGTACGCCACGTTCACCAACCAGTTGGCCATCCTCAAGAACAACATCAACGATGTGGCAATCTCGTTCGGTGAGATCTACCTGCCGGTCGCGAAGCAGGCGATCGACCTCACCGAGGAGTTCGTGGCGGCGTTCCAGGCTCTCCCGGAGCCGATGAAGCAGGTCATCGCCTACGGCACGGCTGCTGCCGCCTCGATCGCCTTCCTGGCAGCCGGGGCTCTGCTCATCGGCCCGCGCATCGTCCTCGCCGCCGACGCCTTCCGCAAGTTGCGCGAGGTCATCGGTTCGACCATCGCCATGCAGCAGGCTCTCAACGGCTCGCTGACCGTCGGTGAGAAGGTCACCCTGCGTGGAGCCTTCGCTGCCGGGTTCAATGCCAAGGCCAACGCGCAGGCCGCTGCCGAGCGTGCCAAGTTGGTCCTGATCGAGGAAGCCCACAACGCGGTCCTGACTCAGACCATCCGGCTGGAGCAGATCTACGGTCAGATCGACCAGGCGAACGCCGCTCTGCAGCAGGCCAACCTCGCCAAGATCAACGCCGCTCGCGCGGCCATGGATGCTCAGCGTACCGGCTCGCTGCGCATCATGGAACTCGAAGGCAAGATCGCTCAGCAGAACGCTCTGATCGCTGCGGCTGCTGCTTCCGAAGAGCGTCGTCAGATCGCAGCCAACGCCCAGGCCCGACTGGCGGCTCTGCAGGTCCAGCAGACCGCTATCAAGTTGGAGGCTCTGCAGGCTGCTGCTCGACAGGAGGCAGCCGGGGTCGGTGCTCGCTCGTCGGCCTCTGAGATCGCTGCTCGCGACCTGCAGATCCGTCAACTGCTCGCCCAGATGCAACTCGAAGCCGCACGGGTGGTCGAGGCCGAGGCTGCTGCTGCTGGCATCGCTGGGGCCACCGCTGAAGAGATCGCTGCTCGTGAACTCGAAGTCCGGGTCATCCAGCAGCAGATCGTCATGGAGACGGCGCGCATCGCTGCCGCCCAAGAAGCAGCGGCGGGCATCATCTCGTCCGAGGCAGCAGCGATCCAGGCGCGCGAACTCGAGATCGCCGCCATGGTGCAGCAGGCGATCGCTCAGGAGCAGGTCGTCGTCGGTGCCAAGGCAGCCGAGGCTCAGGCTGTCATGTCCGCTCGTGGCATCGGTGTCATGTCTGGTGCGGTCACCGGTCTCGGCTTCGCTGTCAAGACAGCGCTGGGCCCGGTCGGCTGGCTCATCGCCGCTGCTGGAGTGCTCACGTACCTGTTCCACCACTACGGCACGCAGGCCAAGGACGCGGCGGACAAGTCCAAGGAGTACGCCAAGGCTCAGCAGGAGATCGTCGACGCCCTGCGCAAGGACAACTACGCACTCGGCGAGAACACCCGGGCTGTCGTCATCAACCAACTGGTACAGTCTGGTGCGATCGACACCGCTCGCAACTACGGCATCTCCATCCAGACCCTGTTCGACCTGATGACCGGCGCGAACACCGAAGGAGCCCAGCAGGCGGTCGCCGATCTGCAGGCTCGCATGGAAGCCGGTGACACTGCTGCTGGTGATCTGCTCGACAAGTTGCTCATGCTCAACGGTGGGTTCGTCGCCTCCGTCGCACAGGCCCGGAACGCCGCTGCGGCCAACAAGGCGCTCGGTGGAGTCGACCAGGCAGCCACCGACAAGGCCAACGCCCTGGCTGACGCCGAGAACAAGGCCGCTGACGCCCTGGAGAAGAGGGCGCAGGCGGCTCTCTCGCTGATCGACACCATGCTGGGGGTCAAGAGGGCTAACCAGAGCGTCGAAGCGGCCGAGAAGGCCTACGCAGAGGCTCTGGAGGCCACCAAGAACCGGACCAAGGCCATCCGCAAGGCCGAGTTGGAGTTGGCTCAGGCCCGAAACGATGTCAAGCGTGCCACTCTGGACGTGGCCAAGGCTGAGTACAACCTCGCGCACGCCCGCGCGAAGGCCCAGCAGGATGTCAAGGACGCTGAGGCCGACCTGGCTTCGTCGCAGCGGGACTACGCGGACGCGGTCCAGAACGCGAAGGACAAGCAGAAGGAACTGTCGGACCTCCAGGCAGGTCCCTCGGCCGACGAACTCCGCGACGCGACCAACAAGTTGGCTCGCTCGATCCTGAACCTCAACAAGGCCAACGTCAAGGCCTCGGATGCTCAGTGGTACCTGAACTACCTCATGCAAGAGGGTGCCAGCGACCGCGACATCCAGGATGCCAACGCGATCCTGGCTGATGCGAAGTTGGACGTGGCCGAGGCCACCGCCGACCAGAGCGATGCTCAGAAGGAACTCGACAAGTTGAAGGCGGGCCCGACCGCCGAGGAACTTGCCGCTGCAGAGCGCGAACTCGCTGACGCCCAGCAGGCCGTGGTGGACGCGGCCCAGGCTGTCATCGACAAGACCGAGGCGCTGAAGCAGGCCCGTGCGGATCTGAAGAACGACACTGCGTACAAGGAAGCGCAGATGGAACTCACCGCCGCGCAACTCGCGCTGGTGGAGGCCCAGGATGCCGTTCTCGAGTCCCGCAAGAACCTGAACGATGTCAAGTCAGGCAAGACGGCGTCCGAGGACCTGCGGAACGCGGCCCTGGATCTGGAGTCGGCCTACTACGACCAGGCCAAGGCGAACACCGCCGCCTGGAAGGCGCAGGAGGAGGCCAACGGTCACACCGTCACCGCCCGCGATGAGGCGATCCACCTCGCCGACGAACTCATCAAGATGGGCGACAAGATGGGTGGTCCCGTCGGGGACCAGATCAAGGAGTACGGTCGCAAGTTGAAGGAGGAGATTCCTCCCGAGGCGAAGACCAAGACCGGGATGACTGGTACGAAGAAGACTGTCGCCGATGCTCAGAAGTTGGGCAAGGACGTGCGCGGCGCTCTGGCTGGTGCCGGTGAGATCAACGCCTCCCTCAAGGAGGACAAGCCCGGTCACATCGACACCTGGATCGATCACATCAAGACTGCCTGGGGAAGCATCAGCGGCAGTGTCACTGGCATGCTGGACGCCATCAACGACGGTCGGTGGCTGGACTCCCTCGGCAATCTCCTCAACATCGTCCCGTCCTTCTGGGCCATGTTCGGCACCTTGACTGGCGGTGACATCGCGGCGAAGTTGGGTGAGAAGACTCGAGAGGTCATCGACTCCATCGGTGGTTGGTTCGTAGACACGTGGAACGGCGCGTGGGACTGGTTCACCAGTGACCACTTCGGCGAGGGTTGGAACATCGCTGACCCGATGGGCAAGTGGCTGAGCGACGAGGCGCAGGGCGTCATCGACGGCATCTCCACTTGGTTCGGTGACATGTGGGACCAGGCGTGGGCCTGGGTGTCGGGTTCGAACCAGGCGTTCGGACCTGACTGGGACATCGCCGGGGCCATCTGGGGTTGGCTCATGGACGAGAAGGACCGCGTCATCGAGCGGGTCAAGGGCTGGTTCGGCGGCATGTGGGATGCTGTGTGGGAGGGTGTCAAGGACAACCTCTTCAGCAAGTTCGACCTGGGTGGAGTGTTCTCGCGCTGGATCACCAACAGGGCTCCGGGCATCATCGGCACGGTCGTCACCTTCATGACCTCGCTGCCTGGCCGGATGTGGACCGGCTTCACCACTGCTGCCAATGCGGCCTGGAACCTCCTCGGCACGATCCGCTCCATGGTGACCGGCGCTGCCTCCGGCGCGCTGGAGTCCATCAAGACCTTCGGCGGCAACCTCGCTCGCAACCTGTGGAACGGACTCACTGAGAAGATCGACGAACTGTTCCCGGGGCTGCGTACCAAGATCCAGAACTTCTTCGGTGGCATCAACTTCGGCTCGATCGGCACCACGATCGCCAAGGCACTGACGGCTCCCATCAACGGGCTCATCGGTGCCATCAACGCGGTGTTCGACACGGTCGACGGCAAGTCCTTCAACATCCCGCTGGCTGACAAGGTCAAGAAGTTGCCGGGGATGGACTGGTTCCCGGGCAGCATCGGGTTCCCTGACATCCCTGAGATCCCGACCATCGTGTGGAACGCCAAGGGTGGCATCACCCGTCAGGCGATCTTCGGTGCGGGCGAGGCCGGTCCTGAGGCGATCATCCCGCTGGAGCGGCTGTACTCCATGTTCGAGCCGATGCACGCCATCGCTGCGTCTCTGCAGGCGCAGCAGTCGGCACTCACGGCGCTGGCCTCGCAGTCCTCCGGCGTGGGTGGCGTCCAGTACATCACCAACGAAGGTGACACCTACGACATCGACGTTCACCAGGATGCTGATCCGAACGAGTTGATCGCAGAGATCTCCTTCCTCCAGCGCGGACGGGGGCGTTGATGAATGCCGATCACAGGGTGGCGCTGGCTGTCACACGCAACAGCAGGGTTGGTGGTTGACATGGCTGCTGGTGATCTCGTCACTGGTGACTACATGTACGAGTACAGCGCGCTGCTGCTGGGCTCGGGCACGAAGTACATCGTCGAGCAGTGGGACGGCCTGTACGGCATCCCTGACATCCGGGCCAACGACCTGGACCGCCAGGACCGGCACGGCGTCGTCCCCGGCATCGACCTGATGGGCCCGCGCGTCATGAACGCCACCATCAAGATCGACACCGCTGGCTTTGCAGCAGCCGAGACCGCGATCCACGACCTCGCCCCGGTGTTCCGTCCTCGTCAGGCCGAGGTGCCGATGGTGTGGCAGCGCCCGCGTACGGGCGGCTCCATCAAGAAGTATATCTACTGCCGCCCGCGCAAGTTGGTCCTGCCGACGAACTACGAACTGGCTCACGGTCTGGGTCAGGCATCGGTCCAGTTCGTCGCTGCGGACCCCCGCCACTACACCTTCACCCCGACGGTCACCAACGGGTCCATCGCGACCTCAGCCACCACAGGCGGATCAACCTTCACTGTCGGTGGTGACTTCCTGACCGAGCCGCTCATCTCCATCACCGGCCCGTTCAACAACGGCATCATCACCTTGGTGTCGGCACCCAACCTCGACGACACCGTCATGGCGGGCCGAGCGATCCGTCTGACCGGCAACGTGTCAGCGGCTCAGACCCTGGTCATCGACTTCGGCCTGCGCACCATGCTGCTCAACGGTGCTCCCATCTACTCCTACCGCCGCTCTGACAGCCAGTGGTGGTCGCTGACCCCTGGGTCGAACACGGTGCAGTTCACCCGTGACGCCGGAGCGGTCGGCTCGGCTGCTCTCTACTCCATCACGCACCGCGCCGCCTGGATCCACTAATGCCTACGCCCATCGAGTACCGGCTTGAGGTCGTCAGTCGGACTGGAGTGTCACAGGCTGACACCCTCAAGAACGCTGTACTGAAGAAGGCCCGGTGGGAACTCAACAACCCTGGGTCCATCTCGTACACCATGAACCAGAACGACCCGCAGGTGGTCGCCCCGCTGATGCACAAGAACGAGGTGCAACTGTGGGTGAACAACTCGCTCATGCACTGGGCCTTCCACCGCTCCACGAAGAACAATCCGCGCACGGTGGACTTCGAGTGCCCCGGGCTGCTGGAGTACTTCAACGCACGGTTCATCCTCAACGCCACGCAGACGTACACCTCAATCGAGCAGATGCAGATCGCCGGAGCCGTGGTGCAAGCGGCTCAGACTCCGGTGGCGCGGGACTGGGGCATCGTCCTGGGGTCCTACACTCCGTCTGGAGTCATCCGCTCCCGAGAGTACAAGAGGGACGAGCACAAGAACGTGCTCGAGATCCTCCAGGAGTTCCAGACGGTGGCCGACGCGGCTGGCAACCCCACCGGCTTCGACATCGATGTCATCTTCGACGGCACCGGGCTCCGCCAGTTCAAGATGTACTACCCCCGCAGGGGCACCACCCGCTCGAACCTCCTCATGGAGTACGGTGTCAACGTCACGGACTACGGCACCACCGAGGATGCCGGGGACATGGCCAACCGGGTGTACGCCACGGGCGGCGCGAACGGTGACATCAAGTTCGAGAACAACGCCACCAACTCGGCATCGGTCGCGGAGTTCGGACAGTGGGAGGACATCGTCTCCATCTCCGGTGAGAACGACGTGAACATGCTGCTCCAGCGGGCTCAGAAGGAGACCTCGGAGCGCGGCACTGTCAAGAAGGACGTGACCCTTACTGCAATCGAGGTGCCCGACCGTCTTCTGCTCGGGGTGGTCCAGCCGGGGGACACTCTTCCTGTGAGCATCCACAACGGTCGTGACCAGTTCGAGGGCAACTACCGGATCAAGGCCGTGGAGTGGCTGCCCGGTCCCGGCAACATGAAGTTGGAGTTCGTGTAATGCCTGCCACGACGTTCATGGACGACATCGCCGAGCAAGGGCGACGCATCGCTCTGCTCGAACAGGCCATCTCCAACCCTGCAGTGATCGGTTCTACTCCTGCCAACGCCACCTTCACCACTGTCACCATCGACTCCGGCACTGGCGCGGTCCAGGTACTGGCTGCCCCGGTGTCCCCGCCCACAGGGATGGGCATCACCACGGGCGCGTACCTGAACAACCTGTGGGCCACCATCACCTGGACCGCTCCGGCTGACGCTTCCGCCTCGCAGTACGAGATTCGCGTGGCGAAGAAGATCTCGGGTGTGTACCAACCTCCGAAGATTTACCGTCAGCAGAGCACGACGCTCCGGGTGGAGGGCCTGGACCCGCTGGCCACCTACGGTGTCATCGTGTTCTCCCTCAACAACGTGAACAGGCTGTCTGCGCCGCTCCCGTCCTCGGGCTGGCAGGACTTCACCACCACCACGGACACCACCATCCCGGCAGCACCCACGGGTGTGGCTGTGACGCAGGGCATCGGCTCCATCACCCTGAGTTGGAACGAGAACACCGAGCCCGACGTGGTCGGCGGCAAGGGTCTGTACGAGTACGACTACTCCACCTCGTCGACGTTCGCCTCGGGCGTGACCACCGAGCGGGTCAACGCCACCATCACCTCGATCACCGGGCTGGCAGCAGGTCCGACGTGGTACTTCCGGGTGCGGGCGATCGACTCCTCGGGGAACGCCTCGGTGTCCTCGACGCCGACGGTGTCCACCGCTGTCGGAACCTTCGCTTCAGACGGGTCTGCTCCTCCGGCTGTAGGTGGCGTCACGGTCACGTCGCTGATCGGTGCCATCTACATCAAGTGGGCCGAGGTCGTCTCTACTGACATCGTGTCCTACGACGTGCACCTGTCCACCACCTCCGGGTTCACTCCCAGCGGTGCCACCCTGGTTGGCACGGTCACCGACGGCACGTCGTATCTTCTCAAGACTCTGCCGGGGTCGGCCACTGCGCTGTCCTACGACACGGTGTACTACATCAAGGTCATCGCCCGCGACGTGGACGGCTCTGCAGCCCCTTCCACTCAGGTGTCGGGCTCGATGACGAAGACGGCCTTCGCTGACATCGGGCTTGACCTCGTCGGCTCTCTCAACCAGAAGTTGTACGACACGGGTCAGGACGCGACTCGGTGGAACTTCGCCTCTGGCACCCTGACCAACGTCACGGTCACCGACGCTCTGTCCGGCAACACCGTTCACAGTGCAACGAACTCGTTCATCGGTGACCGCAAGGACCTGGTCCCCTATGACCCGGAGACGTTGTACCGGATCAAGTTCCGTGTGCGCCAGACGGTCGCGGACTCGCTCGGTACTCGGCAGAACGTGTACCTCGGTCTCACTGGCTGGTCTGACCAGACCACCCGCGTCAACGCCACGGGCTCGAACACCATCTCCTCGCAGCACTACATCGCAGCGGCGGCAGTCCCGCTGGTTACCGGTGTGTGGACCACGTTCACCGCCTACGTCAAGGGTCTGGGCTCGCCGAACGGAACTGCGACCCCCACGGGCAACAGCGCCCAGACCCCGGCCAAGATGCACTCCTCCACGAAGTTCATCTCGCCGGTCATGTACCTGAACAACGCCTCAGGTGACGGCACCTGTCAGGTCGACCTCGTGGTGGTCGAAGCCCTCACGGACAACGGTACGGTCAGTACGTACTACCAGTCCACCGCTCCGGCTGCCACGAACAACCTCCACATCGGTGACATGTGGTACGACACCGCCAACGGTAACCGTGCGAGCCGCTGGTCGGGTAGCGCATGGGTGACCCAACTGGTCGGCTCGTCTGGTCTGAACGTCGCCATCGGTGGCGGCAACATGGTCGTCAACTCGAACGTCAAGGCTGGCCTGCTGTCGTACTCTCCGTACTTCGGTGGCGTCGTGACGTACGACACTACCACCGGTCGCCAGACCAACAACTCGTACCTGGTCACCACCAACAGCAACACGGTGCCTCAGGGCGTCATCGCCTACGCACCGCTGAACGAGTCTGTGCCGGGGTCCAGCAAGGTGACGGTGTCGGCCTACGTCAAGGGCACGGCTGGACTGCTCCTGAAGATCGGCCTGCGGTGCCTCACGCCGGGTACGGGCACCTCGGTGGCGGAACCCACCGTGGACGCCTCTGAGATCACCTGTACGGGCGGCTGGGACCGTCTGGTGTACACCTACACCGGCCACGCCTCCCCCTTCCGCGTCGGTGTCCAGATCCTCACCACGAACCGGTCTGGAGCCCTGTCCTACCCGGCGATCGGCACCACGTTCAACGTCACGGACATCCAGGCCGAACTCGGCGACATGGTCACGGCCTACGCGCCGCGCCCCGACGAGATCCTCCCGAACACGATCACCGTGACTGAGATCGCTGACAACGCGATCACGACTCCGAAGTTGATCGCCGGGGCCATCACCACTGCGAAGATCGCCGCTGGTGCAGTCACTGCGAACGAGATCGCTGCACTCAGCATCACGGCAGCCAAGATCGTAGCGGGTACGATCACCGCCACGCAGATGGCCACCGGCACCATCACCGCTGCGTCGGGCATCATCGGCTCCCTGGACGCGGCGGTCATCACCACCGGCACCCTGGCAGCCGGTCGCATCGCTTCGAAGTCCATCACGACTGAGAAGTTGACCATCGCCAACTGGTCCGACAGCGCGCTGGTTAACGGCTCCTTCGAAGATGCACAGGCAGCGGACCCCACTAAGCCTGCCAACTGGGGCTCCTCTGCTGGTTGGATCGTCCTCGGTACTGGTGGAGCCTGGGCACTGGACACCACCAACGGCAACGGTGGTGGCAACTGTCTGAAGATCACTCGCGGCACGTCTGGCGACCCGGTCATCTACTCCGACGCCATCCCGGTGTCCCCTGGGCAAGAGTGGCGAGTCTCGACCTACCACAAGGCTTCAGCGGCGAGCGGCTATGCTGCGATCTTCGCCTACTGGGGCACGACTCCGAACTTCAATCCGGGAGACGCCGGGGTCATCAACGCAGGCATGGTCGGCTGGTTCGCTCCCACCACGTCGTACCAGTCCGTCGACTGGAACGCCACGGTCCCTGCGGGTGTCGGCTACCTGCGCGTCGGCCTGGGGCTGAACAGCAACGCAGCGGGCACCATCGTGTACTTCGACGACTGCCTGGTGAAGTTGCGCACCACGTCCCTGATGCTCACCGACGGTGCAGTCACCACCGCCAAGATCATCGCCACCGGCATCGACGCCAGCGTGATCAAGTTCGGCACGATGTCGGGCGACCGGATCACCACCAACACCCTCAGCGCCGGAGCAATCAAGACCGGCACCCTGAACGCCGCCACCATCACCGTTGGTGCTACCGGTTCCATCTTCGTCGGTGACGGTGTTTACGGTGGCACTACTATTGACGCCAACGGCATCCACGCTCACAACAACTACAGCGGCATCACTGGCCTTGACATCGACCTGTACGGTAACGTCCAGTTGAGCGGCACCATCACAGCCTCCGGCATGGATGCTTCGTACATCACTGGCGGCAGCATCGACGGTGCTGTCATCACAGGCGGTATGCTCCGCACCGCAGCGTCTGGTGCGGCAGTGCTCATCGACGGCACAGGCGGGTACGTCAACACCATCTGGTTCCGTGGCTACAACGCGGCCCAGTTGGACGGCTACATCTCCGGCACCACCGGCCCGGGCACCACGGGCGTCGGCGACCTGCTCATCGAGCCCGCTCGCACCAACACTTCCGGCACGGGTCAGCCGCAGATCTGGATGTCATCCACGGAGCGGAGCAACGTCAACAACGGCGGCTTCATCCAGATCGAGAGCCAGTACACCAACCTCCACGCCATCAAGCAGATGGACATCGGGTACTACGCCTCCTCGCCGATCATGTACTTCTACGGCCAACTGCCTTCCTCCTTCGGTCAGCGTTCTCTGTTCCTGTGGTTCGAGTACAACTTCGCCAGCCTGTCGTCTGGTGCTAGCAATGCAGTGCTGTACACCTACGGTCCGACGCTCCCTGCCGTCCCGAAGGCTGTGTGCTCGGTCCGTACCGGTCAGGATGTGATCAGCGGGATACCTGCCACCTCCACCACCCAGATCCAGCATCGCGTGAAGAACATCGACACCGGTTCCGCTTCTCCCACCAGCATCATTTGGATGTGGCAGATCTGATGACAACCTTCACTTGGACCTCAATGGTCGATGACGTTGAAAACCCTCTGGCCTGGCATGCCACATGTGTCCGGGATGAGGACGGGTTCGAGTTCCAATACCTGATCTCCTACGGCACCCTGGAGTGGCGTGCGCTGGAGTACGGGATCGATGTCGAGGAGATTGCCATCCTCCTCGAGATCGTCCTCCATGAGTTCGAGGAGACTGTCGGAGGACCCACGGGAGGCATCGTCGGTGACGACATCCACCCGTACGACTTCGAGGTGGACGAGGCCAACGCGCTGTACGCCGAGTGGCTCGCGACCCGGGAGCCGCTCACGTTCGCTCCTGGTCAGTCCATCGAAGGGTTCGCCGAAGAGGTGGCCAACAACCACCTGGCGAATTCTGACGAGTACGAGTTCAGGAAGGCGGCATCGGCTGCTGCTCGCGCTGACACCGATCCCACCTTGTCCAATCAGGTCCTCCACCAGGCCGCTGCCTTCACCCGCCAGGGTGGCATCACTGCAGAGGACGCCACGATGAAGGCCAGCATCAACGAGACTTCACGAGAGATTCGTGAGGCCGTCATGCTGAACGAGAAAATTGCGAGGTTCCTCGCCGACACCACGCCAGAGACCTAGGAGTCCGAGCACCATGGCTGAACTGAACATCAACTCGTTGGTCGAGCGATTCAAGACCCGGATCGGTGAGTTGGAAACGCAACTCATCATCGACAAGGCACAGGCCGACGCGAACATGGAAGAAGCGCACGACATCATCAAGCAGCAGCAGCAGACCATCCAGGACATGCAGGAGAAGTTGGGCGGTGTGGGCGTGGCTGCGGTCCCCCCGGTCGTTGTCCCGGCCCCTGAGGCTCCTGGTGAGGCTCCCGGTCTCGAACTGGTTGCTGAGCCCGACGCACCGGCTGCTGCTAAGAAGAAGTGACGTTCTGACCCAAGCGTGAGTCATGCTTGAGGTAAGGCCACAACCCCCAGGAGGTACCAAATGAGTGACACCCCGGAGCCGGAGGTCGAGGTGCTCGAAGCACCTGACAACGGTGACAACGATCGGGTGCTCGACCTGCCCGAGTTCGACGACCCTGAGGTCGTTCTCAACGAGGACGGCAGCACCGCGTCGGAGCCCGAGGACGAGCCGGAGGACACCTCCGTCGACGACCTGACCGCCGATGTCGAGGTGGCCGGTGAGCACGAGGCCGACGCCCCGGACGACATCGACTACGAGGCCGAGGCTGCCAAGGGCCTGGAGGACATCGCGTCCTTCCTGGCTGAGGCCGCTGAGGAGCCGCGCGGCGACGGCCCGATGAAGGGTGTCAAGCCTGCCATCAACGCCTCGCAGGCGAAGACCATCCTCAACCGGCTGGGCTTCCGCACCAACACGGCGGCGCGCTACAAGCAGTCCGTTCGTGACTTCCAGGGCTTCTGGGCCCTGGGCACCGCGCTCAAGGTGGACGGCCTCGTCGGCCCGCTCACCGCTCAGGCCCTCCTGTGGTCCGAGCGCAACCGCAAGGCCGGTCGCGGCACCCTCAGCACCAACTTCTCGTTCAGCGAGTTCCGCTGCAAGTGCGGCGGCGTGTACGGCTCGTGCCGTCGCATCGCTGGCGAGGGCGTCAAGGGCTCCGGCAAGCACGTGGGTCGCGCCCTGGTCTCCTCCCTGGAGGTGTACCGCAAGACGGTGGGCGGGTTCGTCCCGGTCTCCGGCTACCGGTGCGACTCGTACAACGCGCGCATCGGCGGGGCACGCGGTTCGCTCCACCGGATCGGCGCGGCTTGCGACACCCCGCAGGAGATCTCTCACCAGCGGGTCGCGGCCATGCACCGCTTCGGCGGCATCGGCTACATGCGATCCACGGGCCGCGTGGCCCACGTCGACCGTCGTGACCTGGTTCCCGGGTGGAACAACGGGGGAAGTCTCCGTAACCCGATGACCTGGATCTACGGCTGACGGAAGGGTCACACCAGTGCTCAGTCTCAGAACGCTGTGGCAGAACGACCGACACAATGACAAGATCGTGTCGGTCGGTCTGTGGTTGAACATCAACGGGCTGATCGCACTGTCGTGGGCCATCGGGCTCGCGTACGCACTGTTCAGTCCCTCGCGGTTCGTGTCACCTGCATACGACGCCGCGAGGGACTGGATGCCGATCCGCTACTGGGGGATTCTGATCATCTGTCTCGGAACAGGGCTGATGGTCTCACGCGCCAAGCGCATGTTCCTCGGAACCATGCTGGCTCTCAACAGCGGGTTCTACCTGTTCTGGGCGTTCATGTTCTTGTTCGCCTGGATCCAATCCTCCGCTCAACATACCCCAGCACCTGCGCCCACCGCTGTGGCGATCTACTGCTTTGTAGCGTGGTCGCACTTCGCTTCGGCTCAGTCGTTGGCGAGAGGAACTCGACCATGATCACGGCAGCGAGTCACTGGATTACACGGGGTCTGGGCCGACGCGGGACCGTACTCCTGCTCCTCGGCATCATGTACATCGTCACCGGCATCGGCAACATCCTCACTCCCACCAAGTCGGTGCCCGCTCTACAACTCGCCGAAGGGTGGGCCCCGCTGGTCTTCTGGGGCGTGGTCTTCGTCGCTGTGGGGGTGTGCGGCATCATCTCTGCTCGAATCCCCCCAGGCCGCGACACCTGGGGCTTCGCCCTGATGGTGGGCATGTCGCTGTGGTGGTCGTGCGTGTACTTCTTCGGATGGGTCACGTTCGATGTCGACCGCGCCTGGACTTCGGCGCTGCAGTGGTTCTTCAGTGCGATTCTTCTCACGATCGTTGCAGGATGGCCGGAGGCTGAGGGACGCTAATGAGTTCTGGGGATGTGACGCCGTGGGCTGCGTCTGTCGTGTCGGCTGTTGTCGTCACGGCAGGTGTGGTTTTCACTGCGTACCAGTCGCGCAAGCAGAACGAGGACTCGGTCGAGGCCGGGGCCTACACGCGCGCCCAGGAGATCAACCGTCAGATCGTCGAGGACCAGGACGAAGAGATCAAGCGGCAGAAGTCCCTGCTCCAAGACTGCCGCGAGGAACTCGCCCGGGTGCTGTCGGAGAACGAGCGCCTGCGTGACATTGTCAACAACGCCATCGTTGTTGCCGCACGCCTGCGGGCAGCCATCAAGATCCAGGGTGGAACGGTCCCCAAGGATCTCGAGGTCCTCCCCGGGGACTCTCCCGAGCCTCCGGGCTCAACCTAAGCCTGTTCGGCCGCCAAAACGGCGCACAGGGACGCAGAACCCCATCTGAAGGAGAGGCACATGAACCAGTTCAACGACGCGGTGGTGGCTCAGATCCGCACCACGGTCCCCGCAGTGGTGGGCGTGCTCCTCGCGTACCTCGCCGCGCACTTCAACATCGTCATCGACGAGAACGCCGCCAACGGCCTGATCCTGTTCGTCGGCGCGCTGCTGACGGCGGTGTACTACCTCATCGCTCAGATCGCCGAGCGCAAGGTCGGCCCGTGGTTCGGCATCCTTCTCGGCTTCGCCAGGACTCCCGTGTACCAGCAGGAGGAGACCAAGGTTGTCGTCGGTACCAAGCCGTCCGACACCCAGGTCATCGTGGTGCCTGACCCCAAGGACCCGGAGACCCCGAACGAGTGGTACGTCGAGGACAAGGGTGCGGTCAACCTCGGCATCCTCGGCACGGTCGTCGTCGTCATCGTCGTCGTCCTGCTGCTCCTCTGGATCTTCTGAGTACTGCGTGACCCTTCGGCGATGAGGTAAACTAAGCATCGCCTGGAGGTCCCAAGCATGAGAGAGCCCGCTCCGCGCCTCGCCAGCGCAACATGGAGCGGGCTCTCTGCTGTCACCAGGTCGAGAAGGGCATGTCCATCGCACTGACGAGTTGACGGTTGTCGCACTCCTCGACGATGCGTGCCGAGGTCCACATGTCACCGACCTTGGTGTACACGCCCGATCCGGGAGTGTCGCCGGGGACGTACTGAGACCACGGGTACAGCGGGTGTGGGAAGTTCTTCACCCACACGTGGCCTCGCTTGTTGGGCTCGAAGCGGATGCGTTCGCCCTCGTCCATCGCTTCCAGGATGCGCCACCGTTCGGCGATCACCTGAGCCGAGGTGCCGGTCTGTGCAGCGGTCAGCGGGTGCGGGGTCCCGATGTCCATGACTACCTCCGTAGAGCGTTGACCTTCTCGGACATGATGAACGGCGCGTCCTCGGGTCCCTTGATGTACGGGTTGATGTACACGTAGATGGTCTCCTTCTGATCCCCGTCGCCGGAGTGCGAGGGGTGCGTGGGACCGACGTGTCGCTTGGCCCAGTGGCCGCGCACGATGTGGCGGTTCTGGAGGTGCCAGGCGGCTTCCTCCGCGTCGTTGGCGAAGGTCGGTCGCTTGGCCCTCTTCCGGAGGTCGATGACCGTCACAGACGGCTCAGGCCAGTCCAGGCGGCGCATCAGCGCAGCGCTAGACCTCGGGGCCGGGAACCGCGCAACGGCAGGCAACTCGTCCCTCAGGAACGCCTGCATAGTGATGACGAAGCGGGACACCCTGGACAGCGACGAGGCGGGCAGGTCCATGTCCCACTCAGGGTTGGGAACGCGGTGCTCTCCGTCCACGATCCAACCGAACGAAGGCAGGCCGTACGGAAGGAAGTCGGCACCGCCCGGGAGCAGGACGGGGATGTCCTCAGCCATCGTCCACAGGTTGATCTCGATCCCCGGCAGCATGCCTCCACCGTTGCCACGGGTAGCGGTACGGTTGCTCCAGCCGATCCCGTTGTGCCATGACAGCGCGACGATGGGGTGCTCGCCGACCTCGTCCTGGATCGGCTTCTCCATCCACACGAACCCATGCTCTGCGAACAGGTGGTGGTGGTGAGTGACCATGTCGTCCGGCAGGTCCTCACCCGCCGCGCCGATCAGGTCGCACAGGTCGCGGCTGACCGCGATGTTCTCACTGACCTCCAGCGACAGGGCCCACTTGGCCATGAGGCGCTTGGCATCGTCCATCGGGAGACCGAGGGGCCCCGACTTGTAGTGGTTGACGATGGTGCCGGTGGCTCCGGCGTTGTCGGGGTTGTTCAACCACCGAGCATAGCGGTCGCCGGGGTCGTCCTTCAACTCCACAGCGAGGTTCGCTTTGAACGTCAGGAGGTCCTTGACGATGCCCGGACGCTGACCCTTGCGCTTCACAGCATCTCGATCGCGTCGACGCCCTCCTGGGCGGTCTGGCGGGCCAGGTCCAGCGCGTCGGGGTTCTTCCCCGTGCCGTCGCACTCGGGGCAGGGAGCGGGCTCCTCAGGCGTCTTGCCGTCCACCAGGCCGGTGGCGTTGCAGGTCTCGCACTCGTCGTCCTCGTAGGCCGAGAGGTCGGTGTTCTCCACGTCGTCAGCCTGCGACTCGTAGTGCTCGGCGCGCTCGCGCTGCTCCTCGCCAGCCTCGCCCATGGCGTCAGCGGCTTCGGAGTAGGCCGAGGCGACCTCACGGACCTGCTCGGCCACGTCGTTGAGCATGTCCTTGAGTTCGTCCACGGACCCGGCGTCGTCGGGCTTGAAGCCCTCCTGAGCGGCGTAGATGCCAGCGACCAGCGACGACTCGCGCTCGGACTCGCGCGGGCTGCACTCCGTCTTCATGCACCGCTTGTGCTTGTAGCGGGACCGGAACCCGACCTTGAACCAGCGGTAGGCCGAACCCTTCGGCAGCGGCGTGTGGCACTTCTCACACTCGCCCTGGTCCTTCTGGCACTTGGCCACCGTGTAGATCTTCGCGAGGCTCATGGCCTTCTCCCTCAGTCGTCTGTACTTGTGATTATACCCGATCGTCACAAGTAACAAACTCTCACCGATGACTGCACTTGCTCCGGGAGCAGGGGTCGAACCCGCGTAGCCGGGACCAAAACCCGGTGTCCTGCCATTAGACGATCCCGGACGAACAAGAGCCCCAGAGCGGTTTGTGGACGGAACGTTAGACCGCCTTGCTCTGGGGCTCTTGCAGGGCCCCTGCTCCACCACACACCAGCGCTGTATCGGCACCGCTGCTGGGAAGATCCCGGGGGATCCTCACGGGTGGAGCAGGGACGTTCGCGACCGGCTCAGGAAGCCGGAGGGGTGGCGACGATGGTCGCGTCCGCGCCGCGACCCTCGCGCTCGACCGTGAAGTTGTGCTCGTTCTTCAGGGTCTGGCCGACGATCAGGATGCGACGGTCGAGTTCGGCGTCCACGTCGTAGTCCGAACCGGCTCGCGTGCGCGGGGCCAGTTCGATCTTCTTCTTGAGCGCCTTGACCATCTTGCTGCGCTTGCCGCCCGCGATGACCTCGTCCGCGATGTACGCGAAGTTGGTACCCGGCTTGAACGGGTTGCCGTTCGCGGCGGGCTCGACCGGAGCCGCAGCCGCCTTCTTCGCCGGAGCCGCCTTCTTGGCCGGAGCGGTCTTCTTGGCAGCGGCCTTCTTCGCAGCCGGAGCAGCGGCCTTCTTGGCAGCCGGAGCGGCCTTCTTGGCCGTGGTCTTCTTGGCCGCACCCTTGGTGGCCTTGGCGGGCTTGTCAGCCTTGCCGTTGCTGCCTCGGGCGGTCTCGACTGCGGCGGTGAGGTCGGCGAGCGACATCTCCTCCCAGCCCTCGATCTTGAGCGCCTTGGCCTCCTTGCGGAGGGTCTTCGTGGTGCTCTTGTCAGCGGTGGTGGTGCTCATCTCGGGGACCTCCTGGGTCTCGTTCTTACTCGAAGTGGTGACCTGTTCCGCCTTGACGGATACGGTGAACGGGTCACCGTCGAGTTGAACCTCGTAGGTCTTCTTGTCGATGGCACGGAGGAAGATGCCTCCGCGTCGGGACTTCGTGCCGTCCTTCGGCTTGAAGTAGATCTTGGAGCCTTCGAGCGGAGCGGGCTTCTTGTCCTTCTTGTCCTTCTTACCCACCGTAACCCACCTCGCCTTCCAGCGCCTTGTACTTCTTCATGGCCCGTTCGATCTGCTTCTCGTTCATCTTGTGCAGGTCGTCCTGAGCCTTCTTGATCGCGTCCGGGTCGTCCTCGCAGTCGCGAGTAGCACCGAACGAGGTCTCGATCGACGAGAAGTTGCCGAGACCGATCTTGATGGTGGTCTGGGACCAGGCACGGGCGAGTCCCGGGGGACCGGGCTCCGCGCCTGATGTGCTTGCTTTGGTGGCCACTGCAACCTCTCGGGTGGAAGTTTAACTCAAGACTCGCAGTCGCGCTGCGTTCCCTGAGTACATGTTACCCCGTTCAGTGCACACGTTACACACGGGGGCCTGGGTGATGTTTGCTGACGGTGCTGGATCCAGCGTGTGCGAGCGGCAACGTACCCGGCCACCGCGAGCACAGCAGGCCAGAACAGCACCATGCCAGCACCCATGACCGCCACCTCGGGGTCCTCGCCCGTGTCCTGGGCGTACGACAGGAACAGCAGGCAAGCCATGGCTGTCATGCCGATGATCCAGGCGATGAGGACGAACACGATGACCATCATGACCAGCAGTACACCAGTCGGCACGGCGGGAACCACTGGGGCTGCCACTTGTCCTCAGGCGCGTCGTCCGGGACGTTGCCGCCCTTGACGTTGGGGTAGGTCTCCTGCAGGGTCTTGATGACCTGGCGGAAGCGGTCGAGCGACGGGTCGATGTCGAACGACCACTCGAACACCAGCCGCTTGACGGGCTTGTCAGCGAACCGTTCGAGGATCGGCATCTCCATGCCCTCGATGTCCATCTTGATGCAGTTGTCAGGGGTCCAGAGACCCTCGACGGTGGTGACCGGAACGTCGATGGACTCGCCGCCCTGCCAGTCCTTGAACATGGACGACCGCCACACGTTGCCGCGAGCGGAGTTCACGGACATGTGCATCTTCTTCTTGCGAGCGTCAGCAGCAACGCCGGACTGGATCGGAGTGATGCGGTCCTGGATCGTCTTGCCGTTGAGACCGGCGTTGATCACCAGGCGCTCGTAGCACCCGGGCTCGGGCTCGTACGCAGCGACGTTGGCACCGTGAGCGGCTGCCCACACTGCGAACGCGCCGATGTTCGCACCGAGGTCGATCCACTGCTCACCGGGGCGCGGCGTGAAGTTGTAGCGACCGTAACCCCTGCGGGTCACGACCTCGGCGATGGACTTCTCGTCCGAGGTGCCCTTGCGGACCTTGAAGATCAGGGGCTTCCTGATGTCCTTGGCTTCGTACTTCTTCTTCGCCACTACCTGTCCTCTCCGAGCCGCCTGCGCAGCAGAGCCGTTTGTTGATCGGGTGACCACAGTCCCCAACCCTTGGCTGTGATGACCTCGGGTGGTGGGAACCACGGCTTCTTCTTCCACTCACGCAGGGTGCGCGGGTTGATGTTGAGGTAGATGCAGAGTTCCCCGGAGGTCATGTGGTCCTGGTACGGACCCTTCTCCTCGGCGATCCACTGCTTCAACGATCTTCCAGTGGTCATGTTACGCACTCGCTACGCATCGTCAGGGTCAAGTTCCTGTTGGGTCTTGACCGGCAGTCCCTGCTCGATCTGGGTGGCGATGGAGAACATCCAACGCTGAGCAGCGGGCTGCAACTCGGCGGGCAGATTCTCTTCGTTCGGTTGCACCCACAGGGCTCGGTCGCGGAGCCGCTCGGCAAGCCGCTTCCGCTCGATCACCACAGCGGCCTTGGCGGCTGTGTCGGCGATCTCAGCGGGCGAACGCATGCCGGGGTGGCCAGGCATGCCCATGACGGCTGCTCGGCCCGCCTTGACGCCCAGATCCATGTCTGTGGCATCGAAGGCCTCGTCCTCCCCGGGCATCGGGAACGCCGGAGCCACGTCGGGCGTGGTCTCCGTGACCTGCACGAGGTACATGTCGTGCTCGGCCCACAGCAGCGACCGGCGATGACCGTCAGCGGCACGGATGGTGTACGACGAGAAGCCGACGTTCACCAGGACACCCATCGGGTACTTCTCGAGGTCGAGGTCCAGTCCGTCCTCAGTACCCTTCGGCAGGGCGACGATGGTCACACCTGGCTTGACCGTCGACCGGCTCGTGATCCGGGTGAGGTTCCGGATGTACATCAGGTGCCGCTGACCTGGATCCACGGAGCCGACTCGGTGACCTCAGCGATGCCGGACAGCACGTCGGGGGCCACCTTGCCCTCGCCGATGCCAGCCGCGAGGGCTTCCTTGTCGACAGCCTGGGCCTGGTACTTCTTCGCCTTGGTCGCGCCGATGAGACCGACCAACTTCTCGAAGGAGTACGTGGTGCGCTTCTGGGTGGCGCGGGTCACCTTGAGACCGTCGTCCATCGTGAGGGACTTGGTCTTGCGCTCGTCGAGTTCCTTGATGATCTTCGCGTCCACAGCCTTGCGGGCCGCGATGACCGCGTCCTCGTTCTTCTTCATGACCTCGCGCTCGTCGATCAGTTCGCGCAGTTTCTTGTCCTTCATGACAACTCCTTCTCGTTGCAAGTATTGTACGCGCTGCTACAGGATGTCGAGCAGCGACTTGGCCTCGGTCCGGTTCTTGAACCCGCCACCGTCCTTGTCCACCACGGAGGAGAACAGGTTGGCCTTCTCGCGGAGGTACTCTTCGAGCCGCTCCTCCACCGTGTCCTCGGCGCGGAACTTGAGGATGATGACCTGCTCCACCTTGGCGTCCAGGCCTCGCAGTCCACCGACCGCCGAGCGGGCGATGAACTGAGCGTTGACCTGCGGGCTCCACTCCTCGTCAGAGAAGCCGACGTACGAAGCAGCCGGAAGTGAGATGGCCTCACGGTTGGCCTTGATGGTGCCGATGAACAACTTGCAGTCCTCGTCCGTGTTGAACTTGTCGGCCTGAGCCTGGCGCTTGTCCACCGAGGCGATTGTGCCGTCCACGTACGCGGGGTTGAACCGTGCGAACTCGCGCTCCATGATGCGAGCCGCCTTGGCCCACTCGGAGCCCAGCAGGGCCTTCTCACCGGAGGCGACCAGTTCGTCCAACCGCTCCTGCAACTCGTCGATCTTGGCGGAGTGCTTCGAACCGCCGAACAGTTCGGGGGAGAAGCACGCCTGCTTGAGTCGCATGATGTGCGAGCGGACGGAGGTCATGGGGACCTTCTCGCCGGACTCCAGCACCAACTTGAACTCGTCACGCACGACGTTGTAGATCTTGCGCTGTTCCTTCGTCAGTTGGATCGGGACCGTGACGATGTGTTCCTTCGGCAGATCCTTGATGACGTGGTCGCGGCGGCGACGGATGGAGTTGGCGTCGATGAACTTCTTCAACTTCTTCATCTGCTTGGGCTTGTAGCCCACGGGGCGCGGCTTGCCCTGCTCGTAGATGCCGATGGACAGGCGGTACGTCTCGTAGTCCGGGTACAGGTCCGGTGCCATCTTGTGCAGCGTGGGGAACAACTCAAGGGGCGTGTTCATGAACGGGGTGCCCGACATCGGCAGCAGCCGCTTGGACTGGATCTGCAGGTAGCCCTGGGTTTGCTGAGCGTCGAGGTTGCCGTAGCGGTGGTACTCGTCCACGACCAGGGTGTCGTACTCGTAGTCGTACAACTCGGGGATGTTGCCAGCCCAGATGCGATCCGCCCGCTTGCCGTTGTCCTCGTAGGTCCAGTTGAATCGACCACGGGTGGTCTCGGGGATGATCACCGTCATGTCGTCGCGGGCGTCGATGGCAGCGCGGCGCTGCGCCATGTTCATGCGGTCGGCGGACACCACCGTCACGCACAGGCCCAACTTCTGCATCGCCTCGCGCTCCCACACCGTGAGGCCGTTCTTCGGTGCGATGATCAGAGCCGGGTAGGCCTCGGCGAGCCGGAGCGCGCACAGCGCCATGAGCGTCTTGCCAAGACCCATCTCATCGTTCTGCAGAAAGGCCAGGAAGGGCTCGAAGTCCTTGTAGGAGATCTCACCCTTGAGGTAGCGCACGATCATCTCGATCGCGACCTTCTGGAAGTTGAACAGCCTGAACGGCTCGCCAGCCAGCGGAGTGCCAGCGGGCCACACCTTGATCAGGCCGGGGACCTTCAACTTCGGCACCGGCATGTTGTCGATCTCACGCTGCGTCAACTTGATGAGCCGCTTGTGCAGGCCCTCGCTGAGGTCAGCCGTGGGGAACGCCAGCATCAGCATCTCGAGATAGGAGATGTCGAAGCGGTAGATCCAGTCGCCCGTGGTACGGTTGCGACCCCGGATCGGCTCGATGCCCTTCGGCAGGATCTCACGGATGGTGTACCCGACGCCCGAGGCCTCCTTCATCTGCACCACGAGCACAAGGTGCGTCTGAGGGTAGGCGTCGGACGCCTTGGCGATGCCGAGTTTCATCGGCTCTTGGCGCGGGTCTTGCGCATGAGGCCAGCGACGATCATCGACTTCACGAAGGTCTCGTCGGTGGACGGATCGATCTTGAGTTGGTACACCTCAAGGATCCGGTCGGCGGTCGACTGGCGGTACTGCTCCAGCGAGCGCGGGCGGCGCATCTTGGAGCGGGCCATCGCCGCGACGACATCGGTGTAGGTCTCGCCTTCCACCATCAGGTCGTCGATCATCAGGAACTTCATGTCACGCTCCGTTTGTGAGTCCACCGCATCCCGGTGAAGAGTCGTGATAGCATTCTACCCCACTCTCCCGAGTGCAAACATCTGGATCGCGTATGATGCTTTCGCTGGGCCGGGGTGCCTCCCCCGTCGCCTCGGTCCAGTACACAGGAGCCCGGGTAGATCGCCCCCTCGCAGGAGCCTCTACCCGGGCTTCTGCATGCCCTGATTCGGGCGTCACCCATGGCAGAAATTGTGATTGCGTACGATACCCCTCGACTCCTCGGGGGCGAGGCGGCGCACTCGCCGCAGGGTCACAGACCTATCGGTTTGCCGAGGAATTCAAATACGGTGTAACACCAATGAGAATTCCTGGGCAAACCAAGTGTCACCTTTCTACGGCCAGTCCTATGCCCGGATCCGGCCTCCGCACTTTGGCCACGTAGGATAGAGCATTCACGCTCGCATCCAGGGAGGCTCCACCCGTGTCGATCGACACCGCTCTTCTCTCGTACGTGGTCAAGTACGACGGGCTGCGGGACCTTCAGTCCCTCGGCATCGACCGGGATCACTTCCTGGACGAGAACCAGACCATCTGGCGCTACATCGTCAAGACCAACAAGGAACACTTCACCATCCCTTCTGAGGACACCCTTCGGGCACGGTTCCCGGACCTGGAGTTGCCGAAGGTCAAGAAGTCCGAGTTGCCCCTGCTGGTGTCACAGGCTCGGCAGCGTCGCAAGTACGTCCTGTTCATGGAGAGCCTGAACGCGGCTGCGGACGAGGCGGACTCCTACGAGTCGGTGGACGACGCGATCCAGACCATGCAGTCCAAGTTGAACGCGCTGGCCTTCTCCTCCAAGGAGCAGAGCCACCTCGTCAACCTGTTCGCGCCTGAGGTCAGCAAGGCCATGCGCGGCGAGGTAGCCAAGCGACGCAACGGTCAGATCGCTGGCATCCCCACCGGGTTCGACCGGTTCGACGCCGTGACCGGCGGACTGCAGAAGCAGCGCATGTACACCATCATCGGGCGCTCGGGCATGGGCAAGTCCTGGGTGGACCTGTGCTTCGTTGCCTCGGCAGTCCTGCAGGGTCAGAACGTGATCCTGTACCCGCTGGAGATGTCGCTGTTCGAAGTCGCCACGCGCATGTACACGATCTTCTCACAGAAGATGTACGGAGGCGGCGGGTCGCTGGACAAGGTGCTCAAGAACCACGACCTGAACCAGGGGCGCGTGTCCGACCGCAACATGCGCAAGTTCCTGCAGGCGTGCGAGGAGCGGCTGCCCGGGTCGCTGGTGGTCGCCGACATCCAGCACCTGTCGGACCCCTACACTATGGAGCGCGTCGAGGCTGAGGTCGAGGTGTACAAGCCGGACATGTTCTGGCTGGACTACCTCACGCTGGTCAAGCCCCCGGAGGCGGGCCGCAACGAGTCGGACCACGTGTCCATCCGCAAACTCTCGTCGGCCACCGCGTCGATCGGCAAGCGACACAACGTCATCGCGGGCTGCTCCGCTCAGGTCAACCGCGAGTCCATCAAGGCAGGCGCGGGCTTCCTCCCTCGGCTGGAGCACATCGCGTACGGCGACTCCATCGGTCAGGACTCCGACGTGGTCATCTCCATCGGCCGGAAGAAGGACGAGGGACTCATGTACTACTCCCTGGTCAAGAACCGTGGCGGTCCCGAGTTCGGCAAGACCAAGGTCCGCTTCGATGTCAACTCCGGCATCCTGACGGAGGTCCGCGAGGAGTACGTGGAGGACGAAGGATGATCACGCGCTTCACCGGGGAGTACGCCTTCCTCAGCAACTTCCACCCGAGCCCGATGAAGATCGACGGGCTGCACTACCCCACGGTCGAGCACTACTTCCAGTCGATGAAGGCGAAGAAGAAGCAGCAGGCCAAGGAGATTCGGAAGGCGGCTACCCCCAAGGAAGCGAAGCGTCTCGGGGCCCGGTGCACCATGCGCGGGGACTGGAACTACTACCGGCTCGAAGTGATGCGCACTGCGCTGGACCACAAGTTCCCTGGCATGTCGGAGAAGCCTCACGACCTCAGCACCAAGTTGGTCCTGAACACCTTGGACTACGGGCTGATCGAAGGCAACACCTGGGGCGACAAGTTCTGGGGCATGACCTGGAACAACACCAAGATGCGCTGGGAGGGCCTGAACTGGCTCGGCACCTTGCTCATGGCCCGCCGTGCAGAACTCACCGACCTGGAGTGGCGATGACTCCCATCGAGTCGCTGACCTTCGACGAGGCTGTCAACGCTGGCAGGATCGACGAGTACCGCGCGTGCCGTCAGGCTGCTCTCAAGGCAGGGCGCGACCAGTGGGGCCACTCAGGAAGCCACCACGGCACCGGCACCGAAGAGTGCCCGACCTGGCGGCACCACCACCACGATGCGTTCTGCACCGTACCCGGACCTGGCGAGTGCGAGCGCGCTGGAGTCAAGATCCCCAAGGGTGGCTGGTCCACTCGTGGTCCACGCACCAACTACAGAGACGGGCAGTTCGGTCGTGCCTAGCGCAATAGACTACGGGGTCGACGATGTCAAGGCTGTGGTGGAGGACATCTTCCACCTGGAGGTAACCGAGCGCGGTCCGGAACTGGACATGCTGTGCCCGGACCCCAAGCATGTCGACTCCCGCCCGTCGTGCGCGGTCAACGTCGGCACCGGCTACTGGAACTGCTTCTCCTGCGGCGCTGGCGGCGATCTGGTGGCTCTAGGCGCGCTGGTGCTGGGCCTGCCTCGGCCCGAGGTCGAGCGCATGCTCAAGCCCCGCACACCGGACGCCATGATGTCGGCGCTCCGTCGCAAGTTGGCGCGGGCTGCCACCAACGCCAAGCCACCCAAGGGCAAGCGCAAGGTGGACCTGCCCGACCACCCCGACCGTCTTCGGAAACGGCAAGCGACTCCGCTACTGGAGCGGTGGTTCACGCCTGCCACGTTCGAGCGGTGGGATCTGCGCTGGGTGGACAAGGTCACACTGCTGGGCAACAAGGGTGAGTTCACTCTCGAGTCCGTGATCGCCATGCCGGTCAAGAATGCGAAGGGGAAGATCGAGGCGTGGTGCTACATGGCCACCCCGGACTCCCTGTCGTGGCAGCCGAAGTACCTGTACACCCCGGGCGTCGAGTTGTCTGAACTGTGGTACGGCGTGGACCTCCACGGCTCGGCCCGGGACATCGCCATCGTCGAGGGCGGGCTGGACACGCAGTGGATCGACCAGTGCGGCTACCCGGCGCTGGGCCTGCTCGGCTCGCGCATGGGTGACATCAAGGTCCGCTGGCTCGGACAGTACAACTCGGTGACCCTGCTCCCCGACCGGGATGCCGCAGGGCTGATCTGGTCGCGCCGGGTCGGTGATGCCCTTTGCACTCGCATGCCGGTGTACATCGGGCAGTACTCCCCGTGGATGATGAAGAAGCGGCTGGAGAAGGACGGCACCCGGCTGAGGGCCTCGGACCCGGAAGACCTATTCCCAGTAGACGTTGAGGTCATGATGGCTCGGCGCGTCCCCTACCTCAGGTGGCGGAAGGAACTCGACCAAGTTCACCCAACCTAGTTCCCGGTTGTCATGAGCCGGTAGGGCAGAATGGCCTCAGAGCGGATCGGGTTGGCCCCCGGTCCTCGGACCCAGGCGAACGGACGACACGATGCACGCTCCCCTCGAATCATGCACAAACCTCGACCGCGCGATCGAGCGCTACCGGGGCACGATCTCCACCTTCGCGAGGAACGCCCGCTCGGCGCTCCCGCAGATGGACCAGGAAGACATCGAGCAGGAGTTGTACATCATCCTGTGGAAGTGCGTCGAGGGGTACGACCCCGAGAAGGGCGCATCGTTCAACACCCTGTTCCAGGGCTCGGCGAAGAACAAGGTCATCTCCCTCATCCGTCACTACCGGACCGGGATGCGCCAGCCGAAGCACGGACTGATCCACATGGACAACGAGGACGTGGCCGCAGCAGTCGCCGCCCTCCTCCCCTCCGAGGCCTCCGCTGAGGACTGGTACATCGCGGTCGCGGAGCACGGCACCCGGTTCCTGGAAGAGCAGGAGAAGGCCGACCGCCGTTACGCGTGAGTTCGCGTAACATGAAGGTGTGGCTACTACTGAGACTGTCTCCCCCGTGTCGCGCCTCTCCATCGAGCGTGCGAAGCGGTTGCTGACGGACATGCAGGAAGCGCCATTCGTAGCGTTCGTGTTCAAGGACGGCGACCTGCGCATCTACGGTGCGGGCCTCGACGCTGAGGACATGGAAGCGGTCGAGGACCTGGTCAAGGACCTCCAAGCCAACAAGACCTGACCGGCCACACAAGGGCCAGGAACCGAGGAGACGCATGGCAAAGAACAAGGGCGGGACCACCGTCCAGGCCAAGGCCAAGGGTGGGCTGTCCGTCAAGACGTTCAGCGGCCTGAACAAGAACCGCATGGAGTCGAAGGGCTCGTCCAACTTCGGCCTCGCGATCCGCATGCGCCAGGGCGACTCCGTGTCGATCCAGTGCCTGATGAACCCGGACAACCCCCAGGGGTTCCTGGAGTTCGAGCAGCACGTGTGGAAGGACACCAAGTGGCACTACGTGCCGTGCCTCGGTGACAACTGCCCGCTCTGCCTCGACGAGGACCAGAACATCAGCAAGACCTCCTACCGGTTCGCCGCCAACGTGTGGAACTTCAAGGAGAAGAAGGTCATGATCCTGGAGGGTCCGAAGGACCTCTCCACGCGCCTGTTCTACCGCTACTCGGCGGCTCCCGAGAAGTTCGTCAAGAAGGCCTACGACGTGGCCAAGTACCCCACGCAGCCGGTCTCGTACGACGTGTCCTCCTCGGACCTCAAGCCGATCAAGGACATCGGTGACAAGAAGCCGATCGACCTGCAGAAGTACGTCGACGAGGAGGCCCGTCGCTACTTCGGCTCGGAGATGCCCGACACCTCGGCGCTCGACGCCAAGGACGACATCGACGAGCAGGCCACCGGGCTCGAGAAGTCCAAGAAGAAGAAGGGCAAGAAGAAGAAGGCAGCCTGACGGACCATCGGTCGTGACCCTCGTGTTCAGAACCATCGGACGCGGGGGTCACGCCATCCTCACCCTGGAGTCACCCACGTGTTCAAGTTGCCGCTGATCCTCAAGCCCTCCTCCTTCATCGTGTTCGAGGGGCTGGACGCCACAGGCAAGTCAACCCAGATGGACCGCTTCGAGCGGGCCGTGTACGCGCCCGAGCAGGGCGAGCCCCTGTACTCCGGCAAGCCGGTGTTCACGCACTCGCCCAGCGGCGGCTCGGAACTCGGTGCCAAGATCTACGGCCTCACCGAGGACGTGAACTGGAAGAAGCACCTCCCGCTCACCCGGCAGTTCCTGCACCTTGCGGCACACTGTGAGATGTACGAGAACGTCATCGTACCCCGGCTCCACTCCGACGCCGAGTCGGTGTTCCTGGATCGCAACTGGTTCTCGACCTTCGCCTACGGGTGGGTCAAGGACATGCGAACCCAGATGACAGCGGACGAGTTCATCGACCTCGCTCGGCTGCCCACGCAAGGGTGCATGCCCGACATCGTGTTCATGTTCCTGGAGCCGTTCGCCAAGGACAAGAGCAACAACAAGCAGGTGCTGGAGAACTACGAGTACCTGGCCCAGCGCCACGAGGACATCACCATCCTGGTCCCGCACCTTCCCCGGGGCGAGACCACCGCGTTCATCGCTGAGCACCTCACGCGGCGCGGCTTCACCTACCCGGAGGGTTCCAAGTGACCACCAACGAAGCGATCATCAAGGGGCCGAACGCCAACGTCGTGTACCCCGCTGCGGTAGCGGCGGTCATGGGCGGCGGCAAGCAGGTCCCCTCTCGGGTGGCACCCACCCTTGAGATCCACCCCGCCACGATCATCATCGACGACCCGCTGCGCCCGGTGGTCACCGCCTTCGGCCGACCGGTCAACGTCACCTTCGCCTTCGCCGAGGTCCTGTGGATCCTGGGTGGGCAGAACGACGTGGAGATGCTCAAGCACTACAACTCCAAGATCGGTGACTACTCCGACGACGGTGAGACCTTCAACGCGGCGTACGGCTACCGCCTGCGCTACGCCCACGGTCACGACCAGATCGAGGACGTGGTCCGCCTGCTTACCGAGGACCCCGAGACCCGCCAGGCCGTGCTCACCATCACGCTGCCGTCGCACGACCGGGCGTACCAGCCGATGCGCGTCCCCTCGGACACTGACAACTACGCCTTCGAGGAGGTCCGCCGCGAGACCAAGGACCGCGCCTGTAACCTCATGGCGCACCTGATGATCCGGGACGGTCGCCTGGACTGGCTGCAGATCCTGCGGTCCAACGATGTCATGTGGGGCACGCCCTACAACTTCATCCAGTGGATGTCCATGCAGCGGTACATCGCCGGTCGCCTGGGCATCCCCGTCGGCACGTACACGCACGTCGCCGACTCCCTGCACGCCTACGAGTACCACCACGCGGAGGCCGAGGACATCGCCGAGTTCGACCTGTACCAGGCGGTGCAGGACGGCTGGGGCTTCGGTGGTCACTGGACGTGGGAGACCGCCGACCTCACGGACGAGGTGCTCGCGTCGGTCCGCTCGTACGAGATGGCACTCCGCACGTGCGAGTGGGATCAGGTCGAGTCCCTGCTGTTCAACGCGCACCAGGAAGTGCCGGTGTCCTGGATCGGCCTGCTGGAGGCGTTCGCGGCCCACACCCTGTACAAGAAGGGGTTCGACCTCAAGGCGGCGCACACCCTCCTCGGCTGCATGGACCCGGTGCTCGGCCTCGCTCAGGCCCGGTTCTACTACTACCACCGCTGGCACAAGAAGGGGCACGAGGACGTGGTCGACCATCTCCGTGGCCCGCACCCGATCACGGGTGAGAAGGTTCCCACCGAAGTCCTGGACTGGATGTTCGCATCGCACGTCCCGTCCGAGTAAGCCAGAGAACCCCAGAGAGGATTGAGGAATCGTGCCTAGCGACTTCATCCACTTGCATAACCACAGCGACAACAGCATGCTGGATGGTGCGGCTACAGTCGCCGGGTACGCTGCGAAAGCAGGGTCTCTGGGGTTCTCTGCACTGGCACTGACCGACCACGGCTGGCTCCCCGGCGCACCTGAGTTCTACAAGGCGTGCCGCAAGGAAGGCGTGGAGCCGATCATCGGCGAGGAGTTCTACTTCGTCCCGGACGTGGCGAGCCACCGGGCGGACAAGGCGCAGGGCCAGAAGGACCAGCGGCACATCAGCATCCTGGCCCGTGGGGCACGAGGGTACGAGGTGCTGTCGGAACTGTCCTCCGAGAGCCACCGCAACTTCTACTTCAAGCCGCTGGTCGACCGAGGCATCCTGGAGGCCCTGGGAGACGACGCGAAGCATCTGACCGTCCTGTCTGGGTGCGCGGGTTCTGCGCTCTCCAAGGCCCTCCTGAGCGACGAGGACGACGCAGAGGAGCGGGCGGTCACCGAGTTGCTGTGGTGGCGCGAGACCTTCCCCCACTACTACATCGAGACCATGCACCACGACACGCCCTTCGACCTCCGGTTGAACACGGCGCTGATCGCCATGGCCAAGAAGTACAACCTGCAGCACGTCATCACGAACGACCCGCACTTCGCGGACGAGCACGACGCCATGGCGCACGACACCCTGCTGGCGATCCAGACCGCCTCGGACGTGACGGACCCCAACCGGTTCCGGTTCGAGGGCGAGGGCTACTGGCTGAAGTCGTACGACGAGATGAAGCAGACCATGTCGCCCTACGGTGCCAAGCACTGGAAGAACGGCGTGGCCACCAACCTGCAGATCGCCAAGGACTCCTACACACGCATCCCGGCGTGGGAGTCCAAGACGTTCCAGATCCCCAAGTTCCCCGGCGTGGAAGATGCCGACGCCGAGATGAAGCGCATGTGCAAGACGCGGCTCAAGGAACTCGGGTTGGACGGTGACGAGCGGTACACCTCCCGGCTCAAGTCAGAACTCAAGGTGTACAAGCAGGCGAAGATCGCGCACTTCATGCTGATCACTGCGGACATCATCACCTACGCACGGTCCGTGGGCATCCGGGTCGGCCCCGGTCGAGGGTCGGCGGCTGGCACCCTTGTGGGATACCTGCTGGACATCCACCGCTGCGACCCGATCAAGTACACCCTGCTGTTCGAGCGGTTCCTCAACCCGGCCCGCCCGAAGATGCCCGACATCGACTCGGACTTCTCGCAACTCCGTCGCGGTGAAGTCTTCGACTACGTCATCGACAAGTACGGTGTTGAGAACACCATGTCGGTGGCAGCCTTCGGTCACCTCCGTGCAAAGTCAGCATTCAACGCGGTGGCCATCGCCAACGGCATCCCGCGCCAGGAGGCCATCAACCTGAACAAGGGCATCTACGAAGACAAGGAGACCGGCGAGGCCTTCATCCCTGAGCAACTCATGGCGGACTACCCCGAGGTCATCGCCATGCTGATGCAACTGCGCGGGCTGAAGAAGCAGATCGCTGCTCACCCTGCGGGCATCATCATCGCCGACCCTTCGGCCAACATCCGCAAGCAGATCCCCGAGGCCTGGATCCCTTCGTCCAAGCGGATGATCGGTCAGTACGACAAGAAGGCCGTCGACGCGATGGGCTTCCTCAAGGAAGACATCCTCGGCCTCCGCACCCTGGACACCATCGACGAGTGCCTGAAGATTCTCAAGGAACGTCGCGGGCTGGACATCGAGCCGGACTTCTGGGATCCCGACAACGAGCCTGGCGATGACAAGGTCTACGCCATGCTGGCGAAGGGCAAGACAGCGGGCGTGTTCCAGATGGAGGGACCGGCCAACCGACGCGGGTGCCGCGACGTGAAGCCGAAGAACTTCGAGGACCTCATCTCGATCACGAGCCTCTACCGCACGGGTGCCATGAGCGCGGGCTTCCCCGACATCTTCAACAAGAACCGACGGCTGGGCAAGGCGGGCATCCAGTACGCACACCCGGCCCTCAAGCCGATCCTGGAGGACACGTGGGGCGTCGTGCTCTACCAGGAGCAGGTCATGGAGTTCGGACGCACCCTGGCGGGCTTCGACGACGCGGGCATGGATGACATCAAGGAAGCGATCAAGGACAAGTCGTCGGACGACATGCAGGCCATGCGCCCCGCGTTCATCAAGGGCTGCAAGAAGACCTCGGGCATCCCGAAGGAGACCGCCGAGGAGATTTGGAAGATGATCGAGGGGTACGCCGGGTACGGCTACAACCGCTCGCACGCAGCGGCCTACACCCTGCTCACCTACCAGACCGCTCGGCTCAAGTGCATGTACCCCATCGAGTACATCACCGCCCTGCTGCGCACCGTGCCGAACAACAAGGACAACGCGGAGCGCCGCGACATCTACATGCGCGAGGCCATGGAGTTCGGTGGCAAGATCGCACCGCCGGACATCAACACCTCGGACGCGCTGGCCACGGCTCATGCCAAGAAGAAGATCATCCGCTTCGGCTTCACCGACATCGCTGGCATCGGCATCAAGGTCGGCGAGCGGCTCATGAACAACCGCCCGAAGAAGGGGTTCCAGTCGGTCGAGGACGTGTCCCTGGAAGTCAACAACGTGGGCTACATGAAGACCCTGACTGAAGCCTCAGTGTTCGAGTCCATCGGTGTGCCTGGTGACCCGCACCGCACCGAGGAGTTGCTCAAGTGGCAGTTCAAGGACCGCATGAAGAAGTACCGGGAGAAGTACCAGAGTGAGGTGGTCCTGCCCGAGGAGTCGCTCACGGGCGAGGACGTGTGCCTGGTCGGAGTGATCACCAAGATCCGCGAGGGCGAGACCAAGACCGGTAAGAAATACCTGACCTGGAACATCCGGTGGTCACCGGTCGAGGACTTCGACATCCGGCTGTGGTCGGAGACCAGCAAGCACTGGTCGGCAGGCGTAGGATCACTTGTCCAGTGTCGCGGTGAGTGGGAGCCGCGCTGGCTCAACCTCTCGTGTGGGAAGGCGTCCAGCATCAAGGTCATCAAGCACGTACCCAGGGAGGACTGAGCCGTGCCCCGTCGTTCAGCAACAGCCGAGTTGACCATGGACCAGAAGCGCGACGCGCACATGGACGAGGTCAACAAGAAGTTCCCGGGTGCAATCAAGTTGGGCTCGGACCCGTCCCTCAAGATCCAGCGCATCCCCACGGGCATCGACTCAGTGGACTACCTGCTGGACGGCGGGCTCGCGCGCAACCGCTACCTCGAACTGTACGGCTCCTACAACGTGGGCAAGACCTACCTCACGTTCCGCGCCCTGGGCAACGCCCAGCGGCTCGGGCTCGGGGCTTGCTTCGCAGATGTCGAGGGAACGTTCGACCCTCGCTTCGCTGAGAAGGCGGGCATCGACCTGCGTCGGCTCCGGCTCATCCAGCAGGAGGATGCTGAGCAGGTCATCGACATGGCCGAGGTCCAGATCCGCTCCGGCCTGTACGACGTGATCGGCATCGACTCCATCGCAGCCCTGTCCCCTCGCTCCGAGGTGGACTCGTCGATGGGTGACCGCTCCATGGGAATGGAGCAGGCGAAGTTGATGAGCAAGGCGCTGCGGAAGTTGACGGTGGCCAACACCGACTCCGCGATCATCTTCATCAACCAGACGCGACAGGCCGTCGGAGCGTCCGCCTTCGCCAAGCAGACCACCACCTCAGGTGGTCGGTCCATGGCCTTCTACGCAGGCACCCGGCTCGAACTGAACCGCACCGAGAACATCAAGGCCCAGCGCAAGTTGATCAACCCGAACACCGGGGACGTGATCAAGAAGGCATCCACCGTGGGGCACCGCGTGCTCATGCGAGTGGAGAAGGACAAGACCGGCGCGGCCATCGCCGGGGCCGAGGGTACGTTCGTGTACGACTACATCAACGGTGGCATCGACGCCACCGAGGACCTGATGTACCTCGGCCGACGCACCGGCCTGATCAAGAAGTCCGGTAGCAAGTGGTGGGTCGTCGGCTACGAAGAAGAGAAGCAGTCGTCCCGCAACAAGTTCCACAAGTGGCTCCTCCGCAACGTAGCGGTGTCGGACGAGTTGCGGACTGACATCTTCAACACCGCCGAGCCGGACACCATCATCGAGGACAAGGACGAGGACGATGACTGACCGCGTGCGACCGTACCGTGACGAGGACTCCCCCTCGGAGGTGGCAGCCCAGGCGATCGGTCAACTCGCCGTGATCATGCAGCGCATCCGTGAGGGCATGATCGGGACCATCCAGGCGCTGTCGGTGCCAGAGGATGTCATGGACGTGCTCAAGATCAAGATCGTGGATGACAACCACTTCATGGACCGCCCAGGGTTCTCGTTCTCCCAACTCACGCACCCTGCCATCCTGGGTGTGCCGCTGGTGCAGGGTCCGCTGGGTGTGCTGGTCGGCCCGATCCACGCCACGGAGCCGCGCGTGGACCCGCAGGAGATGCTGGACTCGCTGACCAAGTCAGTGACTGACCACCTGAGTCAGGCGGTCAACGACCACACGGCAGGCGGCACGGCGTGATCTGCCAGAAGTGTGCTGACGCTGCGGACCGGGGTGACCGCAAGCACTACTGCGAGTCGCCTCCGTCGTGCCCGTGTAAGCATGGCGGACGCAAGCCGTGGCGACTGGTCAAGGGAACCATCGTCGTCGACGGGGTCCAGACGAACCCCTCCGGCACGATCAGCGTGCAGGGACCATGAGCAAGCCCGGGTGGTGGGATCGTCCCGGCAAGGACAACAACGCCCGCAGCAAGGCCCAGGAGCAGCGCCACGCACGCGAGGTAGGCGGCGGGGTCCAGCCGGGGTCCGGGAGCAGCAGGCGGGCCCCACAGGACGTGAAGGGCCCCGAGTACCTGGACCAACTCAAGACCACGATGAAGGCGTCCTGGCGGATCAGCGCCGAGGAGTTCCTGGCCATCGAGAAGGACGCGCTGACGCACGGTCGCGAACCTCGTATGATCATTGAGTTCGCGGGCACCGGCCTGACGGTTGTGATCGAGAGGTACACGCCATGACGAAGAAGTTCAACCCGACCTCCGGTGGTCGCTGGTCCTTCATGAAGGTCCAGGACATCATGTGCTGGGATGAGAACGAGATGGACGTGCTGTACCTCCGTCGCCACCGTCTCATCCAGACCCCTTGGTTCGCGCTGTTCCTTCACCACATCCACCAGCCCGACCATGACCCGGACCCGCACGACCACCCCTTCAACTTCTGGTCCCTGGTGGTGCGCGGCGGGTACGACGAGGTCCTGCACACCGAGCGCCGTGAGGGTGCGCTCCGACCTGCTGTGAAGAAGACTCACGGCTGGCTGTCGTTCCACAAGATGAGCAAGCAGGACGCGCACCGGATCATCTCCATCAAGCCCGACACCTGGACCCTGGTGTTCGTCGGCAAGCGCACCAAGTCCTGGGGCTACTGGACCGAGGACGGCTTCATCAACTTCAAGGATTACCTCGCAGCGAACCACCCCATCAACCTCCGCGACTACAAGGGTGATCCTGAGTGACCCCAGGCGACAGCAAGATGCTGGCTGACATGGTCAAGCGTCTACACAGCAAGGAACTCGATCCGCTGCGCCCACTGATCGATGAGTACATGATCATCCGCGACACCCCGAAGGCCAAGGGCCGGGTGCGCTCGCATGAGATCTCCATGGTGGCGCGGGCCCGTCCGGGTGGTCGCTTCTCCCCGTCGTCCATCGGCCGATGCGACCGCCAGGCGATCCTCAAGTTCCTGGGGTACAAGGGCTCGCGCAAGGTCAACCCCGACAAGGAGTTGCTGTTCGACGACGGCAACTGGAGACACCACAAGTGGCAGGCACTGTTCCGTGACATGGAGGCGGTGTTCGGAGACCCCGAGAAGTTCAAGGTCATCGACATCGAGTACTTCGTCCACCTCGACGAGTGGCATGTCGCTGGCAACCTCGACGTGACCTTGCTCATCCACGGCAAGTTGTACGTCATCGACATCAAGGGCATCAACCGTCGCGGCTTCGACTGGATCAACCGCGAGGACGAACCGAAGGACGACGCGGTCCGCCAACTCTTGGCTTACATGAAGGCCAAGGGGATCGAGGACGGCATCCTGCTGTACGACTGCAAGGACACGCAGCGTACCAAGTGCTTCGCGGTGGGCTTCGACACCGGCCACTGGAAGTCAGCGGTCGCCTGGCTCAAGGAACAGCACGCGCATCTGAAGAAGCGGCGCATGCCTCCCATGCACCCCGACTGCAAGTTGGGTTCGAGCATGGCGGACACTTGCCAGTTCTACAAGGTGTGCCACGTCCAGAAGTTGTCCGATGAGAAGTTGCAGCGCAAGGCGTACAAGGGCTTCACCTCGATCGACGAGGTGTGGGCCGAGGCCATGAAGGCATTCGAGGAGGCAGCATGACAGAGGTCCGCGAGCCCGCGCCTGACGAGGTCAAGCCGCTCATGGAGGAGTACGCACGCAACTCCCGACCCACCGTGAACCGGCCCGCACCCCCGCCCCGTACTCCGGTCGGCTTCGACCGCAAGGAGTTCGAGGGACAGGAGGCGCACGACCGCTACCTCCGTTCCATCATCAACGGCTCGGGCGGCACAGCCCCGGCTCCGCTGTCCGCTGAGGATCGCATCGCTCACTACATCGAGCAGAACGGTGGGCGTCCGCTGACTCCGGCGCAGGAGCGTCGGATCCGCAAGGCAGCACGGAAGGACATTGCCAAGCATGAGGCATCGCAGGCGATGGTGGCTTCGCTCAAGGGCGTGGCTCAGGCAGCGGAGCGGTTCAAGGGAACTCTCGATGCCCAAGGCTGACCGCAGGGTCGACGATCTCATCGCGGCCACCGGTCCCCTGCTGGAGTTCTTCTCCACGGCTGACGCGGTGTTCGACGAGGACGACGCCATGTCTCCTGAGAAGCGCCAGACCGGTATGGGGAGGATTTACGAGGCCTGGAAGAAGACACGCAAGACTATGGACCCGGACTTCGATGTCGCCCGCGAGGAGCGCAAGGTGTCCGCGCTTGAGAAGGAACACAAGGTGGAGGCTTCTGTCAAGAAGTGGAAGCCGCACTACACAAAGGGAGCAGTGGCGGGCCACGGTCCGTCTCCGAAGACACCGCCCCCTCCGAAGCCCAAGCCGCCCAAGGCTAGCAAGGGGCGTAAGAAGAAGAAGGGCAAGAAATGACAGAGGCCACGGACTCGGTCAAGCGGTACGTCGCCGAGAAGGACTTCGACATCACCTGCTTCGACCCCACCCAGTACGATCTGTACTGGCGGTTCGTGGCCGAACGTCAAGCCGTGTGGTTCCGGCGTGTGTGCATGCAGCGCGAGTGGCCCTGGACTCAGGACCCGATCCTGCAGGCCGAGTTCATCACCAACAACTACCGCGAGTTGGATCCCGGCACGCAGTACGTCGTGTCATCCATCGTGGAGAACGCCGACTACTCCGACCTGGACAAGATGTTCAACGTCGTGATGTACCGTCTCATGGGATCCCAGCCGCCCACGCACCGGCTGGTCGCATCCACCGTGGACGACTACGACGTGGACGTGTTCATCAAGGTCCTCCGCGAGCAGGACTCCGACGTGTTCAAGGTCTTCGGTGACGCCTACCGTGTGGCGGGGTACAACGACGAGGGCGGCGAGGACAAGATCGAGAACGTCGGTCGCCTGTTCGTGAAGATCGCGGACATGATGCCCGAGTACCACCGAAGGGTCGAGGCGTCTCCGGACGTGCAGACCATCTTCAAGGTCTTCAAGGACATCCCCGGCCTCGGCGAGTTCCTGGCCCACCAGATCGTGGTGGACTTGCTCACCGGACCGGACCCCGTGCTCCCGTACGGTCAGAACCAGTGGGCCCAAGCAGGACCCGGCGCACGCAGCGGTATGTGGGCGATGCTCGCACCCGACGTGAAGCCTCGGAACCTGCTCATGGTCATGCGCTGGCTGCACGCGCACCAACGGGAGGAGTTCGCAGCACGCGACCTGCCCTTCGTCCGGCCTCTCGACCATGACGGGGAGCCGCTGGACCTGTCGCTGTGCAACATCCAGTCCACGCTGTGCGAGTTCTTCAAGTACACGCGCATCTGGCAGGGGCACAAGACCGTGGGCGTGCGGAAGTACGACTTCGAACGCCGGTCGGTTCTCGAGCCCGCGCTGTACTGCGAGTCCGACGTGGTGGGCGAGGTCGAGTTCATCAACGGCCCGCGCCTCACGCCCGAGCCTCCGTCGCCGGAGGAGACCTCCGAGGCACTCAGCGACCTGGAGACGGACGAGGAGGCCGAAGCCGCCGTGGAGCCTAGCCCCGAGGCTGGCGAGCAGGGAGAAGCCGCCCAGGCGACGCTGGAGCCGTTCTCCGTGACCCTCCCCGCGAGCGTCGAGGGTGGGCCGACCGTGAGCCTGTCGATCACGATCAACATTAACGGCGGCACTAGGCCATAGGGCCCATTTCGCGAGCCTCGGTCAGGCTTGGGTGAGGGCATGAGGCATAGTTCCCTCTGAGGGGTGGCGGCTACCACTCCCGAAGATCTTTTAGGGAACAGGCCTCATGACAGTAACCACCCTGGAACAACAACACCACTGCGAGACCAACCCTGAGTTGTTCTTCTCATCCGTGGACGACGGTCGGATGGAAGACGGGCGGGTCGACCGCGAGGACCTGGCCACGCGATTGTGCTTCTCGTGTGTCGAGCGGGTTCGGTGTCTGGAGGGTGCGCTGGTCCACCGCGAAGAGTACGGCGTGTGGGGAGGCATGGCAGAAGGGGAGCGGCGGAAGTTCAAGACCTACCTGATCGAGGAAGGGTACGACCGTCACGAGGTGCCATCAGGACTCGAACTGGTGGCATCACTCATTGGTTTCTACAGGCAGCAGCCTTCGCCGGCAATCTGCGGAGCCATGGTTCACACTATGGATCCCATCGACCAGCGGTGCTTCCGCGATCACCTGCTCGAAGAGGGCTACGGGTACGGAGAGATGCCGACCGGTCTCGAACTGGTCGCCTCCCTGATCGCCTTCCTCGACGGCACGATGTCCACTAGGTTCCGCGAGGCAGTCGAGGTAGGGGTGAGCGTCTGATGACAGCAGTCGGCACAGCCACGATCCCTCCGTTGGTCTGGATGGGTGCGCCTTGCCCCACGTGCGGCTGGCGCAAGACCACGGTCAACGGGGTGGAGATGAAGCACACCTGTGCGAATGTCGCAACCGTGAAGTCGGCACACCGATGATGACCAGGGAAGAACTTGAGGAGCGCGGAGCCACCTTCCTCGGCGGCGACACCGCGATCACCTGGTACAAGCGTGGCGACGAGACTGAGCAGATCTACGACATCATGCACATCCTCTGGTGGCACCTGTGCGACGGGCACCTGTGGCCGCACGTCCAGCGGGGCGACGTGGACCCGGGGTACTTCCCGACGTGGGTCGCCTCCGGCATCCAGTCCCACGAGTTCCACTCCGCAGACCCGCTGCACACCGAGCCTTCGATCCTCGCCTCCGACTGCTGTGGTAAGCATGGGTGGATCCGAGATGGCAAGTGGGTCGAGGCGTGATCGTACTCGGGCTCGACTGCTCACTCACGTCCCCGGGCGTAGTGATCTACGACTCCGAGAAGGACGTGGTCCTGAAGCACGCCAACTTCAAGACCGCACCCAAGGATGGTGTCAACGTCCAGCGGGCTGACTACATCGCCGACCGGCTCATCCGCTTCTGCAAGGGCTACACGTTCGACATCATGGCGATCGAGGAGTACGCCTTCTCTCGCCCGACCAACCTGTCCCGGCTCGGCGAGGTCGTGGGCATCGTCAAGTTGCGCATGTGGGAAGCCGGGTACGGGGTGGACTGGACCCCGATCATCGGTACCGCAGCGAAGAAGTTCGCCACCGGTTCCGGCAAGGCAGACAAGGCCATGATGGTGGCCGCTGCCCAGCCCTGGATTGACACCACCAGTGACGACGTGGCGGACGCTCTGGCGGTCGCTCGGCTCGCTGCAGACCACGCTCAGGCTGCGTAAGATTACCCCATATCGCCAAGCGTGGCCGTAGCGCGAAAGACTCGACCCTGTGCGAGAGGGCTTGACTCCGACCCGCGAGGGCGCACTCCAGACGTTACAACAGAATCGGAGTCCGCTGTGTCTGTGCAGCCGCTTCCCCAGCCCGAGTACATCATCGCAGTCGACCCCGCACTCGCCGAGGTCAACCAGGCGGCGGTGGTGATGCAGAGGGTGTCAGGTTTGCAAGGCGAGAACTGGTTGGAGATGCCCGGGATCGTTCGCGGTTCGGTGTCGTCCACCATGGCCCTGGAGCACGCGGAGATCCTTCTCCGTTCGGCAGCCGACCGCCTCGCGGTCCAGCGCCAAGGTGCTCTCGGCTGGTCGGTGCCTCCGGGTGACTGAGGGGAAGCCAGCCTCCCGCGTGGGGCTCGGCACCGTCCCCTGGCCCTCGGGCCGAACCCCTTCCCGATCCTACGGAGAGCGCCGCGTGTGCGCCTCCGAGGACTGCGGCGTGGTCCTGTCCCGGTACAACCCCGGGGCCTTCTGCTCCGGCTGCAACAACCCCCGCGACGTGCGCTACCCCGGCCAGCACCGAGCCGACGAGCGTTAGTTCCGTCCTACTCGATCGTCAGTTACGTACTACTTCTGACTCGAAACGAGTAGAAACCATCGACGTCAGGCACTACTTTGCTCGCCTGGCAGTTCACCATCACGCTTGAACTAGCACGAAACTAGTACGCATCGTGCCGTTCTGAGCGTGGAGGTAGTCGTGTCCAAGGGCAAGACCAAGTCCAAGTACAAGATCGGCGAGCGCAAGCAGAAGGCGTTCGTGGGGATCAAGAAGGGCCTCTCGAACATCGAGATCGCCAAGGACATCGAGGTCAGCCCCGGCACGGTCAGCCGCTACCGCAAGGAGTACATCGAGAAGATCCGGGACGAGGCCCGCAACAACCCGGACCTGCTGCGGGACGTGCTCGGCAACACGATCAAGGCCCTGGAGGAACTCGACCTCGTCAAGGCTGAGGCATGGAAGTTGTTCAACAAGACCAACTCCGAGCAGACGAAGATCTCCTGCCTCGCGCGGGTCACCGCCTGCCAGGATCAGCGAGCGAAACTGTTCGGCCTGTTCGGCGTCAAGGCCGAGTTCTTCCTGCACGTCGATGCCATCCGCCAACAGCAGACCAAGTTGCTCGAATTCATGGGTGAGCACCTGTGCCCACAGGACCGGATCGCTCTCGAGTCGTACATCGTTTCGGCCTTCGCTGGGGAACTGGCTGCGCTGCCGAGTACGGAAGAGCCCTCCCGCACGTGACACACTTGTTGCAGACCTGCCACACCCCGACCCACCCCAAGGAGTACATGTCATGGCAGCCCTGACCGCACAGGCTCCGAGCCTCGCCGGTACCAACCCGACGTACAACACCTGCAACGCGGGTGGCGACACGGTGCCGTGCGGCGACGGCACCTACCTCCACTTCAAGACCACCGGCACGGTCGCGGTCGTCACCATCGGTTCGTACCCGGATGTCGACCCCGGCACGGGTGTCGCCATCCCGGACGCCACGGTCACGCTGCCCGCCACGGGTGAGCGCATCGTCGGCCCGCTCCGGGGCTCGTCGTTCGCCAACCCGGCCGACGGTCGCGCGTACCTGACCTACTCGTCGGTCGTCGGCCTCTCGGTCGCCGTCGTCAAGGTCAACTGAGACGGGTGGGGCGAGTGCCTGTGGCCAGTGCTTGCCCCACCTTCAGTCAAGTGCCACACCAGACGAGCGAGGAGTAACAGACCATGGCTAACTCACTGTTCGATCCAGGCCGCGAGGGGTTCCTGGCGGGTGAGATCGACTGGGACACCGCTGTCATCAAGTTGGCCCTCGTTCGGGCCTACACGTTCAACGCTGCTCACAAGTTCGTGTCGGACCTGACCACTGCAGGCGGCGTGCTCCACGTCACCTCTGGCGCTCTGACCACGAAGTCCATCACGGGTGGCGTCGCCGACGCTGACGACGTGGTGTACACAGCGGTCCCGACCAACGCATCCAACCACTACGGGCTGCTGTTCCAGTCCTCGGCGGTCGGCGGCGGCGCGGATGTGGCTGCGACCGCGCAGCGTCTCATCGGCTACATCGACACGGGCACCAACTTCCCGGTCATCCCCAACGGTGGTGACGTGACCATCGCCTGGTCCAACGGTGCCACGAAGATCTTCAAGTTGTAGCCTCCCGGCTGCGACCTGACCGACACCAGTAAGGACGGACGATGACTACGCTTCTCACCCAGGTCTTCTCGTCCCCCTTCAATGTCGGCGCTGCAGATCTCACCCCGCTGTCCGTCAACAACGGGTACTCAGTCTCGGGTGGTCAGGCGGTCTCCTCGTCGACCACCATGAGTGGCAGCAGCAAGCGGTTCATGTTGATGAACAACCCGAACTGGGCTGGGATCGTCGAGGCCGATCTGCCGGTTCAGGATCAGGCGGGGGTGTGCATCGGAGTTCCGGGCTCCGCTCCTGACGGTGCAGCCGGAGTGTACTTCGGTGTGTTCGCTGACCCGGGCGGCGAGGGGTTCGTGTTCCGGCTCTGGTCCGAGTCCCAGCAGTCCACGGGCAAGCCGTTCGGCAGCACGTACATGGACAACGGACAAGAGGCTCGGTGCTGGATCCCGGCTGGCACCGAGTTCACCGTCATTCTTGGTGCACGCAGCAACGGCTGGTTCGTCAGCATCAACGGCAAGCAGACCCTGCGTCTTCTGATCACGGACCGCAGTCAGAGCCCGGTGACCACCACCCGTGGCAACACCCGCGCAGGGTTCTGGTCCACGGTCTCTGGTGCCAAGTGCAACCGGCTGGTAGTCAAGGCCGCAGCCAACCGTGGGTTCCCGACCGCTCGCGGCTCCTACTTCTACGACATCTTCGCCCGGGCCAACGGTAACTGGGACTGCACGGCAGCCGACATCCCTCCGCAGGCTCCGCTGTCGAACGTGAGTGCTTCCTCCAACCTGACCATCGTCGGCAACCAACTGTCCATCAACAGCAACGTGTTGACTCAGTTGATCAGCCCAGACTCGAACTCGACGGACAACAACCGTGACCTCGGGATCGCTTCGATCCTCACCTTCAAGTACGTCAGCGGCACGTTCAAGATCCAGTTCAACGTAGGTGGACCTCTGCAGATCGGCATCAACTCTTCGGAGCCTGGTGCTCAGTACGGTGTGGCGTACGCAGGCTCGGACACCAAGGGTGGGTTCATCTGGGGTCAGAACTACGCGACTCTGATCACCTCGGGCCAGTACATCCAGCACCGTACGTACGTGAAGTACGACGCGGCTCAGTTCCCCACCGCGCTGGACTTCGCACCGTACGAGAACTTCACGCGGCACGAGACGTACACCGGCACGTCCATCAGTGGTCCCTGGACCAAGGTGCTGGAGGCCACGACACCCGGCACAGGCGGTGCCACGGGTCCGGGAGTGTTCGGCGGTGTCAGCATCTGCTACAGCACCCCCAACAACGCAGCCGTGATCGATGAAGTGTTGTTCGAGCGCGCCCCGGGCACCGACTTCGCTGCTGGAGCCTGGCCCTACGACTACCTGGTGGCCGAGGGTCCGCTGTACAGCGGGCTGGGCCAGGTGGGTCACCTGTTCCTGGGCCGAGACAAGATCTCTCAATTGGTGGAGGCCAACTAGTCATGACGTTCTACACAGGCTCCGTCGTGGGTACGGGCATCCAGGCGCAGATCGACTCGGTGATGTCCACTGCAGGGTGGACCAAAACTGGGGCCTCGTACCCGTTCACCTACTCGAACTCCTCAGCCTCGGGCCAGGACCGGCTGGTGTCGTTCACCATCGACGCGGTCGCGGCGGCTGCCATCACCTGCTCGGCCATCGGCACCTCGAACAAGACGCTGTACATCTACACCGGAGCCACCTCGCTGTCCGGCACCTTCATTCTCACGATGAGTGTCGGTCCCAACCATGTGTTCATCTGCCTGGAGGGACCGGCCCCTGCTGGCACCGGAGCCAAGGACGCCACATGGGGCAGCACCCGATCGTTCTTCGGCATGTTCCCGCTGGTGCCGTACTACCTCTCGGACAACGTGGTGGCAGATCAGGTCGTGGCGATGTCCGGTACGTCCGCCTCGTCCGACACGGGCACCGAGAAGTGCTACGTGAAGAAGGGGCTCAACGCAGCGGCGTGGGAGCCCGCCGAACTGATGACCATGCGTCAGGCGGTGATCAACCCTGGCGTAGTCGGCTCGCTGATCAACAAGAGGGAGACCGGCGGGTCGAATGTCATCTACTGGCCCTTCGTGGTCAGTGAGGACAACTCGGGTGTGCGCGGTCGGCTCGCGGAGGTGTACCTGGGTGGCGAGGCCTACCTCGACACGGGCGACGGCTTCGGTCAGTCGCACTCTGGGCTGTCCCCCAACATCGACGGCATCGCGTTCACCACCGTCTCTCCCTTCTTCATCCCCAACGGTGGGTCCAGTGTCAACTACTCGCCCTTCGGTGTACCAATCAAGAACCTTGCTCAGACCTCAGGAGCCGTCGACGGCGGTCCGTTCATCGTAGTCAGGAGTTGACATGTTCCACGAGTGGATGAACGGTGACGGCACGGTCACGCGGTTCGAGGTCGGCAGCAAGTTGGTGAGCATCCTCACCGCTGGGTTCGAACTGCTCGACGGTCCCCGTGCTGCTGTCGCGGCTGAGATCGCCGAGGACGCCCTGCGCTACCCGGCCACCGACACGCAGCCGAACGGCACAGGGGTGACTCGCGACCAACTCGTCACCTCCATGCGTGGCGCTCTCAACTCGCTGCGGGAGGCCACTCAGGACGGGTACGTGTCGAAGGAAGAGATCGCCAACGTCGCACCGGCCATCATCCCGACGCTGATCATGCTCCGTGACTACGGTCAGACGGACGATGAGATCGGCTTCCTCGCGGACCTCATCGGCTTCCAGACCATGCAGGCCTTCCTCGACGTGATCAACCGTGCGGCAGCCGGTCTCACTGCGCTGACCAACCAGCAGGTGTCGTTCCGTCAGGACCTGCAGAACCTCCGAGCCGAGTTCAACACGTACCGCGAGTCGCACCCGTGACCCCAGCGATCGTCGAGGGCGATCGCTCACTCACAGCAGCGGAACTCGACGAGCGGATCCGAGCAGTGTCATCAGTCATAGGTGACATCGCTCCGCCCCACTCGGTCGTAGCGGTCACAACAGACAACCGTCTCGAGTCGTACGAACTGTTCATGGGCGTGGCGCGGTCCGGTCGCGCAGCCCTCCCGCTCCCCGGCTTCCTGCCTCGCATGGCGCGCTCAGCGATCAAACGCACGGCCCGTGCCAGGGCGGTCGTGGGCGTCGGGACCGGGTGCCTGGACCCCAGCACCCCGGAGTACGCCCAGAACCTCGCCAGATCGTCCCCTGCTGCTTCCCAGTACGGCGGCGCGCTGATGTTCGGGTCGTCCGGGACCGAGGGTCGGCCGAAGATCTTCAGCCACAACCTCACGAGGATGACCCGGTACTGCCGCGACCTCGACCTGTACGAGTACGGCTACTCCCGTGGGCAGCGGGTGTTCGTGTGCACTCCGTTCGCTGTCGGCGTAGCGACGATCGTAGGTCTGCTTACCACACTGAACGAAGCAACCATGGTCATCGACCAGCGCAAGGTCACACCGCAGGTGTTCGCCGAGGTGGTCAACCGCCATGGGTGTAACATGGCAGCAGCGGGGCCCACGATCATTCGTTCACTTATCGAGGCGGGCTTCTCCTCGGCCACCTTCCCGTCGCTCCGCATGATCCACTCGTCCAGCAACGACCTGCCGATGGAGTTGCAGGAGAAGTGGCTGCGCCAGTTCCCGAACGTAGCACTGGTCAACCTGTACGCGACCACTGAGTGCGGGCTCATCTCTGCGAAGGTGATCACTGAGCCGACTCGGTCAGTGGGTGCTGCGTTCCATGCGATCGAGGTGCGCATCGACTCGGACGAGTCAGGCATCGGTGAGATCTCCGTGCGAGGGGACTCGACGGCGAACAAGAAGATCGGCTTCCTTGGCATCCAGGACATGCCGAAGTGGGTGGCACCCGGAGACTACGTGGGTGTTACTGACGGCGAACTGGTAATCGAAGGAAGGCGCTCGGACAAGATCCTGGTGAACGGCAACACGGTGTACGCCACCTCAGTCGAGCGAGCCATGCTCACGCATCCGGGAGTGCGAGCCGCCGCAGTCATCGGAGTGTCGGACCGTCGCACCGGCCAACAGGTGCAGGGGTTCTACGAAGGAGACGCCACCGAGGCGCAGGTGCTGGAGTACGTGCGGTCCTGGGTTCCGCACTACGCTGTGCCCAAGACCATGACCAAGGTGGGATCATTGCCTATGAGCCCAGCCGGGAAGATCAGGAAGAAGGGACTGCGATGAGCGGCCACGCTGGTACCGAGTTCCGGTTCCTGACGTACGAAGAGAAGCAGACCTCAACGTCCATCGACCCCACGGCTGAGGTGGCAGTGGCGATCGACCCCGGCAACAACGTGGTGTCGTTCTTCTACTTCCACGGACTGCGGGGCACCCCGTGCCTGGAGTGCGTGAAGACCTGCCTCACCACGATGATGCTGTGGACCATCCCGAACCGCCGCGACGAAGGAATCTTCAAGGCGCTGTACGTGTGGGTCATGGAGCAGAAGCAGCCCAACAAGATGTACGAGGCTTCGCTCGCTCCGGCTGGTGACCGCGAGACCATTCGTTGGAAGTACGGCATCACGCCTCCGCTGCGTGGGACCACCGACATCTCGTACGAGGACGCCGAGGCGCGGGCCGTGGAGTTCTACGACCTCGTGCAGGCGGCGGTGAACAACTGATGGGTGCTCTCAAGGTCTGGGAGGTTGGTGTCACCACCAACGCCATCACGGTCAACCCGACCACGATCGGTTCGTCTGAGTCATGGGGCACGCCCACCGCTACCCTCACGGGTCCGAACGTTGTGGCCACCCCGACTTCGATTGCGTCTGCAGAATCGTGGGGAACGCCGGTCAAGACCTCGGGCCCGCTCACGGCGTCCCCGACCTCGATCGGCTCAGCGGAGTCCTGGGGCTCTCCCACGGCACAGCAGGGGCTCCAGGTGGCTCCGGCCTCGATCGCCTCTCAGGAGGCCTGGGGAACGCCCACAGCGGCTCTTGGCGTGGTGTGCTCGCCTGCGTCCATCGCCTCGCAGGAGGCTTGGGGCCAGCCGACCTTCACGCCAGGTCCCCGCACGCTGTCCCCGACTTCGATTCCCACCGCCGAGTCGTGGGGAGTCCCGACCGCGACGAACTACTTCGTGGCCGTGCCGCAGTCCATCCTCTCGGCCGAGTCGTGGGGGCTGCCGACGCTGGTCCTGTCACTCAAGGTGTCCCCTGTCACCATCCCTTCGCAGGAGTCCTGGGGTACTCCTTGGGCGAACATCGGTACGATCATCACGGTCGACCGACCGGGCATCATCATCGAACCCAACCAGGCAGATCTCAAGATGGGACCGTACGACATGCCCTACGCCATCCGAGCCGGAGACACGCTGCCCCCGCTGGTCATCACTCTCACCGACAAGGGTCAGCCGATGGACCTGTCCTCCTACGGCGATGTCGTGGTGCGGATCAAGTACGACGGCACCGACACCGTGCTCGTCAAGGACGCCACGGTCCTCGACCAGAACACGAACAAGGGTCAGGTCCGTGTGAACTGGGCCTCGGGTGACACCGACATCGTCGGGGACCACGACGTGCTGGTGACTGCCACCGGCATCGACGGAGACCGCACCTTCCCCGGCGAGGGCGAAGGCTCGGTCGTGTTCGCGGAGTCGTTCGCGTGAGTGCTCGCTGGTGGTGGCTGCTGTTCTTCATCCTGCTGGCGGTGCTGGTCGTAGCGTTCTGCATCTACGAGTACCGTGGTGTCACCGACGGTAGAGACGGCGGAACGGTCAGTGAGTGGGTGCACGACGAGGTGTCCCCATGGTTGGTGTGGCCGGTCCTGCTCGGCGCTGCGCTCACGCTTGGGTGGCACTTCACGGTAGGCAAGGGCAAGCGTTGGGTTCCCGCTCGCAAGCGTGACCCGCAAGATCCGCCTGCGTAACCCGTAGACATTCGGGGAATGATGTGTCATCATGGTCTTCAACACGACCTAGGAGGTGACACGCAATGTCCGGCACTGACACCCTGACCACCCTGAGGGAGAGCGTGCTCACGAAGGTCGAGCAGCGTCTCGAGGACCTCAAGGAAGCGTCCTAGACCAAGCCGTCCAAGAACTCTTCTACGGACCACGGCTCATCGAACCCGGACAGATCCACCGGCTCAACCAAGGGCTGCATGGTGGTGGGTCTGTTCGGGTTTCGCATGTACTCGTTCAGGCGGGCGATCTCATCGACGCGAGCCTGCTCCTTGGCTGGTGTCAGCCTGCGTCGGCGGGTCATCATCCCTCGAATTCCTCGTCGATCACGGGGTCGAAGGTGGTCCTGGGAGCAGGCGCAGGGAGGGCCTCAGCGATCGCGGCGGTCATCCGCTCTGCCACGGGCTTCCACGCGGTGTACTGGGCCGTCCTGGCGTCCTCTGCTGCCTTCTGCAGGGCTGCGACCTGGAGCGCGTGGCGCTCTCGGCGGGCCCTACGTCCATCGTTCTGTCGGCTGCGGATGCACCCAACGACGATAGCAGCGGCCACCATCACCGTGGGGATCCAGCACACTGGGTACTCCAGCAGGAACAGCCAGGTGAACCACAGCAGGCACAACCCTACGGGGATGGCGATGATGCCGAGCAGTGTGGAGAACATCAGCACCTCACTGAAGGTTGGTGGGATCGATCTGGGACGGACGCCGACGATCCATTGTCGTGGATCTGGCGACCGCTGGGGCGTCCTGGGGAGAGCGGGCAGGCTCCCGGCGAGGGAGTCGCGGGGCCGTGCGCTGAGCAGCGACAGCGGTCTCCCTGATCCCCTGGTTGCTGAGGCGCACGTGGCAGTCCTCGCACAGGGTGATTTGCAGTGCCCCGTTGTGCTGGACCCCAGCCCCTGTGTTACAGCGGTTGCAGTGCGGATCGAACCTGACCGACACCTCGATGTCACCGAGGCCGTACTCACGCGTGAGCCGGGTAGGCACCGTGTAGGTAGTGCCCCGGAACAAGGTGTCACCCGCTGCGTGAGACCTCTGCAGGTCGCGGAGCAGCATCTCACCCATCAGGATCCATCGCTCGCCGGACTGGTCACCGAAGCGGGACCACAGCCACAGGTTGCCATCCTCCTGGACGGTACCGAACCCTCGGCCACCGTTCTGGTCGCACCGCACGATGCGAAGGTTCGCCAGTTGACCGTTCTGCACGGTGTAGAGGTCGTACCGGAACCGCTGGATGACCTCGTGGTCACCGGCCTGGTCCTGGCGTGACAGCACCATCTCGTACACGCCGTTGGGCGAGCCGATGCCACCGTTGTACCTGGCAGGTGCGTACCGACGACGACCGTTGGTCACCGTTGTGCGAGAGGCTCCGGTGGACAGCGCCTCACTGGTGGGTGCAGCGGCACCTTGGTCACCGATGATCACCGGCCTGCCGGTCGTGGCTGCCAAGTCAGCGGCCCTGCCTACGGCTGCCAGACCGGAGGCCATCGTCTCAGCGTTGCGCACAGCGTCCGTCAGGGCCTGCCCGAGGATCGCTGTCAGGTTGCCAGGGTCGCCGGTCTCCTCATCGTAGATGGGCTCACCCGGATTGATGATGCGATCGGACGTGCCCTGGCGGACCCGCATGTTGGCACGGAGCACCTCCAGGTCATCCGCGTCCGGGAAGATCTCGTCGAGGATCTCCTGCCAGGTGAGTGCGTAGGTCGTCCGGTTCTGCCACACATAGTGGAAGACATCGAAGTTGGCACGGGCCCACCGTAGGGTGGCGGCACCGTGGTCCGGCAGGTCGTAGCGGTGGATGAGCATCATCCGCCACCCAGAGTTGGTCAGCCCCGGGGACAGCGCACCGTTCTCATTGATGCGACGGATCCACCTTGCGGCAGACCGCTCCCACGGGGCTGAGCCGACGCCCTCGTCCTCCACCATCTCGAGGAACTGTACCATCGGACGGTTGTCCTGGTACCAGGCTCTGTCGAGGGCTGAGTTATCGACCGGCATGATGTCCTCCCTTGAATCTCACAAAGATTGTACCCGGTGAGGACATGTTCAAATCGCTCAGCGTTGGGGGAACTTCTTGTACGTCTCTCGCTGCTTCTTGATCAGCGCGTCCAGTGCCCCATGGGCCTCGCGCTCAGCATCACGGTGGGCTGACGCTGCGGCGAACATGTCACCCGTCACCGTTCCCTCACGGATGCCGTCAGCACGGTCCGCTGCCCTGCCTGCTCGCTCTGCCGCCTCCAGGACCTTCCTAGCAGCGTCCTCCAGCGCGTCTTTGGCTGCCCTACGCGCTCGGGCCTCTACTGCATCCACGGTCGTCCCTTCCAAGCACGGCTAGAGGGCCCCTGCTGCTGCAGAGACCCTCTAGCATTCTACGTGGGTTGAGCGGTCAGCCCTGCTGGGCCTGCTCCTGGGCGATGGTGTCGATCGCAGCGCGGGCGAACGTCCAGCGACCGGCCTCGTCCTGCGTGCCCCCGAGGTCAGTGCCGTGCGCGCACACGTACGAACGGGAGCGACCGAGGATGTCCATCACCTCGTTGGTGGTGTACGGAGCGGGGCCTGCCTCCTGGTCGAGAGCACCCGTGGTTGCCATCGGCGGCTCGTCACCGTCGTCCTCGGGGATGTACGCGACACCGTCCTCGTCCAGGGGCGAGACCTGCGTGCGCTCCTTGCCGTTGATGTCGACCTCACCGGCCCAGTAACGCTCCTGGGTGGCGGACGAGAGCAGGTCGATCGGGGCGACGAACTGGATCACCCCTGAGCGAACCGCCTTGCGGAACAGCGTCGGGCGCACCGTGTAAAACAGGGAGCACGCCCAGCCGACGGCGTCGTTGGCCAGCAGTCGCTGTGCGGTGAGGTTGTCCTCGGCCTCGGAGAGACCGTCGATGTTCGCGACGTTCAGCGCCTGCAGGTGGGCACGGAGACCCAGGAAGGTGCTGATCACCGAGAAGTCAGCGCAGTCGATCTGACCCAGGTCGTACTGCATGCGCTGGAGGGCCAGCCCGTGGTTGACACCGGCAGTGTCGACCTCGAACGACGGGGCCGGAACGGAGTAGGCGTCCGAGGCCCGCTGCAGGAACGTGCGGAACTTGACGTACCGCTCCTCGTCCGTGCCGGTCCAGGGCTTGCTGAGGAAGAGTTCGTCAGCGGCCCGCAGGACCGTGGGGTGAAGGTTCTTGAAGTGAAGGTGGTAACGCATCGGTCTGTCCTCCCTAGTCGATCTCGAGTTGGGTCAGTGCTTCGTCGAGACCGATGTCACCGGACTCGATCAGGGCCTTCACCTCACGGCGGACGGCCCACTTGACGTACTGGGTGGCGTTCAGGAGAGCGCCCCCAGGCACCTGCCAGGTATTCTGCCCGATGTAATAACCACCAAACTCGTCCACCTGGTTGATCTTCTGATCGGGCACACCGTGAGGCGTGGGGGATGTGCTGACGGCGTCACTGCTGGGTGCAGTGGCTCCGGTGCGACCGTACCGACGAGGCTGCCCGGACATGCGGTCCGTGATCCCTCGGGGATCCCACAGCGGGTTGTCGATGGGCCAGGCGTCCTGGACGGAGGACCGGAACGGGCTGCCGCCGGAGTAGGACGGGGCCGGACCGGACCGCTCGGAGGCTGCCCAGGACTTGATCGGCTCTGCGTACTGCGAACGCTCGGAGACCTTGCCCTGCTTGACAGTCATCAACCAGTTGGTCTTGTCCTCCAGGTCGTGGTACGGCCCGTGCTTGATGAGGCACTCGTCGATCACACCCTGCTCGGATGCGAAGATGAGGGATCCCGCCTCGGTGGTGGCGTACACCAGGGGTCGTCCGTCCAGGCGGGCGATCCGCAGGACCTCCGGCTCCTCAACGTTGGCCCACACCGCGACCATGTCACCCTCGATCTTGCGCAACCCAGGGCGGATGCCCCACTTGTTGATCGCTGCGAAGATGGCCTCGGAGTCCACGCCGCTCTTGATGTCCTCTCGGCCCGTCTTGTCCAGGATGCCCTGCCAGTTCCGCAGGACCCCGTTGTGGACGCCGACGATGTCACCGTGGGGGATCGGGTGGTTGTTCCGGTTGTACCGGGGGTGAGCCTTCTCGCCACCCGTGGCGTAGCGGACGTGACCCACGAGCCACTTCACGTCGCCAGGGATCTCGACGGTGTCCATGGCACCCTTGGCCTTGCACGACCCAGGGGTCTTCACCCACTCGATCGTGTCGGCGTCCGAGTTGCAGTACATGTAGCCCCAGGCGTGAGGGCCACGGTGCTCGATCGCGGGGAACATCAGCCGAGCGAACTCCTCGGGAGTCCACTCCTCACCCTCGGGCCCCTTGGGGCCGTAGGCGATACCGAAGATGCCACACATGGTACGGTCTCCTTGCAGTAGGTCTGGATGTATTGTACCCGGCGAGCGTCCAGTGCAAACGCTCAAGCCTGGGTGGACTTGTCAGTACGCGGGGCTGGAGAAGTACTCCTGGGGGACGGAGTCCTTCCAGACCTTGTTGAGGCGACCCATGTCTTCGAGTGACAGGTCGGCGCTGTAGCGGAGGACCTGGAGGAAGCGGTGGTACGCTGCCTTGTCCGAGGTGTCACCCGACTTCATGCCACCCAGGGCGTAGCGCTTGTTGAACGAGCGACGGTTGCCACGTCGCGCATCCTCGACGATCGCCACGCACATCGCGATGTAGGCCTGCACTCGCTCAGGGTTGAGAGACGAGTTGAAGATCCGGAACTCGATGGTCTGACGGTAGAAGTACGAGTGAAGGTTGAGACCGCAGTAGCGGCTGCCGTGACCGTGGTCACGTGCGGAGTACGAGTGGTCCTGTCCGGGACGGAGACCGTACCAGGCTCGCGCAAGGGTGGGGAGGTCCTTCGCCTTGGCGATCTTGCTGACCCGCTCGTGGGTCAAGGGGTACGCGTACCGACGGGCCTCGGGGCGCATGTTCCGCCACCCAGAGGACGCCACGCGGTAGATGACATCCTCGAACTTGACGAAGCATCGAGCAACGTTGGCGATCTGCTCGGGGGTCAGGTCACTCGCGTCGATGTGGACGTGGATGCCTGCGGACTCGTTGGTGGTTGCGCCAGAGGCAGCGAGAGCCTCGATGGCAGTAGTCACCTGTGCCCGCTGGTCGGGGTTGTCGAAGTCGAGCGGGGGCCCGACCATCTCACCACCGTTGTACACTGACGCATCGGTCTTGACGACCCACCCATCAGTGTCGTGGGTCAGGTAGCCCACCTGACCGGTCCGGTTGGACAGTCCCGCCTGGTTGATCTGGTTGATAGCGCGCGGGATGTCACCCCCGAACTCTACCTCGATGCCGAACTTCCTCATCTGAGCCTCCCTGCTAGGTGAGTGCCGGTCGCTCCGGCTGTCGTACGTTGTCAGTATGCCGCACTGGCAGCCCGTACAAACACCTAACGTTGTGTGATGTTCGGATCCCCTGCACATCCTTTATTGTACGCAGGCGAGATACACACCCATGCGTGAATGTTGGAAAGTTTCACCCTTGGGCCACAGTTTCACAACGGGCTGGGCCGGGTACAATGCCTCCACGAACGTACGCACGAGCAGCAGGGAGGCTGTGTCATGAGTGCACGAATGAAGGTCACGATCGAGACCCCGCAGGGTGAGGTCCGTGACACCAAGATCCTGTTCGGCTCCGACAACAGTGAGGCGTCCAACAACGCTCGCTCGTGGATCGACAGCAACGTCAACCCGGGCGAGACCTGGACGATGT
>Ga0164309_10000034_pt1 | contig 74869 bp, 58 predicted proteins | sample Whisoiple_247_MG_FD_109984 | JGI IMG/M metagenome (GOLD analysis project Ga0164309, IMG submission 109984) | Soil microbial communities amended with fresh organic matter from upstate New York, USA - Whitman soil sample_247_MG | ecosystem: Environmental > Terrestrial > Soil > Unclassified >... | reverse complement strand
TCGTGACCGACGAACCGCTGACCTCGAGCGAGTTATTCGCGCGCGCCAACGAAGCGCGCCGAAACGGTGATGTAGAAGACGCGATTGCGCTCTACGAACGGTTGGCGCGGACTTACCCGAACTCCGTGGAAGCCGAGGACGCCAAGATTCTGCGCGGCAATCTGCTGCTGAGTCAGCGCTCCCCGCGTGCTGCACTCCGCCAGTTCGAAAACTACCACGCGGGTGCTCTCTCGCTCGAGGCGCTGTGGGGCCGCGCACAAGCGCTGCGAAAACTCGAGAGCCCTGACGAACGAGCAGTCCTGCTCCAGCTGATTCGCGATTATCCAGACTCGCCCTACGCGGCCGCGGCGCAAAAACGGCTTCGTGAATTGGCTCGCTGACGTGAAGCTCGGACAGCGCGCCATTCCTCGCCCGAGCGTGGCACGCGCGACCGTCAGCGCGCTGTGCCTGATCGCGATCTCGTCGCCTTCGCTGGCGCTCGCAGACACGGTGACCGCAACGGCGGAGGCCGAGGTCGCGGCGGCGTTTCCGAAGCGATTGGCGATCACGGTGATCGGCGACGAGCGTGCGCTCGGCACCTTCCAACAGCGGGTCAGCAGCTGGTTCAGCGACGGCACCGAGGTCGTCGTCACGATCAGCAGCGATGTGAGCCAGAAGCAGCTATTGGCGTCGAGCCCCGAAGAGGTGAGAGCCTTGGTTATCCCGCTTTCCACGGGCAACGCTCTGCTTTCTGTTTCCTGCGTCACCCCGCCGGCCGCACCACGCCATTTGGTGCGTGAAGTCGCGCTTCACTCCGGTTTCGACGAGCTGGGTCTGGAGCGGCTCGCGTCCGTCATCCATTCGGCATTCGTCGCGCTCAGTCAGGGGGTCGAGGGCGTCGAGCGCGAACAAGCGGAGCGCGAACTGGGCGCAGCCGGCGTGGCTGTCGGCTCTTTCGCGCAGCCAAGCGATGCCACGCCGCCCGCAGCATCCGCGCCGCCTTCGCCGCCTCCACCGCAGGCTCCTCCAGTCGTCGCGCCTGCGCCGACCAGCGCTTCCCCGAGCAAAACCGCCGTTTCCGCCGCGGAGTCACGCAGTGCGCTGATCGTCGCCGCGGGTTACGGCGTGCGACTACGCGGCGCCGAGGGAGCGGGTCACGGGCCGAGCCTCGTGCTCGGCCTGCAACTGCCGGGTGCTCGCACGGCCTTCGACCTCCAGCTGAGCGCGCAATACCTGTTTAGCTCGGACTTCGAGGCCCAGCCGTTCAGCGCTTCGGTGCAGACCAGCGCACTGCGTGCTCAGATCGGGATCGAACCTCAGCTCAAGTCCTCATTGTTTGCACAGGTGCTGCTCGGGCTGGGTGCCGACATCGCGCGCATCTCGGCTCAGGCGAGCTCGAGCAGCGGCGATCTGCTGCTCGAGCCGCACTCGAGCGGCACCCAAGTGCGAAGCATGGCTGAGATTTCGCTCGGCATCATCCAACGCGGTGAGGTGCTCGACATTGGGCTCGTCGCGCAAGCGATCTTCTCGTTCCAAGAAGTTCAATACAGCGCCAAGACCGGCGGCGGTGATGCGGTTTTGCAGGAACCCTGGGCAATTCAGCCGGCGCTGAGCCTGCAAGGACGTTTTCGAAACGCGCTGTGACCCCACGCGACCCGGTCCACACACTAGTCATCAACATGCGAAGACAACTACTTTTGCCGCTGTGTCTGCTGACCACATTCGGTTGCGAGGGTCGCTATGTGCTCGGCAACGTGTTGGGGCACGCCGGTGCGAGCAACTCCGACAGCTCAGCGGGAAGCGGCAACGCCACGAGCAGCCATGCAGGCAACGACGCGGGCACCAACAACCCGGGCACGGGTGGCAGCGGCATGGTCGTTGACGGCAGCGGCACCGCCACCACCGGGACGGGGGGCTCGGGTGCTGGCCCGCAGTTCGCGTGCGGCACTGTTGGTTCGCAGCAGTTCGATCTCAACTACATGCAGGCCTATTCCGTCTCCGCCGAGGTCACCGCTCAGGTCACCACGACCCTGAACGCGATGAGCCCTGCGGACAAGGCCAGCCAAATGCTCGGCTTGGCCGTTGGCCAGATGGACTACTTCGACATCGAGCGCAGTCCGGATATAGATGTCCCCGGGATCGGCACGATCCTCGGATACAACTATCGTGACGGCGATCACGGCGTGAACTTGGACGCCGGCCAACCCAACAATCGCAAGACCGACGGCAAGGATTACTCGACGGCATTTCCGTCGACCTCGGTACGCGCCGCTTCTTGGGATCTCGCCCTCGAGAAGCGCGTCGGTGAAGCCATCGGTGATGAGGTCGCAGCTTCACGCAATAACCTGCTCGTCGCGCCAACGATGAACATCGTTCGCCACCCGTATTGGGGCCGTACGCAGGAGACGTACGGGGAGGACTCGTACCACATCGGGCGCATGGCAACGGCGTTCACGATCGGTTTGCAAGAATACGTCGTCGGCTGCGCCAGCCACTTTGCAGCCAACAACATCGAGAAGAATCGCACGAATCAAGACGCGATCATGAACGAGCAGACGCTGCGCGAGATCTACGGCCGACACTTCGAAATGGTCATTCAAGACGGCGCCGTCGGCTGTGTCCTCGCGTCGTACAACAAGATCAACGGCGTGAAGAGCACGCAAAACAAGCACTTGCTGCGAGACATTCTGAAAGCGCCTGTCTCCGCTGGTGGCTTCGGCTTCCAGGGCTTCGTGCTCTCGGACTGGTGGGCGATGCCGGGCGATCAAAATTTGCCTGACGCCTCGTCTGCTCAAAGCACGACCAACGAGGCCCTGCGGGCCGGGCTCGACGTCGAAGTGCCTTGGACGCTGCATTACTCGACGACGACACTGGCAAACGTCGATCAGAGCTTGGTCACCGATGCGGCGAGGCGCGTGCTGACGCAAAAGTATCGCTTCAAGACCGCCAAGACGACGGACCCCGGGGGACTCAAGCAGCCAACATCGACGCTGACCGGCAGTTCGATTGTGAATTCGAACCATGAAGATCTTGCCGAAGAGGTTGAGCTCAAGTCCGCCGTGTTGCTCACGAACGGCGTGCCCAACAGCCCGAGCCCGGTGCTTCCGCTGACGAGCGTGACGAAAATAGCGGTCGTTGGCCCGGATCAGGTGTTTTCCCTGATCTCCTCCACCGTGCCGAAAACGTGCACGCAAGATCCCCAGCGCGGGCCGTGCACGTTCCACTTTGCGACCGACGTGGCCTTGGGGGACCGAGGCTCCAATCGCGTCAACGCCGATCCGGCACGCTCGATCGGACCATTCGCGGGCATTGCAGCGGCCGCAGGCAACGCACGGCAAGTAACGAGTGGCAACTCCGCTGCTGCCGCCGCAGACGCCGACGCAATCGTGGTCGTGGTCGGCTACACACCAGGAGACGAAGGTGAGGAGTATGCGATCGGGCCCGGCGGAGATCGAAGCAGCCTCGATCTCCCCATACCGAGCCCATTCAATATTGAGTCGATCGACAGCAATGCGTTCGTGAACAGCGTCCTGGATCTGAACAAACCGACGATCATCGTCGTCGAGTCGGGTTCGGTGGTGAACCTGCCCTGGCTCTCCCATTCGAACAAGAACCAAGCCACGGTGTGGGCGGGCTATGGTGGCATGCGCGGTGGTGCAGCGCTCGGCAAGCTGATCTTCGGCATGGCGAACTTCTCCGGAAAAATGCCAATGGCGTGGCCGACGCAAGCCGAGCTGGACAAGGCCGCCTTCAAGGGTGACGACGACCAAGGCACGCAAATGGGCTACTTCTTCGGCTATCGCGAGTACGATCGCCGAAAGGCAGCGGGTAACACCGTAAACCTCGTCTTCCCGTTCGGCCACGGCTTGAGCTACTCCACGTTCGCGTACTCGAACCTGCAAGTCCCGTGCACTGCGGCGACCAAAGACGCCATCATCGACGTCACCGTCGATATCAAGAATACCTCGGCGGTCGACGGTGACGAGACTGCGATGTTGTTCGTGAAGCCACCCGCCAAACCCGCCAACATCACCGGCGATCGCCCCGTCAAAGAGCTCAAGAGCTTCTCTCGCGTGAGCGTAAAGGCTGGCCAAACCGTGACGGCGCACCTACCGGTGCGCGTTCGAGATCTTCGTCGCTGGGAAGGTGCCGAAGGCGGCAAATGGGTGATCGACAGCGGTACCTACACGCTTTTGGTCGGCAAGAACGCAGACGACGCGGAGACCTCAGCCGTAGCCGGACAAGTGGTGGTCCAGGGCGGCTGACGTATGCAGTGAGGGCAGGCGTGGCCGCTGGGACGGCCACGCCCTGAGCGATTGAAGCGAATGCCGTCGCCTGGAAAATCGTACCGAAAGTGGCTCCAGAGCTGCGAGGCGCGGCGCGCATCACAGCTCAAAGCGTAGTATACGCCAGCGGATGACTCACTGCCTCGCTCCCGACGTTCGCCGGCGGGGACTGTTCAACGCGGTCGCCGCATCGCCGGTAAGCGGGCGGCTCAAAGCGTTCTTCTCCTGCGGCAACGCAGAGCCGCGAGTTCTCGGTTTATGGGCCTGAGGGCTCCCCGCACGATGGTCGGAGGTTCGAGCACGACGGGCAGCGCGCAAGGGCGAACGCAACGCGACCGCTATAGGATTTGCCAGAAAATAGGCGGCCTGATCGTGTTTTTTGCGTTCGCTCTCAGTCGCTATTTTTACTACGCGCGGGGAGTGCGCTTCGATACATCGACGATCGGCAGCGCCTCACAGTTGCTCGATCGCGTGCTGCTTCGCTCTCAGCTCGGCGAGAGCCTGCTCTATCTGCACGCGCAACCGCCGCTTTACAATTTGCTGACCGGCCTCGCGTTGAAGCTCGCGCCCAACGAGCCTGACCGGCTGCTCTGGCCTGTATTCCTGCTCGCGGGTGTGTACAGCGCATTGTGCCTGTACTTGCTTTTGACCCGCTGGTTAGTGCCACCGTTGCTCGCCGGATTCCTAGTCGGTCTGCTCGCCGCTTCACCAGCCTTTGTGCTCTATGAAAACTGGTATTTTTATCCCCACCTCGACGTGGCTTGGCTGCTGGGGAGCGTGGTCTGGTTGGCCAGTAGCGAAGGGCGCCCCGGCTTTCGACTTACAGTGAGCGCCGCGCACCTCGTCGGTTTGTCGCTGACGCGGAGCCTATTCCATCCGCTCTTTTACGTATTGGCGGCGGTGCTCACGGTGGCCCTCGTAGCGCCTGGTGAGCGCCGACGCGCAGCACTGAACTTCGCTGTGCCGGGCTCTCTGTTGGCGGCTTGGTGCCTCAAGAACTTGCTCATCTTCGGTTTTTTGGGGACATCCTCGTGGGCTGCGCGAAACTTTGCCGGCACCACTTCGGATCTGCTCGGCGCGACGCGCATCGAAATGGAGGTCGCTCGCGGCGCGCTATCACCCGCCGGCGCGCTCCAGGCCTTCGAGTCGCCAAGCACGAACATTCGCGTCTTCGGCCTGGTCGACCGGCACACCGGCGTGGCTGCACTCGATCAAGAGCACAAGACCCACAGCCGTTCGCTGAACTACAACCACTGGTCAATCCCAGCCACGGCTCACTACTACGCTGCTGACAATCGCCGTCTGATTGCTGCTTACCCGGTGACTTTTTTGCGCGGCCTCATCAACGACAGCGCGCCACTTTTCTTCAGTGCAGTCGACGCAGACAAATTCGTCGCCGGCAATCGCAGTCGAATTGCCAACTTGGCGGCCTACGCGGACTCGGTTGATCAGTCGCTGATCAGCCGTTGGCTGGTTGGTTTGGGCTTACTATTCGCAGCGGCGTGCACGCCAATCATTGCGCGCGGTTCGCGCACATCGTGGGCATTGGCTTTCTTGAGCATCGCCTGGGTCGTCGCGGTCGGTATCGCCGGCGATCACGGGGAAAACTATCGCTTCAGATACAAGGTGCTTTGGCTTGGCTGGGGGTTGGCGGCCGCTGGTTATGCCAACGCAATCCGGCAGCGACGAGCGCTCGCTGTGCTGTTTGTCGGGCTCGCCAAAGGGCTGCGCCGGTCGCTCGTGCGCCCGGTGACCATTGCTGGACTTTCGGCCGCGCTCTTGCTGCTCAGCATCGGGGCGTGGTTTGCAAGCGCGCGGCTACGTGACCGCTTCTCAGTCAGCGCGTCCGGCTCGCCCGCTAACGGCGGTTCGGCGGCCGCCGAGAGAGCCGTTGATGGCAACCCGACGACAGAATGGCTCGCTCCTGAGGGAGACGCCCCGTGGTTGGAAGTAAACTTCATCCGTCCCACGCCCGTGCAAGGGCTCCGGATCATCAACGCGCGTCACGCACCCGCCAAAGACCGAGGGACGCGGACTCTCGTCCTCGATTGGTTCGCTGGCGAGCACCGAGCAGGCCATACGGAAGTCACGCTCAGGCCCCCAACCTCGTCGCACCAGACGGAACGCCTCGAAATCAATCGCGCTGCGGTTACGCGCATTCGTTTGACCGCGCGAGACCACTATGGGCAAGGCGCCGGTCTAGCCGAAGTCGTCGTGCTCGAGGGTTCGCACTAGGCTAGCGGGCACTCGCGGCTTGCTCTCTTCGGTGTCGCCCTGGTCTACTCCCGCGCGCCATGTTCGAACCCGAGCGCGTCCGCTTCAAGCGGGCCGAAAACTTGATCCCGATCTTGCTTGGGCTCTGCTCCTTTTGGGCGATTACGGGCGGTCGTGTGCTCAATGGCCGAAACATTGCCTGGCTTCAGGGCGGCGATCAGGCGACGTATTTTCTCGGTTGGCATTTCTTTCGGACTACGCCCTGGGGCATGCCGCCGGGTGTGAGCCCTCGTTACGGCATGGAAATCGGCAGCTCCATTGCGTATGCGGACAACGTGCCGCTGTTCGCTTTCCTATTCAAGGCGATCGGTCGCTGGTTGCCGATGCCGTTCCAATACTTCGGCATCTGGATTTTGCTCTGCTTCGTGATGCAGGCTTGGTTCGCTTGGTTGCTGGTCGGCTTGGTTACCCGCGTACGGCTACCGCGAGCTCTGGCGACGCTGCTGTTCGTGGTCGCGCCGCCGCTGCTCAATCGCTTGGAGGGAGCTTACCAAATGTGCGGGCAGTGGCAGGTGCTGGCAGCATTGTACCTGTGCTTTGGGCCGCGGCGTCTGGCGCGCGGCGTAGCGTGGCCGCTGCTGGCCTACTTGGTTGCGCTCACTCACTTTTACATGACCGTGATGGTGCTCGGGCTGTGGACCGCGGACTGGCTGCGGCGCGTGCTTTTCGAAGGCCGGAAGGTCGCGGATTTCGTGCAGCTCGCGGCGGTCCCGGCCCTCGTGTTGCTCGGCTTTTGGCAGATCGGAATGTTCGTGGTCGGGCGCGTGCTAGTTCAACACGGCTTCGGCGAGTACAAGATGAACCTCTTGTCGCTCGTGGACCCGAGTGGCTGGTCCTACGTTCTGAAGGACATTCCCGAAGGCTACGGTGAGTACGAAGGTTTCAACTTTCTCGGGTTGGGCGGCCTATTACTGGTGCTCTTCGCCCTGCCTGCCACGAGACGCGCCTGGCCCTGGTTGCGCGCAAAGCGGGAGTACTGGCCGCTGCTCGCCGTTTTCATCGGGCTCACGTTGTTTGCAATCTCCAACCGCGTCGGCTTTGCAGACCATACGCTCGAGATCCCGTTGCCCGCGTCATGGATCGAGCGTGCCAACTTGGTGCGCGGTTCCGGCCGCATGTTCTGGCCGGTGTACTACGTGCTGCTGCTCGTTTGCGCGCGCTGCTTGCTTCGAAGCTACTCCTCCCGCATTGCGACTCTGCTGCTCCTTGCGATCGTGTCCATCCAGATCGTCGATACCAGCGCCGGATGGCTCCATCACCGTGCGCTGTTGATGAACTCCGGAACGACTTGGAAATCTCCCCTTCGCTCGGATTTTTGGGCACAGGTGCCGAGCATGTACCGAGCCCTGCACACCGTCCCGGTCCGAAGCATGGGCCCCCACTACGAGGATTTCGCGTATTTCGCAGGCATGCACGACATGTCCACCGACGCCGTTTACTTGGCTCGGTTGGACACGAACAAGAGGGACGCCGCAACCAAGCGAGCAATCCAGACCATCAAGTCCGGCCGCTACGAGCCTGCCGCATTGTACGTGGTCGACCGCGCTTACGAGAAGCTGGCGCGACGCGGCGCGCGGCCGCAGCGCGACCTGGTGGCATGGATTGATGGCTTTCTGGTGGTCGCCCCGAACTGGAAATGCCGCCCTCAGTGCCTCGCGGCGGAGGACGGGATCGCTGATTGCTCCACGACCTGCGCGGGAAAAACGCCGGGCTAGCACTCTCCAAAAAAAGAGACAGGGGCCCTCCTTGCGGAAGACCCCTGTCGAGTCAACGGGCAGTCAGTTTGAGTTACGGAAGGGGAGTCAGCGAGACGTCATCGATGTAGAGGTCGCCGGAATCTGCACCCACGAAGAGCTGGAGCTTTTCGATGGAGGTGCAGGCGGAGAGATCTACGGTACCGGTGATTTGTTTCCACGCGCCGTTGGTTACTGTGTCGCCAGCGAGCCACGGGTAGCTATCGCTGCCCACGGCGTTGCAGCTCTGGATGGTTTGGAACTTCACCGAGCCCGAGCCGGCGGCAATGTTTCCAACGGAGACCCAAGCCGTCGCCTTGAACTTCTTACCGGGGGCGACGAACGACTTGATGTCGCGCGAGATGGCGCTGTTCGGCGTCATGCTCGAGCCGAGCAAGCTCTTGCTGCCGCCGTGTGCGCTGGTGCTGGTCACCGCGAGCGAGCCGTAGCCCCAGCCACCCCACGCACCTTGTCCCGACTCGAACGTGCCGTCGGTGATCAGGTTCGTGGACGTGCCGCTGTTGTCGAGGATCTGCACGTCATCGACGAACAGGTCGGCGCCTGCAGCGCCTTCGACGAACATTTGCAGTTGGGTTAGGTTGCAGGTGCTCGGGATCGAGATCGTGCCCGAGAACTGCGTCCAAGCCCAATTGGCGCCGCCGTTGAGCGTGGTGGCTCCGGCAACCCAGGCGTAGCTGGTGCTGCTGGTACCATCGGCCGCTTTGCAGGTCGTCGCTTGCGTGACGTTGACGGCTTTGCTCGAGCCGTCAGCCGCGCGCAGTGAAGCCCACAAGCTGAACGGGTAGCTGTTGCCAGCTTTGACCGAGCTCGTGAGGTCGATGGCAGCGGGCGGGTTGTTGGCGCGGTTCGCGACCAGGAGGCTCTTGGTGCCGCCGTGCGCGCGATCGGTCGAAGCCGAGAGCGTGCCGCCGTTGTAAGTGAACCAGCCGGTCGTGCCGGACTCGAACGTGCCGTTGCTCACGATGTTGGTTGTGCTCACCTGGCGAACCGAGACGTGATCGAGGTAGGTGCTCACGCCCGCGCCTGGCCCTTCGAGCCAGAATTGCACGTTCGCCAGCTGACAATCAGGCACCACGAGATCACCCGCGATCTCGAGCCATTGGCCGTCGTTGATGGTCTTGACGTTGCCCCAATCACCGAGGCGACCATAGGTCGTCGAGCCGCCGACGCACTGCAGGCCAGTGGTCACGTACGCTTGCGCGGACGCGGCGCCGCTGATCGACGCATACATGCTGACCTTGTACGTCTTGCCCGGAGCAACCGAGCTGGTCAGGCCGATGGCCAGCGGGCTGTTGTCGGTTCGACCCGTGTGCGCGAGCGCGTGCGTGCCGCTCGCGGCGCGAGCCGTGGTGTTGGCGATCGTGCCGCTGCCCCAAGTGAAGAAGCCGCTCTTGGTGCCGAGCTCGAAGTCGCTGTCGGCAATCAGATTCTTGCCGGTGCCCGTGGGAGCGCTGAATGTCAGCTTGTCGACGTTCGAGCCGCCCCCGTTGAAGCGGACGAACACGTTCTTCTGGGCCGCGAACGGTGCCCACGGAACCGAGACCGTCTTGGTCGTGCCCCAGCCGCCGGTCGGCGCGAGCGGCACCGTGGCAACCGGAGCATTGCTCAGGCTGTCGAGGTGAATGCTCAGGTTGATCGCGTTAGAGCCGCCGTTGGCGTAGGTGACGCTGAGCGTGTCCCAGCCGTCGTTGAACGCGACCTGATCGAAGCTGAGCCACGAACCGTTGTTCGCGTACGCGACGACGTTGCCCGCGGGGAGCAGGTCGTGCGCCGAGTCGTACTGCTCGGCTTCGAGCGTAATACCGCTGGCCGCGCCGGTGCGCGGTTGCGGTACGATCGCGGGAACGGTGCAGTTCGTGCCACCGGATTTGTAACACTCGATCCAGGTCAGCGCTGGGCGCGAGCTTCCGTCCGTGCGGATCAGGTAGGCGTCGCTCTGCCACATGTTGCCCTGGAGGTGACCCCAGTGCGTGACGCCGAGCACCGACGGGTTCGACCAGAACGTCGAGAACAAGTCCTTCATCCGATTGGCTTGGCGCGCGTCGTCGGCGAAGTTCAGATCGAGCTCGGTGATGTACACGGGGAGCCCGGTCGCGGTCATCGAGTTCAAGTTCGACGAGATGACGGAAACCTCGGGGGCGCGTTCGTAGAAGTGACCCTGCTCGCCGATGCCGTCGATCAGGCCGCGATCCTTCAGCAGATTCACGATCTTGAGGTAGTCCGAAGTGGAGCTCGCCATCGTGAGGATCGAGTAGTCGTTCAACAGCAGCTCGGCCTTCGGGAAGTGCGCGCGCGCCATCTCGAACGATTTGATGACCCAGTCCCAACCGGTGACGCCCGCACCGCCCAATGCGGCCGCGTAGGCCGGCGGCGCGTGCAGCGGCTCATTCACGACGTCGATCAAGTCGATGTCGGGGTAGCGCTCGGCCACCGCGGTCATCCACTGCTCGATCTCCGCGAGTTGCTCCTCGGGCGACAGGCTCGCAATCCACCCTGGTTGCTGCTGGCCCCAGACCAGCGTGTGGAATTTGAAGCGAACGTTGTTCGCCTTGGCAAACTGGTACGCCGTATCGAGGTCGGTCCAATTCATCTGACCGCGCACCGATTCGACTGAACCCCACTTGCCGGCATTGCCCGGCGTGAGCTGGCCGAAATGGGCCGGAATGTCGCGGTAGTCCGCGGCGATCGTGGTGGCGGTGCCGAAGAACTTGTTGCCGATGGCGACCAGCGCGCGTTTGCTCTCGGAGGCTTGGTTGCCCGTGAGATCGTAGGCGGTTGCGCTGTATTGGTGACGGCCGTTGATGGCGTTCGTCACGGGAACGCTCATGGTGTACGGAGCGGTCTTCGCGGTGCCAATCACCACGCCGTCTTGTGCAAAGACGACCTTCGACACGGAAATATCGTCGCTCGCGTCCGCGCTCAAGTTGAGCGTACCGTTCGAGGTGAAGAAGTCGCCGCTGGTAGTGAGCTTGATGCTCGGGGCGGTCTGGTCGCAGTTGACCCCCGAGTTCGACATCACGTTCGCGACGAACTTCGAGTAGGTGCCCGAGAATTGCAGATTGAAAGAGTAAGCCTTGCCGGACAGCACATCTGCGTCGGTCTCGGTGTCGCCCGAGTCGTCGCCGCCGATGGTGCTCAGTAGATAGCCGTTTTCCGAGGTCGTGAACGACCCGTGAGCCACGTGGGTGAGTTGGGCTGCGCCGGAGTCGATCAGGATCGTGAGCCCGGTCGTATTCAAGTGGCTGCCATCCGCGCTAGCGATCTTGAGTTTGACCTTGAAGCCGTTCTTGTTGGCTTTACCGACGTCGGTGCTGAGGGTGTAGCCGCAGCTGGCCGTGTCGAGGGCTTGAGTCGTCGTCGCGACATCGCTCGTCGCCGCACCACCGGAAGTACACGCCGCGAGTGCGGCAGGAGTCAGACAGAGTGCCAGGCACCCCGCCCATTTTCTCGTGAATGCCGTAGTCAATCGACGGCTCGAACGCACAATCTTATTCATTGCTTCCTTTCGTTGCTCCTCGTAAGTAAGCCGCCGCCCCTGGACCGATCGGCGATCGGGCCCATGAGCGATAAGCGTGAGCTCATGAACACTCGCGTGTTCAGGGCCCGTGTAAGACGCCCGGAGAATTCCGGGGCGCTCGACGGGATGGCGGATGGTGGCTTCATTCCGAGGAGTGCGGCCGCGCCATGTGCAATTGGCGAGCCAGCGACGGCGTCGCCTCGACCTCGTGGAGGCAGTGATTGAGTTGCGTTCGAGCGACCGATCGTCGCGCGGAAAAATTGCGGTTTGCTCGAGGCGTCTCTTGGCGAGGCGTTCGAGCGGCGTGAGTTGGTCTCAGATTCGTCCAGCCCGGCAGGTCTCCGTCGGGGACGAGCGAGATGCCGCAAATCTCAGATTGGTCTCACCAATCCGCTGCTGCGGCATTCCCCAATGTCGGAAGTGACCCTCGCCAAGACAAAGCCTTCACTTCACTGCGCGTTCGATCGCGCTCCGCAACCAGCTGTGACCCGGATCGAATTCGGCGCTGGCGGGCCACACCATGGTCAAATCGTAGGCTGCAGGTGCGGCAGGGCAGGGGCGTGTGAGCAGGCCGAGCTTGCGCGACATCACCTTGGCCACGCGGGCCGAGACCGTGAGGATGAGGTCTGACTCGGCGACGATGAACGGCGCGACCAGAAAGTGCGACACGGTCAACGCCACGTGTCGCTCTAACCCCTGTTCGGCCAGTACCGAGTCGAACTTGGTGCGCTCGTCGCCGTGCGGGGCAATGACCAAGTGTGATAGCGCCGCGTAGCGCGCGACCGTGAACGGCTTCTTGCTCGCCGGGTGACCGCGGCGCATCAGACAAACTAGTGTTTCACGCGCGAGTAGCGTCGTTCGGCAACCTTCCGGGACAGGTCCACCACGACCGAGCTTGAGATCGAATTCGCCGGCACGCAGCTTCTCTGCCCAATCACTCGGGATGTTGCGACAGCGCAACTTCACCCGAGGCGCTTGCTGTGAGAGCGTGCGCGCCAGATTGGGAAACAGCATGAGCTCGAGGTTATCGGTGGCGAGCAGCTGAAAGCTGCGCTCGGACACGCTGGGATCGAAGCGCTCGCGGGCGCCGAACACCGCCGCCAAGTGCTCGACCGCGACTTGTGCTTTGGGCAGCAGCTCTCGGCCCCGCACACTCAGGCTCATCTGTCGACCTACCTGAACGGGCAGGGGATCGTCGAACACCACGCGCAGCCGAGCGAGCGCATGGCTCATCGACGGTTGCGTGACGCCGATGCGACGCGCTGCGCGCGTCACGCTGCGCTCGCTCAATAGCGCCTGAAGGGCAACTACTAGGTGCGTGTCGACGGACTGAAGATTCATATGCTCTATCGTATCAGAGTAAACCAATAGACACTGTCTATGGGTGGCCCACGCACTGTCGATTCGACGGACCCACTTGGCGTGCCTATCTCACTCATCGTCGCTGCTCCAAAGGCAGCAATGAGAACCCGAGCGTCGAGGAACCACCATGATCGTCGAATACATTCGCTATTCCGTACCGGCCGCGCGAACCGATGAATTCTTAGCGGCCTACCGCGAGGCGTCCGTCGAGTTAGACGCCTCGCCGCACTGCCTCGCTTATGAGCTCAGCCGTTGCCACGAGGAGCCAGGCTCGTACGTGGTGCGCATCGAATGGGAGTCGTTGGCTGGCCACTTACAAGGCTTTCGGACGTCGCCCGAGTTCAAGCGCTTCTTCGCCAAGGTTCAGCCCTTCTTCGAACAAATCCAAGAGATGCGTCACTACGAAGTCTCGGGAGTCGTCGCGCGGAAGAGCGTGTGACCCCCGGGTGCGAACGGGATTACGCCCGTCCGCGATAGATTGAGTCGATGTGAAGCACGCGCTCCGGGTGCTTGAGGAAGCGCCGTTCGCGCTCCGTGTGGTGAAGCGCGTGCCCGCCCACGCCGTGCAACGATTGATGCTCGCTGCAGGCAGCGACGAGCTCGTCGATAGACGTTTGCGGTAAGCCGCAGATCGATACATCGAGGAGCTCGAGCTGCGGGTGCTCGCGCAGCAAGCGAACCAGCGCGCTGACATCCGGCTGAAGCAGATTGGTTTTTTCGCCAAGATCGCGCGTGCTCAGGTACGTGCCCAAGTTCAGGCTGCGCAGCTTCGGGCAGTGGCTGATGAGCGCGCGCACCAGGCGGCTCAGGTCCGGTCGATCGAGTCCGATCGAGCCGAGATCCAAGCGTTCCAGAAGCGCGAGGGCGCCGGTCTCGAGCAGCTCGACGAACGCCTCGCAGCCCGGATTGCCCAAGCGGTTGAGCGACAGCGACAGGGACACGAGTGAACAGGGAGCCGGCAGTTGTTTGCGGAACACACGGCCGAGTGCCGCGACGCTGCGCACGGACAGCGCATTGGCGGCCGCGTACAGGTGACGCAGATGCAACACTCCGCCCGCCGCTTCGAAGGCATCCGCCAGGGCGTCGATTCCCTCGTCGAACAGACCCGTGTTGTGCACGTCCAGGAGGGTCAGTGTGCCGTTCTTCGCTAGCAAACGTCCGAGGTGCGCGGCGCCGCCCGTGCCGAGCGGATTGCGCTTCAGCCACAGCGCGCGCGCATGACGATTGTTTTCGAGGGCGCTGGCAATCACGCCCATATCGTCAGCGCCGATGCAATTGCCCGCGAGGTACCAGGTTTCGATCGTCACGGCGGGCTTTTCCATGAGGCGCGCGAGTGCGCGCGCGCCTTCATCCGACGGGCCGTCGCAGGCGATGTTATTGCCGAGCAAGAAGTGGCGCACGCGACCCCAACGCGGCGCATGCGCGGCGGTGAAGGGGCGCTCCACCGCTTCACACAACGCGGCGATGTGTGTTGGACCCACGACCTGCTTGCACAGATCCATGCGCTCGTCCGAATAATAGGCACCGCGCTGGAAGACGAGCGGCGCCTCGCTGAGCTCGGGCGGTGTCGCGCCGAGTTGCTCTGGGTCGCGCAAGAATTGGAAGAACGGCGCGAGTTCGTCCGCGGGCGCCACTTCTACTGGCATGGCCTCGGGATAGGCGACGGCCGTGGCCACCAACTCACCATCCACGAAACGCGGCGGGCGAAGTGCGGGGTGCCCTGTTTTCAGCGAGCAGCTCAGGGTCTTGTTCTTGGGCTGCGCTTCTTGCTGTGCTTGGGCGCGTGAACGCAACTTGCGCACCAGATCACGGAAACGCCCATAGCTGGACGCTGCGGTCTTGTCGCCTTCGATTGGGAACAGCCGAAGCGCGAGCTGATTGGCCACGGGGTCCGTCCACAGCTGGCGATTCGAATTGGCCGGCAGGTTGAGTGCCAGGTTGGATACTGGCAGCCCAGCTTCGAGGGCACGGCGATCATCAGCCAGAAGTGAGGCCACGCGCTCGACGTACGCTCCCGTGTCGGTGATCTCACCGAGCTCGACGTCGAGCGAAGGCGAGACGGGTTCGGGAAAGAAGCGCCGTGTCTCGAGCCCATAGTAGCCGCTGATCTCGGCCAGCTCGCGCGCGCTGAGCACGGGCTCGGCGGTGCGCGTTGCGTCGACCACCTCTTGCAGGTGTTGCGCCTGCGCCGTGTGAAACACGACTTCTGCCCCGAGCTGTTGTGCCCAGCGCAGCATGATCACGGCAGGCGAGACCCCGAGGGTGCGCGCGAGCCGCACGAGCGGTGGAAATTCGAGAAATTGCCCGCGCGCAAACACCGTGTGCCCCTGCACGCGGATCCCCTCGGCACGACACAGTGAAAGCAGTGGCTGAACGGGCCCAACGAAGGGGTGAAGTTCCAGCTGATTCAGCGCGGGCCGACGGCATGGCTCACCGGTCACGCCGTCGCACAGCAGGAGCAGCTCCTTCAAACGCGCGACCGAATAGTTGGAAACGCCGATTTCTTTGACCAAGCCGCGATCCACCGCGCGGTCGAGCGCGCGCCACATTGCGGCGGGTAACGGGCGATGCAGCAATACCAAATCGAGCGCACGACCGAGCCGTTCGACCGAACCTTCGACGGCTCGCAACGTTTGATCGAACAGCAGATGCTTGAAGATCTTGGTGCAAACCCGAACCGGCGGAAGCCCCGGATGCGCGGCTTCGAAGGCGCGCACCGCGGAGAATACGGCAGGCTCGTTCTTGTACAAATGCGCGGTGTCGACGCTGCGTATTCCGGCTTCGAGCGCGCGCGTCACCAGGCGTGCGGCAGTCTCGCCGCTGACTCGATAGGTTCCGAAAGTGAGCATTCCGCCAACGGCTTCGCTCGCGTTCGGCTCAGCCGCGGACGTAACAGTGTTTTCCAGAGGTAATGCCAGCGCTCGATCGTTTGCCATGATGTTCCTCCAAACCCGCCACTCGAGCGGACCCTAGAAACAGAAAAGGCCCGCTCGGAATTCCGGGCAGGCCCTGCAAATCGCAACATTTGCTGCGCTATGCCGTGCCTGCCACCTTGCTTCGCTCCAAACGCTCGCGCCGACTGCTCATTTGCTCCCCGGCGCCGCGCGCACGGCCACAGCAGCCCGTTCCGGCTCTGTGGAAGTGGAGAGATGAATCGGTTCGCATGCGGGAGTGCCCGTACTCTGAGGCATCTCTCGCAAACAGTCAATATCGGGCGCATCGCGCATCGCCCGCCTAGCGGACACCGCGAGGGTGAGAGTCTGTCCAGTCCAGGGCCGTCGTGGAGTCGTTGGCTAGTGGGAATGTAGTTGATGAACGGCGGAATCGAGCTCGGGCAACATCGAAGCGTCGTCTACGACGAGTACGGAGCACGGAGCGTGTTTCAGCACCGCAGTGGTTACGCCCGGCGTTGGTCCGGGGTGATGCGCGGTCCCGACGATCACGAGCCCCGCGTTCGTTCGCGCAGCAACCTGGGAGATCAAAAACGCGGCTTCCCCTTCCACGACATACAGCGGTGGATCGAGTTGGCGACTCCGCAGCTCCGAGCCCAGCGCTCTGCGAGCCTCGTTGACTGGGGAGTGCAGGCCCAAGGGGTGCCGAGCATAGGCATCCCCGTTGATGATGTCCGCCGCGAGTGTGCCTAAGAAACTAGTGTTCACGCAGTGAAGCACGCTGAGCTCTGCGTGCGATCGGCGCGCTTCATCGAGCGCCACCTCGAGCGCAGGCGAGGCCCGGAATGGTCGATCGACGGCGACCAGGATGTTCGTGGATCTCTTTCGCTCGCGAGTCACGAGCACCGGGCCCCAGGCGCGCTCGACGACGCGCTCACTCATATCCTTGAGCAGCGTGTGCCCGACCCCATGGTGAGTGGAGCTGCCCACCACCAACAGCGCGCGCTTCGACGCGGCCAACCGCGTCAGCACCAGGTGTGCCACCCCGCGCTCGACGACCGCGTTGAACGCGTGTCGTGGGCGTCCAGTTAGCGCGGTAGTCTGCTGCGCAACGAGCTCTCGATGCTGCTCGAGGAGATCAGCCTCGTTCGCGGTACCCCAAAGCCGTGGCGAAAGAGCGTGCACGACTGTGAGCGAAGTGCCGTCGCGACTGGCTCGGGACGCGGCTTGCATCAGTGCCTCGTCCGAAGCGTGGGAGAGATCTGTTCCAACGACGATGGGGTATTTCATGGCCGAGTCCTATCTCCGTGCGAGCGCTGCGAACGCCGCACGCTCGCGTGTCATTTGTGCGCGCCGGGGCGAGAAGACCCGCTCGCTTTCGTTGAGCGAAGTCGTTACTTGTCGCCTGGCTGCGCGTTGGGTGAAGCTCGATCTCCCGCACCTGGGATGCGGCCAGGGCCGGAACGCAAATTGACCATCATGTATGAAAGAACAACGATCACGGTGAGTAGTGGCAGATAGAGCAGGCCCCACATCGTGCCCGAGCGGAGCAGTACAGCTCGCTGTTCCGCACGGGGCGGCACGACGGAGCTCGAGTCGCCAGCGTGCATTTCGGCTATTTCCGCGCGCTCAGCGTCCAAGCGCTCGCGTTCTTCGCGAGAGATCACCGAATCGAAATCGGACGTATACGTTTCGCTGCTGGCCATGGGTGGGTTTGTTGCATCAGCCGTACCTTTGTCGGCCCCTCCCCAGCTCCGCGAAACATTTCAACCCCTGCAAATGGCTCGAGCAAGAATGGGTCATTTGGACACGCCCTGTTGCGATGCTGCGACGTGGTAGCCTCGAGCCTGACCATGCGTATCCGTCTTTCTCGTGGGGGATGGCTGGCGTTAGCCACTACCTGCCTGTGCCTAGTCGGCTGCAACAAGCCTCAACCCAATGCGCCGACGCAAGACTTTGCGCGTCGCCACCAGTGTCCCGTAGGGCGCGTGGAGTCCGCAAAGGAGGGATCGGATCTGATGCGCGTCTCGGGCTGCGGCGAGAGTGAGCTGTATGTGCGTAGCTGCGGGAACCGCGGTGCCGCGCCAGCTCCCAACACCACGCAGCCTCTGACGGAAGGAGAGGCTCGTCTGCAAACACCCCAGCCGCCCGCCGCCGATCAGGGCTGCGCTTGGGCTCGTGAAAAGCCGCCCCCGCCGGCCGGGAGTGCGCCACAACCAAAGTGGCTGTCCAATCCGTGATGCAATCGCGGTACGCGAGAGCTAAGCAAGGAAAGACATCCTTTTCGCGAAACTGGGCAGTCGTGCGCCATCGGTACGGCGTCGGCCTTCGTATTCGAGAATTGCGACGGCACCTGATGAGCATCGTGCGGCGGGCCGGCGAACGCCGGCCCGCGCGCGCACATTTTAGCCGCTGACGCTCGCGCGTCCCGTCTCCAAGTGGCCCGTCAAGCGCTGCGACCAATTCGGGTCGCTGCTGACGGTGATGGTCAAGTCGTACCAACCGTCCGCACTGCCGCAGGCATCGAGCTCCCACACTTCCTTGTCGTGACCTGAAACTCGGATGGTTTGCTTCGAGCGCGACGAGTAGTTGTTGAACGTGATCGTAAAGCTCACGTTCTTGCGCGAGTCGTTGTGCAGCGAAAGCTTGAGCTTGGGTTGCTCATCGCGATCGTTGCAGCCGTGCCCATGTTGGGCCGAGTCGTAGTACGAGGCGTGCACGCGCGTTTCCGCGCCGGCCGTCTTGGTGTTGCCGATGTAGCGGCGGAGAAAGCGGTTCGGTCCGACGACGGTGATGTCGTAGGCAGTGTCGTTCGCGCTCGCACCGACTGCGCCGGTGCCGACGAGTACTTCGCCCACGCCGACCGTGTATTGATTCGGAAACGCGGCAGGGTACGCCGACAGCGACGGCACGCCCGCGAGGTTGTTGTAGACCGAGAAGTGGCTTGCCTTCGTCGCGAAGGGGGCGACGTTGCTGAGCTCGAGGTAGGCCACGAGCGCGCTGTTTTCGACGCTGAGGTCGAGCAGATTGGCGTTGGGTTGGAAGGGCAGTGCCCGCGCGGGCTTCCTGCCGGGTTCCTGGGTTGGCATGGCGTTGTTGCCGGGCAACGGCGTGTACTCGACCTCGGGGATCAAACCGCCGGGGTCGGGGAGTTTCGGCAGGCCATACACGGGCGAGCTGAAGTCGAACGCATTGACGAGATCCCCCGCCACTTGGCGACGCCACGGACTGATGTTCGGACAAAGAGCGGGCTTGCCGAGCGCAGTCGTCCACTTCTCGAGAAACTGCAACACCGAAGTGTGGTCCGACACCTCCGACGTCACCCAGCCACCGCGTGTCCACGGCGAGATGAGAATGAGCGGCACGCGGAAGCCAAAGCCGATCGGCAATGGCACGTTCACGCCATAAGCGCGTAGCGTCCCCGAGTCGACGAACTCGTCGAATTCGCCTTGCGGCGGCACTGGGGGCGGCACGTGATCGAATTGCCCATCGTTCTCGTCGTAGTTGATGATGACGAGGGTGGAGTTGAACACATCCGGATCGGCGTTGAGCGCATTCAGCAGCGCTTTCAGGAAGTACGCCCCATTCGAGGGCGCAGTGACCGGGTGCTCCGAAAAGAACTGATTGTTCACCACCCAGCTCACCTGCGGCAGCGTGCCATTGAGCACGTCAGTGCGGATCGCCGCGGCCAGATCGTCTGCGTTCGTCATCTCCAATCGCTGATCGGTCGAGACGTTGGCGACGCCGTGATCGTAATAGGGATGGCCCGGAGTTGGAACGCCGCCTTGGTCGGGATCGAACACGGCAAACGCGGCGAAGTACTCCATCCCGTTGTCACCGTAGTCGTCGGCGCATTGATACACGTGCCAGGTGAGCCCCGCCTTTTGCAGCGTTTCGCCATACGCCTCCCACGGTAGAAAGCGACCCATCTCGTCGCCACCGCCGTAAGCGATGAAATCGCCGTGCTGTTTGCTCGCGTTGATCGTGCCACCCCAGTGATAGGTGCGATTCGGACCGGTCGCGCTCATCACCGAGCAGTGATAGGCGTCTCCGATCGTGTACGCATCCGCGAGGGCGTAGTGATACGGGAGATCGTGGCGATCCAGGAAGCCGAGCGTCGTTGGCCCGCCCTTCGCGAAGACCCAGCCATTCATCAAACCGCCGTACCAAGCGCCGTGCTGGTCTTCCCAGCTGTGCCCAGTTCCGGGGTAGTTTGCCGCACCGAGCTCTGGCGTGGGCGGGACGCTACCGTCGTACTTGTTGGTGCCACTGAGCGGCCAGGGATACTGCGTGGGAGCACCCGCGACTGGCGCTTGCGGCTGCTCCCAGACCGTCTTGCCTCCGGGGAGCAGGATCGTCGCGCGGTCACCGAAACCACGCACACCCTTCATTGAGCCGAAGTAGTGGTCGAAGCTGCGGTTTTCCTGCATCACGACCACGACATGCTTGATGTCGCGAAGGTCCCCGAAGTGTCGCTTTGGCTTGGCTTCAGCGGGGAGCGCGGTAGTGGCGGCGACGGCAGCGCCGGCACCGAGAAACTTTCGGCGTGAAACGACGGGCATGGTGATCCCTCAGAATGGTGGTGACGATCAGGTGCGGGCCAGGTTGGCTACGCGCGACGGACGTTAGAGGCGCGTCATGGCTTGGGCATGACCCTCACGTAAAATGATCGCGGACATTCGGTGCGGATGGTTGCGACAGCCAACCCGCAACGCGAAAACCCTGGCGCTTCAGCTCGGCGCGCATGCTCCACGCGAGCCATGGCAACACGAGCAGCGCGACACCGGGAATCGTCATACACAGGACGGCGGCCATGATCGCGCGTCGGGTTCCCCAACGTTGGCAGCCGGCGACAGCAACCAACACGTAGCTACCCGTCACTGCGGGCAGCAGCAACACGATGCCGAGCAAAGTATCGTCGCCGAGCGGGGTCTCGTGCAATATCCGTAATACTCCGTACACGAGATAGATCGATGCGCACAGCCACAGCGTCTGGTGGCGACGAGCGAGGCGCGCGCCCTCCTCGCCGTGCAGATCGTCGCGGGCCCAAGCGTGTGTGGCGCGAAACAACCACAGGGTCAGTGCGTCGAACGCGTGCAGGCCGAAAATCGACGGTAACCACGCGATCGAAAACAGCCCCAACCACAGCCAATACGAAGTCGAGCCTTGAAGATCGCGCGTCGCACGCGCGATTCCGATTGGCCCCGCCAATTCGGTGCGCTGATGCGCAGGGTGGAGCGCGGCGTGGAGGAGTGAGCGAAGACGCGCGCCGGGTGCAACGATTGCCGCCGAGAACGCCCGCGAGGCGGTCATTGGAAATCGTTCGTAGATCGGGCTGACTCCGATTCGTTGATTGATCGGCGTGACGTCGATCGTCAGCGACTGCCCGTCGCGGACGATGGTCAGCTTGCGGGTCGTCGTGCTGCTTTGGATGGCTCCGCGGATTTCGTCGAAGTTCGCGATCGGATGTGCATCGATGAGCTTGATGCGATCGCCCTGACGCAAGCCCGCTTTCTCGGCGGGGCTACCAGACAGCACTTCGACGCGCGTGCTCGGAACGACATTGCCCTGTACGAAGAAGCCCACCATGAGCAACGCCAGAATGGCGATCCAAGCTGCAACCGAGCTCGACAAGCGAATCGTCGCACCGCGCCAGCGGCTATCGGTGAGTGGCCGTCCATCGAACCAGCGGAACCGCGCGTCGAGCCAACGCGCGACCAGCGACGCACCAAAATGAGCGGCACCGCCCAGGAGTAGCAAAACCAACAGGTAGCTCGCGACCCCGCGCACCCAATACATCGGACTTAGCTTACAAGACCCCGGCGCGCTGAAAAAGCGCGACGCGCTGCCCGCAGCCAACCACGAATTCCCAGTCCAAACCGAGCGCTCCGTTTTTCCGGCGGCAGCCAGCCTTCGGAGCGCGATTCGCTGCGGACGCACGGGCGAAAGCAGGGTATTGGGGCTGGCGGATGGATACGCTGTTTTGGGTTCGGTTCGGCTTCGTGTCTCTGTGCTTCATCGCCGCGGTCGCGTTGTTGCGTAAACCTCAGGAGTTAGTTGCCGGCCTGAAACAGTTCTTTTTGGAACCGACCAGCGCAGTAAACCTCGGCCTGCTGCGGATCGCGGTTTTCTACCTGCTCTATTGCAGTGCCTACGACCGCACGACGAATTGGTATGCCTCACTCTCGACCACGTTCTTGAAGTTGCCCCGCGGATGGGTCTGGCTCGCCGACCTGTACCCGGTGCTGATGAACTACATCAAACCGACCGAGTGGGTCTTCATCATTGCGAGCGGATTTGCCTTGATTGGGCTGTTTACTCGCGTGTCGACGGTGATCTCGAGCGTGCTGGCCGTTTGGTTGATGGGGATCCCCAATTTCTATTTCAAGATCGGTCACAGTGACCACGTGGTGGTGCTCAGCGCTCTCGTGCTTGCGTGTAGTCGCTCGGGTGACGCGCTGTCCGTCGACTGGTTGATCCGTCGCTTTCGTGGGCGCGGTATCGCGCCGCCCGCTCGCAGCGTCGCGTACACGGTGCCGATTCGCTTTTCCTGGCTCCTAGTCGGGACCTCCTACTTGTTCCCAGGGTTGTGGAAGCTTTGGGAGGGCGGCGATCTCTGGATTAACGGGCACAAGCTCGAAGTCGAAATGGCTTTGAAATGGGCCCAGCTGCCGGATTTCGTGCCTCGTTTCCGGGTCGATCACATGCCAGCGGTGATGGTCTTCTTCGGCACGATGACCCTGGTGTTCGAGATCGGCTACTTCTTTGCGCTGTTCAGCCGCCGTACCCGCGTGCCTGCAGGCCTGATTGCGACATCTTTTCATTTTGGCGTCGGCAGTACGATGGGGATTTGGTTCAACCTCTGGTTCCCACTGATCGTCGCGCTCGACTTCCCCGAGCTGTTCGAGGTCGCGCCGTTTTCTTGGATTCGAAAGCCAGTGCTGCGTCTTTGGAATGCAGCCGAAGAGCGCGTGCGCGCGCGTGTGCCGCGCTTGAAGGAGCCGGCTGCGGAGGTGCTCGTGCCGGGGCCGCCTGCGGCGGCCTTTGCGGCGGGTAGCCTGCTCGTGCTCGGGATGTTCGTGGCAGGCCTTGGTCCGATCGATTCCTGGCCGATCGCGGTCTATCCACGATTCGACGATCGCAACGCGTCAGCGCCTCGCACGAGCTTCGGTCTGCTGTTCGTGGTGCAGGAACCCGGTGGGGAAGAACGCGAGCTAAAGAGCAACTTCTACCCACTCGGAGACACGGCCTCGGCCTACCGCATCGTGCGTGCGGCCATTCAGGCGAAGGCCAAGAAACATCAAGCTCTGCTCGACGAGCATGTGGCTCTGCTCGCGCGGCTGGTGCGCGAAAATAATCCGCCCATGCCGTCGGGTACGCGCCTCATGATCTATCGCTTCGATTTTCACGTCGATCCGGCCGAGCGCGCTGGCGATGCGCGCAAGCGCTCATTGATCGCCGAGACCACGCTCTGAGGCGGTGCTTTGGGTCGCACGTGAGCGCGGAGCTGCTAGGGTAGAGGCCAGTGTTGCGGCGTTTTTGGAATGGGCAGCGGCTCGTCGCGCTGCGCTGTGCGGGGATTGCGTTTGCGTTGTTCATGGCTGGACGAGCGGCGGCGCAAGCGAGGCCGCGGTACGCCGTCAAATGGTCTACAGCCGAGCGCGCGGACGGCTGCTTGCAGCAATCCGAACTCACCGCCGAGGTGGCCAAGCTGGTCTCAGCCGATCAGCTCAGCACCGCAGAACAAGCCGACCGCGTGATCTTCGGCGTGGCTCAGCATGACGAGTCGTGGCACGCGACGTTGACGGTCGTCGATAGTGCAGGAAAAGCCTTGGGTGAACGAGAGCTCAAGAGCGACGCTGCTTCGTGTAGTGAGCTTTCCGCTTCAGTCGCGTTGGGCATTGCACTGATCATCGACCCCGACCACATTCCTGCGGCAGCCCGAACTTCGGCGAAACCGGGTGCCGCACTCGCCCCCGCAACCGCGCCTCCCGCTGCCAGCGCTGCTCCCGTCGCTTCGCCGGCCGTCGTACCGGTAGCTCCGGCGCCAACAGCGCAAGAATCACCCGTCAGGGTGGTTGAGTTCAGTCCGCGTCCGCAACGCGTCCTCAAAGCTTCAGCGGTCCTGGCATCCGGATTGCTGCCTGAGCCGGCAATCGGAGCCCAGCTCGAGTTTTGGCAGCCGATTGCTTCCGCGAATGCCCTGCGTTTCTCGGTCGCCTACTTCGGCGCACAAACGCTCGAGATCCCGGAGCATCCCGGTGCGGGCGCCAAGATGTACCTCGTCACGGCGCGGGCGGCGTATTGCCCGCTCCTGGCCGCGAACCCGAGGGTCTCCGTGTTCGGCTGCGCGGGGCTCGAATCGGGGCTGATGGTCGCGCATGGCGAGGGCGGTGGCTACGACGACACGGCAATCCACGGGCTGCTCGCGCTGGACGGCGCGCTCACCGTCAACCGGTCATTGGGCGGGCCCTGGGCCCTGAGCCTGACTGGCGGCGCTGCGGTGACGCCTGTTCGCCCCCAGTTCTCCTACCAGACGAGCTCGGGAGCGATCGACGTGTACCGCCGCAGTGCGCTGGAGGGCCGGCTCGAGCTCGGGTTGGCGTACCAATTTTGAATCATAAATCGGGGCCGCCGCGGCTACTCACGGAGGTGCCACGAGCCGTCTCGAAAGGAGTACCGGAGCAAGCCCCGGTTTTGCGCGAGGTTTTGACGCTCGCGTCGCTGTTCGAGAGCCAGGCTGCCTTCGTGTGGCGGGTGCTGGCGCGGTTGAGCATTCCCGCAGCGGACCTGCCGGACGTGAGCCAAGAGGTGTTCTTGTGCGCGCATCGCCTATTGGCGACATTCGAGTACCGCTGTTCCGTCACGACTTGGCTGTACGGTATCTGCGTGCGCGTCGCGTCGACCCACCGTCGTCGTGTGATGCGTCGGCGCGAGTACCTGACCGACGCGCCACCCGAAAGCGGGACATCTGGTCCGTTGAGCGCTGACGCGGCCGTTCAACGCGAGCGGCTCGAGCGGGTCCTGTACCAGCTGCCCGAGGAGCACGCACACATCTTCATTCTGTACGAGCTCGAGGAGCTCACCATGTCGGAAGTCGCGGCGGCGCTGGGTTGCCCCCTGCAGACCGCGTACTCCCGGCTGTACGCCGCACGCAAAGCGGTGTTGGCCGCCTTCGACGAGAGCAAAAGGAGCTCTGAGTCATGACCATCGCACATCCTCGTCGGTTGCGAGCCGAGCGCACGCTTCCGCATGCGCTACGTGATGCACTGCGTGAGCTGCCGAATGCGCCCCCGAACGCCGCCCAGCTCGGCGAGCTGCGCCAGAAGCTCGGACTCGTCGAGGTTGCTTCGCCCGCGCCAGTGCGCCCGGCGGCCACGACGGATCGACGACTGAAAGAGCGCCGTTTGCGGCGTACCGTCGTCGCGTTGGTGTTCTTTCCGGTCGCCGCCACTGCCGCGGTCGGCACGGTGATCGAACTCAACGAACGCAGCGAGCGATCCGCAGCCGCAGCGAGCTCCGCAATCGCGATGGCGCGGAATCGCACGCTTTCGGGTGTCACGAAGCGCGTGCAACCGATCGTGGACGCCGTGCCTCCGGCCGCAGCGACACTCGTGGTCGCGCCCGAAGACCAAGCGTCGCTGCCTACGTCGTCGGACACCGCTGCGAATCTTGCTGGGCAGCCGCGCAGCGCCCCAACACCGCTCGCGAGCGGGCACGTCGCGCCCGCGCCGCGCACGGTCGACACCGAGGCTGGACGCGCGACCGAGATCGAACTCTTGCAGCGCGCGAACGCCGCTCTCAAAAGCGACCCTGCGCAGGCACAGCTGCTTGCCGCAGAGCACCGCCAGCTATTTCCGGCCGGAAATCTGGCACAAGAGCGAGACGCAATCGCAATCAAGGCCTTGGTCGCGTTGGGTGATTCGGCACGCGCGAGAGAGAGTCTGGCGCGCTTCGAACGCGCCTATCCGCACTCGGCGTATGCGCTCGAGCTGCGCCAGATCGTGCGTTGAAAAATTTCGTCCCGCACCTTCATAAATCGCGGCGTCAGCGGCTACCTATAGAGCGCACGGGGACAGCTAAGCGTCAGAAACACGTGGTCGCCCGTCGCCGAGGCGGGCGACCACGGACGACCATCAAGGGAGAAGTTGAAATGAAATGCGCTGCTTGGGTGATGGGGCTGGTAGTGGGGGTGACTGGCTGCAGCGGCACCGTCGGCGGAGACCACAACGGAAATCACGGCGGCAGCGGCGGCGGGCCCTCGGCCACGGGCGGCAGTGCCCCAGGCGCAGCGGGGCTCGAAGACGCTGGCGCCGGCGACGGCGGCACGGCGGGCTACGACCCGGGCACTGGCGGGCGCAACTTCGGCGGTGGCGGATTCCACAGCGGTGGTAGGGCGAGCTACGGCGGTGGACTCAATTACGGCGGTGGACTCAATTACGGCGGCCAAGGCGGTTCGCCCCCTGACTACGAACCACAGCCGAGCTGCAACTCGCCAATCGACGCTTGGGTCGCGTTCGACTCGGATGCGGCCGACTTCAATCGCGACTTGTACGTGGCGCGTCCTGACGGTTCGCAATTGATGCGCGTGACCGCCGATCCGGGCGTCGAAAAAGAGCCGTACTTTTCTCCGGTTGGAGACCTGTTGTCGTTCACCTCTGATCGCAGCGGCTCGATGCAGATCTACGTCATGGACCTAAACACCTTCCTGGTCACTCAGGTCACCCATCGAACTGAAGGTGCGGATCAGTCCAGCTTCTCGGCTGACGGGCAATTGATCGCCTTCCACAGTGGGCAATCGGCGTACACCATCAAGCCAGACGGCACGAACGAGACGCTGATTGCGACTGGCCCCGATAACTTCAACGCCTACTACACGCCGCGCTTCATCGAAAATAGTCAGCTGGTGTTCGATCGCAACAACGAGATCGATGCCATCAACTTGGACAAGACCAACTTTCGCTACATCGTGCACAACGGCACGCTCATGAAGGCGCCCACCGTGTCGCCGGCGAACAACGAGGTGGCGTACCAGACCCGCTGTGTTACCGGCGAAGGCTGGGCAGTCTGGACGACGCCTGCCAACGTCGACTCGCAGGCTTGCACTGGTCGACGCGTCACGCCCGTCCACGACCCACTGGACAACATGCATGCGTCTTGGGGCCCAGAGGGCATGTTCGCCTACGAGCGCGTCAACTCAGCCATAGGCGTCGGTCGCATCACGCTCATCAACCGCATGCCCGGAAGCGTCGCTTGCTCGCTGACCGCAGCCACGGCGGATAGCCGCAATGCCAACTGGTCCAAGGTCGGTCAACAAATCCACTTTCCGACGCTGTAATCCGCGCATTCAAAAAGACGAGATGGCCGCACGGGGATCGGAGAAGCAAATGAAAAGCGTTGTTTGTGTGATTGGACTGGTAGTGGGGGTGACGGGTTGCAGCGGAAGTATCGGGGGCGACCTTCGAGGCAACGCGGGAAGCGGCTCCGCCACTTCGAGTGGCTTGGGCGGGGCAGGGACCGGTCCGGGAAGCGCGGGTGTTGGCGGCGACGTTGCTGGCACGGCGGGTCACGATTCGGGAACCGGCGGAGTGAATACCGCTGGTTCCTCCGCAGGCGGGTCAGGGCCGCACAGCGGAGGCGCCGGCGGCGGTTTCTCGAACGGCGGCGGTTTCTCGAACGGCGGCGGTTTCTCGAACGGCGGCGGTTTCTCGAACGGCGGCGTACTCATCGACGGTGGCAAAGGTGGATCACCGCCCACGGGATACGAACCAGAGCCGAGCTGCAACTCCGCAGTCGACGCTTGGATCGCATTCGACTCGGACGCGGCAAACTTCAATCGAGACCTGTACGTCGTGCGCCCCGATGGCAGCCAACTGACCCGCTTGACGACTGAAGCGTCGATTGAAAAAGAGCCCGCCTTTTCACCGAGCGGCGATCGCTTGTCGTTTACCTCCAACCGGGACGGTTCGTGGCAAATCTACGTGCTGGACCTGGTGACTTTCACGGTCAGTCAACTCACTCATCGAGCTGAAGGTGCGGATCATTCGACTTTTTCGCCAGACGGCCATTTGCTGGCCTTCCACAGCGGCAAAGGGGTCTACACCATCGAGCCGAACGGCTCGAACGAAGCGCTGATCGCGTCTGACCCTGCCACGTACGACAATCCGCGGTTCGTCGGCAACACACAGCTCGCGTTCGATCGTGACAACGAGATCGACGCGATCAATTTGGATCAGACCAACGCGCGCAACATCATCGCCAACGACACGGCACTGAGCTTCGAGCCGGTTAGCTCGCCGCAGGGTAACGAGATTGCTTATTCGGCCGGGTGTTACTTCGAGCCCGGCCGCTCGCTCTGGACCGCGGCATCGACCGCCAGTTCGAGGGCGTGCAACGGCCGACGACTCACTCCTGCAGAAGACACCCTAGACGACACGCACGCCTCTTGGGGTCCTGGCAGCACCTTCGCCTACCAGCGAGTCGACCGAGGCACGAACATCGGCCGCATTACCCTCCTCAATCGCGCTGCGGGCAGCTTGGCTTGCTCGTTGACCCCAGCCACCCAAGACAGTCGCAACCCCTGCTGGTCCGCAGAAGGTCTACAATTGTCCTTGCCGACGGCGCCGTAGCCGCCCCTCGTCGTGTGTCGTGGTCGTCTCGCGCTCGCCGGCGCTATTCAGCGGGAACTGCGAGCGCGGTGTCGACTTCCTTCACTTCTTTCTCCTTCAACGCGATCGACAGAATCGCGGGGAACACCAGCGAGGTCAGCAACGTGCTCACCGCAACACCGACGACGACCACGGTCGCGAGCGGTCGCTGCACTTCCGACCCAGCACCGTGAGACATCGCCATCGGTAGGAAACCGAGCGCGGCGACCGCGCCCGTCGTGAGTACGGCGCGCAATGCGTGCACTGCACCTTCACGGATGGCTTTGGGCAAAGGTTTACCGAGTGCGAGCGCGCGATCGACCTCGGTGGTGATCACCACGCCGTTCAACACCGAGATGCCGCCGAGCGCGATGAAGCCGACCGCGGCAGGCAGACTGAACGGCAAATCACGCGCCAAAAGGCCCAAGATCCCGCCCATGCTGGCCAGCGGCGCAAGCGTGAACACGGCGAACGCGCGTCGCGCACTCTGAAAGATGCCGAACAGCATGCCCACGATGATGGCGATCACCGCGGGCACGACCACGGCGAGGCGCTTCGATGCCCGCTCGAAATTCTCGAATTGCCCGCCCCACTCGATGCGATAGCCCGTCGCAAGCTGGATTTCGCGACCGACCACGGCCTTCGCCTCTTCGACCCAAGAGACGAGATCGCGTCCGCGCAAGTTGGCGTCGATTCGGATCAGTCGCTCGCGGTTTTGGCGTTTGACCACCGATGGTCCATCCTCCTCGCGAATGCGCGTGACTTCGGAGAGCGGGATCGAGCGGTCGTGTCCGCCCTTCACGAACAGCCGCGCGATGCCCTCTGGAGTCGGCGCCTGTGGCGCATTGAACACGCGCAATTCGAACCGGCGATGCTGATCATAGACATCACCGACGCGCAGGCCTTCGCGTGCCGCTTCGATCACTTGCAGGGTGTCCTCGGCGCGGACCCCGTAGCTTGCCATGCGCGCACGATCGACCGAGATGGCGATCGCGGGCTGGCCCAGGATGCGCTCGATGCGCAAATCGCCGGTGCCGCGAATTTTGCCGACTTTCGCGCCGATTTCGTTGGATAGTCGCACCAATTCGTTCAATTCCGAACCGAACAACTTGATCGAGACGTCAGCGCGCGAGCCGCTGATCAGCTGGTTGGTCAGATCTTCGATCGGTTGCGACACGGCGACGAAGGTGCCGGGCACCTGCGTCTCGATTGCGTCCTTGAGCTTGACCGACAAATCATCGAAGTCGTTGGCGGTCGTCCATTTGTTGATCGGCTCGAGCGGCACCAAAATGTCGGTGCTGTCGTAGCCGACTGCATCGAGTGCCAGCTCTGCACGCCCAGTCATGCCGAGCGCGCGCTTCGCTTCGGGGAAACTGCGCAGTACCCGTTCGCTCTGCAAGTCCAAGCTGCGCGCTTGGGTCAAGCCGATGCTCGGCGCGCGCCGCACGGCCACGACCAGGTCGCCCTCGAAGATGCGCGGCACGAACTCGGCGCCGGCACCGCCGAAAGCGTACATCGCGCCCACCGTGGCCAGCACCGAGGCGCTGAGTACGTACGCGCGCTTCGCGATCATGAAATCGAGCACCGGGCGGTACCAACCGCTCAATGCTTCCAGCCATTTCGGGCCATGATCCTTGGGGGGCGGCACGAAGCTGACCAAAAGCGCGGGGAAAAACAGAACCGTGTACACCAGCGCACCGAACAACGCGCAGGCCATGGTCAGCGCCATCGGCCGGAACATCTTGCCCTCGACACCCTCCAGGGTGAGGAGCGGCAGATAGACCAGCATGATGATCGCGACCGACAGCGCGACCGGCTTGACGACGCTGATCGCGACGCTCTCGTATTCTTTGGCTCGCGCGTCCATGGCCAGCTTCTTGCCGGCCGTGAGCGCCAGGGCCGCCTCCAAAACCACGATTGGGCCGTCGACCAAGAAGCCGAAGTCGATTGCTCCGAGCGACATCAAATCGCCGGTCACGCCGAACAGGTGCATGCCGATCAGCGCGATCGCCATCGACACCGGAATGCCGAGCGCCGCGACTAGCGCGCCGCGCAGCGTGCCCAAGAACAAGGCTAGCACGAACGTGACCACGATGATGCCTTCGACCAAGTTGGCGGCGACGGTCGACAGCGTACGCGACACGAAGTCCGCTCGATCGTAGAGCACGTCGACCGTCACGCCGCTCGGTAATTCGCGCTCAATTTGCGCCATTTTGGCTTTTACGCCGTGCACCGTGTCGCGGCTGTTGGAGCCGACCAACATCATCACGATGCCGGTCACCACTTCACCTTCACCGTCCATGGTGACGACGCCGTGGCGCAATGCTTGCCCGACTTTGACGTTGGCCACGTGGCGCACGAGGACAGCGGTCCCATCGGGCGCGGTCGCCAAGACTACGTTGCCAATCTCCGTCTCGTCGACGAGCAGGCCGCTGCCGCGAATCAGCAGCGCCTCTTCGCCGCGCTCGACATAGCCGCCGCCGGCGCTGACGTGTGCGGCTTTGAGCGCATCCACCACGTCACCGACCCACAGCCCGCGCGCTTTGAGCTGATCGTGATCGAGGTGAACTTGAAATTGCTTCAGTTCGCCGCCGAAAGAGTTGACCTCGATCACGCCTTCGACGGTGCGCAGCTTGGGAATGATTTCCCAATCGAGCATCGTGCGCAGCTGCATCGGCGAGTGCAGGGTGCTGCGCAGCACGAAGCGATAAATCGTACCGAGCCCCGTGGAAACGGGGGCAAGCTCGGGGATACTCACCATGGGCGGCAGATCGGCCTGAACCAGGCGGATCCGCTCCAAAATCATCTGCCGCGCGAACCAGACGTCGGTCCCGTCCTTGAACACGACCGTCACTAGCGACAGCCCCGCGCGCGAGATACTGCGGATCTCCTGGCTGCGCGGTACGCCGTTGATGGCATTTTCGATCGGCGTGGTGACCGCGCGCTCGACCTCGGTCGGAGATAGACCTGCAGCCTGCGTGATGATGTCGACCTGTACGCTCGATACGTCGGGCAGCGCGTCGATCGGCAGCTTGGCCAGCGCGATGCCGCCTACGCCGAGCAGCACCACTAGCAGCGCCAGAATCAGTCGACGGTAGCGGATCGAAGCAACGGCGAGTTGAGAAAGCATGAGCTCGAAGGACCGTAGAAGCTGCGCCTTGGCGCAGCAACGTCGCGACCCTCGAATGACGAACTAGTCATGTTTCGTGTCATGTTCACTGAGCAGTGCGCGGATGCGCGCTGGCTCGACGCCGTAGGTCTCGGCAAGCTTCGCCATGCGCTCGTGAACAGGCAGCATTTGCGCTCGATTCAGCGCCTCGTGCGGATGATGTTCGAGCACCCAAAGTCCGAGTTGCTGCCGAACCTCCGCCTCACGAACGCCCTCGATCACCTCGACGCCCGCGTCACGCAATATCACGATGCCCTGGCCGTCGACGCGCGGATGCGGATCGCGCATGCCAATCACCACGCGCGCGACGCCGCGCGCGGCGATCGAGCGCGAACAGGCCGGAGTGCGCCCATGAAACGAGCACGGCTCGAGCGTCGAATACAGCGTCGCGAAGGCCACGCTGTGCCCGCGCGTCTCGGCATCGCGCGCCGCGGCGATCTCCGCGTGGTCTTCGCCCGGACCTTGCGTGTGCCCGCGGCCAATCAAGTGACCACTCGGACTCACGATCACGCATCCCACCCAAGGGTTGTCGCCGGTGGTACCTCGCGCGAGGTCACCCTCTTCGATGGCCAGTCGCATGAAGTGCTCGTGATCGGTCTCCACCACCGCAGCCTATCTCAGCGAACGGGGCCGCGCTCCACTCGTGCCGGGTCAGCCGAGGAGCTGGAAAAAGGTCCGCCAGAGGCCTGCCGGAGGGCCCAGCGCGGGAAATCCCCCGGGCTTTTCCGGGGTAGTTGGCGACGCTCGTCAAGGCTCCTACGATGCCGAGCTGAATCGATGATGCGACTTCTTTACCCTCTGGTCCCAGCCGCACTCCTGCTCCTGAGCTCGACCGCGGCATTCGCGCAAACCGACCTCGAACGTGCCACGGCGCGTGACGCGGCCAACAGCGGGCGCGCCGCGTTCGAAGCCGGACAATACGAGAAGGCAATCGACCAATTCACGCGCGCCGAACAGCTCGTGCACGCGCCGCCTCACCTGCTCTACCTGGCGCGCGCACAAGCCAAACTCGGGAAGCTCGTCGCAGCTCACGAAACGTATTTGAAGATCACGCGCGAGACCTTGAAGCCGAACGCGCCCAAGGCATTCAGTGACGCGCAGGGCTTCGCCGAACAGGAGCTGCAGGCCGTCGATGCGCGTTTGCCGTACGTGACGGTGACGTTGCAAGGCGCACCGGCCGAAGGCGTGAGCATCGACATGGACGGCACTCTGCTGCCCTCCGCCATGATCGGCATCCCGTTGCCGACCGATCCCGGGCAACATGTGTTCAAGGCCACGGGCAGCGCGGTGAGTGAACCGGTGACGTTGCGCATCGCGGAGGCGGCCAAGCAAACCGTCGTGCTGAAGGCGCACGCCGTCGCCGTCGCGCCGCCCACTACGCCAGCTACTCCGGTAACCACTGGAACCACGAACACGCCGCCCCCGCCAGCAGACCAAGGTTCACAGGGAACCTCGGGTCTGCGCGTCGCTTCGTACGTGTCGTTCGGCGTGGGCGCGATCGGCTTGGGCGTGGGCACCATTTTCCTGCTCAAAGCCAAGAGCAGTGACGACGAAGCCGGCAAACTCTTCGATCAATGCACGACGATTGACCCCGGAGGCGATTGCGGGCCGACTCGTGATGAGTACGAGTCCAAGAACAGCGACGCGAACAGCCAGCGAAGCATCGGCATCACGTCGATGATCGCCGGCGGCGTTGGTGTCGCGGCAGGTGTCACCTTTTTGCTCTTGGACGTAAGCAAGTCGTCGAACTCGGCGCGCCGCAACGAGCCCTACGTGACACCGGTGATCGGTTTCAACCACGTCGGTTTGGTGGGCGCGTTCTAACTCAACCCTCAAGGTAGCACGGATGCAATTGCTCGACGCTCGCGCGCTGTTTGCGCTGTTCGCTGGTTCCTTCGTGGTCGCGACCGCGTGCGGTTCCGATCGGCAATTCGGTGCTCGCAGCGCTGGCGGCGCCGCGGGCGCAGCTGGTGATCGTGCATCGAACGGCGGGTCGAGCCACGGTGGTTCCAAGCCGTCGAGCAGTGGAGAGGCTGGCGCCGACTTTGCGGGTGCTGCCGGTGCAGATGCCGGCGAGGGCGGCGAGTCCGGCTCGGGCGGCGAAGCCGGAGCAGAAACGAGCAATGGCGGAAACGGCGCGGGCGGACAACCCGCGACGCCTGAGTGCGGCGCGCTGGGTGGGCCGTGTTGCGAGCCCGGGACGTGTAAGACAACGAACGCCACTTGTTCGGCGGCCGCGTGCGCCTGTTCACCGAGCTATTCGGCGTGCGGCGTCTCGTGCGTCAATCTAAAGACCGACCCCAAAAACTGCGGAGTTTGCGGGCACAGCTGCCTAGGTGGCACGTGCGATCTGGGCAGCTGTCAGCCGACGACCGTGGCCACGGGGCAACTGCGCTTGTCGCGCATGGCGACCGACGGCAACTACTTGTATTGGTCCGGTGCAGCCGCCTCGGGCACGCCGTACTACGTGGCTCGCGTGCGCGTCGACGGCACGGGCGGAGTCAAGGTGCTCGCTGCCACGGAAGACGGCGCAGGCGCGCTCGCGGTCACGACCGACAAAGTCTACTGGATCTCAAAAGGCCAACTGCGCTCCTGCGACATCCCTGATTGCGCTGCAGGTCCGAGCAACGCGATCACGACCGCGACCGCGAACGGTGTGAGCGGTGACATGCTCTACGAGCCCGGCAAAAAGGCGCTGTATTGGTCGCGCGGGGCAACTTACAACACCAAAGACGGCACGCTCTACACCTTGGCATCCGGCGCGAGCACCCCCACGGTCGTTGGTACCAATCCGTCGAACCCCGGCGCACTCGTGAGCGACGCCTCCAACGTGTACTGGATCAACTCCTCGACCTACACGACCGACAACTGGAACGCCGACGGCGGACTCTGGCGCGTTCGATTGAGCGACGGCACCGTCACGCAACTCGCGGCATCGATGAAGGGCGACATCTCGTACCTCGCAATCAGCGGCGCCACGCTCTACTTCGCGGGAAACATCGCGGTCCCCAACAGCAACCCGCTGACGACGACCACCGCGATCCTCAGCGCACCGTTGCCGAACGGCCTCGGCACTGGCATGCAGCCACAATTCGCCCCCGCCAAGAATGTGCGCGGCATGGAAGCCGACAGCAAATACCTGTACTTCGCCGACGAATCCGGCTCTCAAGGCACCATCTCCCGCTGCCCCGCCGCCGCGTGCCCCACGCCCGAAACCATCGTCCCAGGCCTCTATTCGCCGTACCTCGGCGCTCAAGACGCCGCCGCAATCTACTTCGCGGCGAGCTCAGCGTCGGCGGTCACGTCATATACGATTCAGCGATTGGCGAAGTGACCTTGCGAGCGGTCTCCGGCGGGCGTGAGGAAGTCACACCTCCCCCAGCCGTGCGCAGCCTGCGAAGCGGGCGAGCACGGCTTTGGGGGAAGTTTGCGCAGCTCGCGAAGCGAGCGAGCGAGCGACGGGTGCCACCGTCGCTAAACGACTAACAGCGAGGGGGCAGCGGCGGAGAGAAAGGGATTCGAACCCTTGGTACCCTTGCGGGTACGCCTGATTTCGAATCAGGTACCTTCGGCCACTCGGTCATCTCTCCGCCGCGGAATATGACCGCCGGAGCGCCCACTGTCAACGCTTGTGCGCGGGAAGTGAGACGAATGTGAATCGCCCATAAATCCCGGCAAACTGTGGATTTTTGAGCACGCTAGCGCGCGGGGCGCGGGGCGTGGGGCCGGGCGGGGTAGCAATTGCGCGTTCTTGGGACGCAAGCGATAGTCGCGGCCATGCGCGTTGCCGGTTCTTGGTCGCTGCTGTTGGCGGTGAGCTTTACGTCGGGTCTCGCGTTGGCTCAGCCGGCTGCGCCCGCTCCGGCGCCTTCGCCGGTGAGTGCGCCGCCGCCCGAACCTGCTCCGCCGACACCGCCTGCGCCTGCGCCCGTTCCGCCAGAGGTTGCACCTGCGCAATCGCAAGCGGCGGGCGAGGTGAGTACGACGAGCTCGACCGAAGCAGGGACCGGTGCGCCAGCGACGCCAGCGAGCAGCGGCACTTCAGCGGCTCAAGTTCGCGCGCAAGAGACGAAGCCCGTGGGCGAAAATCCGGCGGCGGGCGAGCCCGAGCCAGCCACGAATTTCACTCGCGACTTCGGCGCGTTGCCGATCACGCTCGAAGCGCGTTTTGGTTTCAACGCGCGGCTCGGTTCGAGTTTCGATGACGCTGCGGACGAAGAGCATTGGGGCGCGAGCTACGCGTTCGCTTCCTACTTCGCGTGGCGACCCGAATTTGCGCTTGGCTTGGAGCTGGATCACAGTGGGCTGGGTCGGGTGCGCGCGCTCAGGGACCAAACTTCGGTCGACAACGAGTACAACGCGACGGGCGCATGGCTCGGCGCGCGGGTCTTTCCCGTTCGCACTGAACGCTTCGATTTCTTCGTGAATTTGCGGGTCGGCATGGTCTGGCAACACTTGGATTCGATGGGCACGCGCGAGAGTTCGAGCATCACTCAGCCCGCGCAGAGTTACTCGTGTACCGAGTCGGATGGGCCGGGCCTTGGGCTCGGTGGTGCGCTCGGGCTCGCGTATCGACTGAGTCGTCATTTTTCATTCGTGTCTCGGCTCGACTTGAGCGGCGCGCGCTTGAGCGGCGATTCACTCGGTACTTGTGCGGACGGTATTGGCTCTGTCGCGACTCTAGGCGGCAGCGTGGGGCTCGCGTTCGAGTTCGAGACCAAACCGAAGTGAGTGTTTTGACTTCGCGCGGCGCGGGCTTCGGCCTTTTGTTTTGGCTGGCCGCGGTTCCCGCTCGCGCCGCGATTACCGTGCAAATTCCGCCAGAATGCGGATCGCAGCCGGACTTCGCGCGGGAGCTCGAGCAGCGGCTCGGCGAGCTCGGCACGCGCGAGACAACGCGCGTCACGTTGACTCCAGAGCCTGACGGCTACCACCTGGTGGTGGAAGCGGGGAACCAAAGTCGCGAGCTGCACGATGCGAACTGCGAGGAGTTGCGAAGGGCGGCCGTCGTGATCGCGCTCGCGCTGCTCGAACCCAAGCGGGATGAGCCGACGCCTCCGGTGGTCGAGCCCGAGCAACCCCCGCCGCCGCCCGCAGCAACGCCGGAGCGCACCCCCGCGCCAGCCGAAGCCAACCCAGTGAAGCACGCGACGCATCCGCAATTTGCGATCGGCGCGGGCGCAGGGGTACACGTGGGCACTCTGCCGAAGGCGACGCTCATGATCGACGTCGACGCGCAGCTCAAATGGACGCGCTTCGGCGTGGCGGCGGGCTTCCGCTATTTGCTCCCGAACGAGACCCGCGACGCCGACGGGGTCGGCGCGAAAATTGGCGGGCTGGGAGCGTCGCTGGCTGGGCTGTTCGAGCCCATACAGCGCGTGCAAGTCCGGGTCGGCGTCGTGACCTACCACCTGTCCGGCTCTGGGATCGGGAGCCTCCAGAACACCGACGGGAGCGCGTGGGAGGTTGCGCCCACATTGGGCGCGGCGTTCGTGCCCTTTCAGCGCCCGCCTTTTTGGACCTGTGTGGGGCTCGAAGGGCAACTCAATCTGATTCGGCCCACGTTCGAAATCCTCAGTCATAACAATGTGTTCCAGGTTTATCCGCTGAGCGGTTCGGCATTTGCGCATGTCGGCGTCGTTTTCTGACGACGGATTTGCCCGCGTGCCGGGATAAACCATCATGAACGCTGGAGCCCTGGGTCGTCGCGCTGAGCCGCGGACACTTCCCTCGGCGGAACCGCAGGCCCCGGTGCTGGACGTAGCGACGGTTTACGAAGCGTATTTTCGCTACGTCTGGCGCTGCCTGCGCAGTCTGGGCGTTCGAGATTCGCAGCTCGAAGACGCGCTGCAGGACGTGTTCATCGTCGTGCAGCGGCGGTTGCCCGAGTTCGATGGTCGCGCCGCGGTGCGCACTTGGCTCTACGCCATCGCGCTGCGCGTCGCGCGCAAGTATCGTGAACGCGCGCGTCGCGAGCCGACGTCGCTCGAAGCCGCGCGCGAAGCTGACCCCGAGCTGTCGCCCGCCCATGAGGCGAGCGGCGATCGCGAGCAGGAAAGCGAACGCTTGGTGCTCGCGCGCCGCGCGCTCGCTTCGCTCGACGACGACAAGCGCGAGATCTTCGTACTTGCGCGCGTGGAACAAATGTCTGCGCCGGAGATCGCCAGCGTTCTGCGCATCCCGCTCAACACCGTTTACTCGCGGCTCCGCGCCGCGCGCCTCGCCTTCGAGGCCGAAATCGCCCGGCTACGCGGAAGTCCCAGGAGCACGCCATGAACTTTTCTGACGATGATGATTCGGTCTTCGAGCAAGCGCTGCGCGCGGACTTGCCGAGCATGTCCGAGCAAAGCCGCATGCAAAAGCGGCTGTTGGCCGCGGGCATTGCGGCTGGCACCGCGCTCAGCAGCACGAGTGTTGCGGCCGGAACCCAAGCGGGCGTTGGTGCGAGCGCGCTGTCGAAATTGAGCGCCTTGTCTTGGCCGGCAAAGCTTGGTCTGGCGGCAGCGCTGGCCGCGCCAGTTGCGGCGCTGCCTGCGGTTTATCCGCCGTCGGTGCGCGCCGCGGACTTGGTGAGCCAAGTGCAAAGCAGCGCGGCCACCGTGCGCGCTCGGTCTGCTGCGAAAGCGCTGTCGCCTGCGCAATTGCCCGCGCCGGATGCGCCGCGAGTCGCTGAGCCTGCGCTCGCGCCGGTGACGGACGAGCCGAACGCGCCGTCAGCGGTGACTCCGACCGCGCGCGGCTCTGCGCTCGCATCCGGCGCCCAGCCGTCGTCTGCGCCGAGCTCAGTGACGAGCGGCAGCGTCGTCAATTCGCCCGCGAGTGACACGCCGTCGGCGCGCGCTGCGAGCACGCTCGCCGCAGAAACGCAGTTACTCGATCGCGCGTTTGCAGCGCTGGCCGCGGGAGATCGCAGCACCGCGTCGGCCTTGGTGAACGAACACGCACGCTTATTTCCAAATGGCTTATTGCGACAAGAGCGCGAGCGGGCGCGCGCACGAATCGCAACAGACTCAACGGGGGAGTGAGGGAACCGTCATGACTAACAACGAACAATCATCGAGCCGAATTCAAAAACGTCCCTGGGCCGCGCTTTGGTCCGTGCTGGTGCTCGCGCCGTTGGCCATGGCGCCCAAGGGCTGTGATTCCGCGGTGGTGGGTGACAACAATTGCGCGAAGGATGTCAGCTATTATCCGCGCCCAGCATGTGGCAACGGAAACGCTGCCGGAAGCGATAGTATGGCAAGCGCTGGCACCGCGGGCCGCGCTTCGACCGGCACTGGCGGCGGCTCACCGGGCACGCCATCGGCGGGCAGTGCCGGCGCGCCAGACGATGAAACCTGTGGTGGTATCGCGAACCGCACCTGTGCCTCGGGTGAATATTGTCTGTTCGACGTCAAGACCGCTGCCTGTGGCAGCGGCGATCAGACCGGAGTGTGCACGCCGAGGCCGCAAGTCTGCCTCGACATCTACCTGCCGGTTTGCGGCTGCGATAGCAAGACCTACGGGAACGACTGCGAGGCTGCGACGAATGGCTTCTCCGTGCTGCACACCGGCGCGTGCGAGGATCCTTCATCGGGCGCGACGTGCGGCGGACTCCTCGGGACCGCGTGTGCCAAGAGCGAGTACTGCAACTTCCCGGTCGCGACTGCGTGCGGGTCGAGTGATCAGACCGGCACTTGCACGAGGATCCCGCAAGTCTGCGATACGATTTCCGATCCGGTCTGCGGCTGCGACAACGTCACTTATTCCAGCGAGTGCGTTGCAGCGTCCAAGGGGACTTCGGTTCTTCATAAGGGCGCGTGTGAACCTGCGACCGGCGGCGCAACGTGCGGTGGCTTGATCGGTGCGGCTTGCCCGAAAGGTCAGGCCTGCATCTTCCCGGTCGAAGCCAAATGCGGTGCCGCCGACATGACTGGGACTTGCCAGAATACCGGCGGTTTCTGCCCACAAAACATCGATGTCCAGTGCGGTTGCGACGGCAAGACCTATAGCAATACCTGCGCCGCGAACTCGCAGGGCATCTCAGTGGCAAACGCCGGTGAGTGCAAAACCACGGGCACGACCTGCGGGGGAAAGCTCGGCGTAACGTGTGCTGACAGCGAATATTGCGATTACCCGCCGTCGGCCAACTGCGGCAAAGCCGACGCGACCGGCACTTGCACCGCGAAGCTCACAGGAGCGTGCACGCAGATCTACGATCCGGTCTGCGGCTGCGACGGCAAGACCTACGGCAATGCCTGCGCCGCCGGCAGTGCGGGGATGTCAGTCGCCTCGAAGGGCGCCTGCCCCTGAGAGTGGATCACGTCGCGTTGGGCCCGGAACTGGCAGGGCCCACGCGGAATTTTTGATGGTCACGCGGGACGCCGAAGGTCGTCGTAGCCTTCGGCGTCGAGTGTCGGCCGCGAGAGCCGAGAAGCGCGGGAACAGCGCGCTTCTGCGAGGTGCGATGCTGGAGAGGGAGCGCCCCCTCTCCAAGACTCACGTGCTGCGGTAGTTCGGCGCTTCTTCGGTGATCATCACGTCGTGGACGTGGCTCTCGCGGAGGCCGCTGCCGGTGATGCGAATGAACTTGGAGTTGGTGCGCAAGTCCGTGATCGTCTTCGAGCCGGTGTAGCCCATGCCGGCGCGCAGGCCGCCGACCAATTGTCCGATGATCGAGGCGAGCGAACCGCGATGCGGCACGCGGCCCTCGATGCCTTCGGGGACCAACTTTTCGTCGGCGGTGCCGCCTTGACCGTAGCGATCTTTGCTGCCCTTTTTCATCGCGCCGAGTGAGCCCATGCCGCGGTACTGCTTGTAGCTGCGGCCTTGGTAGAGCACGAGTTCGCCGGGGGCTTCGTCCGTGCCAGCGAAGAGCGAGCCGATCATCACCGCGGACGCGCCGGCTGCGATGGCTTTGGTGACGTCACCCGAGAACTTGATGCCGCCGTCGGCGATCACGGGGATGCCGTGGCGCTCCGCGACTTCGACGCAATCCGCAATGGCCGTGATTTGCGGCACGCCGATGCCGGCGACGATGCGCGTAGTGCAAATACTGCCCGGGCCGATGCCGACCTTGATCGCGTCCGCGCCGGCTTCGATCAACATCTTGGCGGCGTCCGCGGTGGCGATGTTGCCGGCGACGAGCTGCACGTTCGGGTGGCGCTTCTTGGTCGCGCGCACCGCTTCAATCACGCCGATGTGGTGGCCGTGCGCGGTGTCGAGCACGAGCAAGTCCACGCCCGCTTCGACCAAAGCGTCGCTGCGCGCTTCGCGATCCGCGCCCGGGCCAATCGCAGCGCCGACGCGCAGGCGGCTGCGGTCGTCTTTGACGGCGAGCGGGTTGCGCTCGGCTTGCAGCAGATCCTTGATGGTGATGAGACCGACGAGCTTGCCGTTGTCGACGACGAGCAGCTTCTCGATGCGATGCTTGTGCAAGAGCTCGCGCGCGGCTTCGGGCTGGCAACCGGGCGGTACGGTCACCAGCTTGGTCGTCATCAGCACACTGACTGGCTGATCCAAGTTCTTCTCGAAGCGAATGTCGCGCGCGGTGAGGATGCCCACCGGTGACTCGCCTTCGACGACCGGCACGCCGGAGACGTCGTGTTGGCGCATCACGGCCAGCGCTTCACGCAGCGATTGCGAGGGCCGGACCGTCACCGGATCGAGGATGATCGCGCTCTCTGCGCGCTTCACGCGGCCGACTTGCTCGGCCTGGGCCGCGGGCGGCAAATTCTTGTGGATGATGCCGATGCCACCTTGGCGAGCCAAGGCGATCGCGGAGCGCGCCTCGGTCACCGAGTCCATTGCGGCGCTCACGATCGGGATATTGAGTTCGATCGTTCGGGTCAGGCGCGTGCGAACGTCCACCTCGGTGGGGAGGACCTCGCTATACGCGGGTACGAGCATGACGTCGTCGAACGTCAGGCACTCGCGCAAGTTCTTGTCAAACATGGCCAATGCTACTCGGGCGCGTTTCGGGCGCAAGCCAGTCGCGTGATCCTACCGAAACTTCCGCGGAAAAGCCCTTGAATTTAGGGTAGTTCGCGGGCTCTCTTTCCCGTCCGCCCCGCACTGTTCTTCGAGCTGCTTCAGTGCTTTGCTTCAGCAGTGAGCGGCTCGCACGACCACCATCCGCCGAACGAAGCTCGCGGCCATGGCCACGGGCACGGTGGGCATGGCCATGGCGGGCATGGCCACGGGTCAGCGAGTAGCCCGAAGCGTGCGCTGTCGATCGCGCTCGGCATCACGGCTTCATTCATGGTCGTCGAAGTGGCCGTGGGCTTTTGGAGCGGCAGCTTGGCGCTGCTCGCAGACGCCGGCCACATGCTCGCGGATGCCGGGGCATTGGTGTTGGCGCTGGTGGCCCAACATTTCGCCGACCAACCGCGGACCGAGAAGAGTACGTTCGGATTGCGTCGCGCCGAGGTGCTCGCGGCGTTCGTCAACGGCATCACGCTCGCGTTCGTCAGCCTACTGATCGTCAAAGAGGCGATCGAGCGTTGGATTACGCCGCTCGAGATCCATGGCCGCCCGATGCTCGCCACCGCGGTGACCGGGCTACTCGTCAATCTGCTGGTCGCGTTCATGCTGACGCGCGGCCAGAGCAATCTCAATGTGCGCGCGGCGCTGGTTCACGTGCTCACCGACGCGCTCGGTTCGGTCGGCGCGATTTTGGCCGCGCTGGCCGTGCTGTTTTGGGATCTGACGCGCGCCGATCCGATGCTCTCGGCGCTGATCGCGCTGCTCGTTGCGTTCAGCGGTTGGCGCGTGTTGCGTGAAACGACGGCGATTTTGCTCGAAGGTGCACCGCCGCACCTGGATGTCACGGCGGTCGAGCGCGCGATCAGCGCTTGTCCGGGCGTCGCGTCTGTTCACGACCTGCACGTTTGGCGCATTTCCGAGCGCTTCGACGCACTCACCGCCCACGTGACGCTTTCGCGCGGTCACCACGGCACCGTGGTGTGTCGCGAAGTCGCCGCCTGTATGAAGAGCCAATTCGGCCTGGAGCACGTCACCATCCAGCCTGAATCGCCTCCGCCCGATGATCTGGTCCTAGTGCGTACGAGCAAAGACGGCGCGCCGATTCGTGGTACGCTCAAAGCAACATGATTCAGACAGGCGAGGATTTGGAGGGCTACCTGCTCCGCCTCGAGCGGCGCTTCGAGCGGGCGGAAGACGGCACGTATTTGCTGTCGATGGGTGCTGATCGGCCGCTGGTTGCTTTGCGAGTCGCGGTGCCCTTGCTCGTGGCGCAAGTCGAGATCGGCTTGGTGCCGAGCGATGACAGTGCCGCCGCGCCGCTCTTCCGCAAGTTGCTCGAGCTCAACGCGACCGCTCTGGTGCACGCCGCCTACGGTATCGAAGGTGAACGCATCGTGCTCAGCGCGGCACTCGCGCTTCAGAATCTGGACTTGAACGAACTCGAAGCCGTGCTCGCCGATCTGGACATGGCGCTCGCCACACAAGTGTCCACGCTCCGCGAATTCGGCTCCAAGAAGGCGTCGGCCTAACCCGACAAGGCACAAGACATGGGAATTTTCGCGCGCCTCGCCACTCTCCTCAAAAGCAACCTGAACGACCTGATCAGCACCTCCGAAGATCCGGAGAAGATGCTGAACCAGATCGTGATGGACATGAGCAACCAATTGCTCGAGGCCAAGCGCCAAGTCGCTGCGTCAATCGCCGACGAAAAGCGGCTCGCCAAACAAGTCGAGCAAGAGACGGCCAACGCCACCGAGTGGGAACGCCGCGCCATGCTCGCCGTGCGCTCCGGCGACGACGCGCTCGCCAAGGAGGCGCTGGCTCGCAAAAAAGAGCACTCGACCCTGGCCGAGCAATTCCAAGATCAATGGTCGAAGCAAAAACAAGCGGTCGACCAACTCAAGCTCGCGCTGCGCGCGCTCAACAACAAGATCGAAGAAGCCAAGCGCAAGAAGAACCTGCTGATCGCCCGCAAGAAGCGCGCTGAAGCGCAGAAGGCGATCCAAGAAACGATGACCGGTCTCAAGAACGCCAGCGCGTTCGAGACCTTCGATCGCATGGCCGGCAAGATCGAACAGATGGAGGCCGAAGCCGAGGCCCACGCCGAGCTCAACGAAGAAGCCACGGGCGACACACTGGCGCACAAGTTCCGCGAACTCGAAGTCACCAAGGGCGCGGACGAAAACCTGACAGCGCTCAAGCGCAAGATAGGCTTGTTGCCCGCGGAGCCCGAGCCACAGAAGGCGCCGCTGCGCGTGGAGCAGGTGGCGGCGGATTCACTGCCGTTGAATGCGGCGGAGCAGGATGAGTTGGCGCGCGCCCTGGCTGATTTGGAGGCGGAGGAGCAGCAGCAGTTGCGAATGAAGAAGTAGAGGGGCTGGGGGTATGCCTCGAGCGTCTATTTCCGAGAACGCGCTGCGGGCTGCTCGCTTGAGCCGCGTCCCTGGCGTTACGATTTCTGAAGCTGCGGCGCGTTTCGACGTGCCGCTCGCCCAGGTGCGCCGAGCGCGCGGAGAAGTCACTGCGCTCACGCTGCCGGAGCTTGCGCTCGCGGCGCTCAGTAAGAATGGACTATTGGAGACGTTTCCGATCGCGGATCTGTCGTCGGTCGCGGGTTACATCGACTACGTGAACCACGACGGATGCACCGTGGACGAGGTGCGAGCGATGCTCGAGGAACTTGGGCGTACTGGGGCGATTGCGATTGAGGGAGCGCAAGCGCGGTTGCTCAGGGCTTGGCCGTAAAACGGTTGAAGTAGGTTCAACGTAAAAGCCGCGCCTCGGGGATGATCGTTGCGACAAACCAGCCGAGATCGTCGCCCGCGGCGAGCGGCTTTGCGACCACGAGTTGTTTCTCCCCCTCCACAGCAATTTCGTGCACAGCGAGCGTGTCCGGTTTGCCTACGAATTCGCTAAAGAAGGCGTTCAGGCGCGGGTCGTCGAGATCGCTGTAGAGAAGCGCGCGATCTTGGCGCAGGGGTAAATTGTTGATTCGCCCTTCCCCCGCGGGATAAGCGAGCACGGTGCCGTCGTCCGCGTACAGCAATGTCGCCGCGCCGTCCATTGACGCTCGAGACAGGACCACCGACAGCGCGGTGACGTCGAAATCGAGGGTGATAACCGCGTGCAACGTCTTCGAATCGGATTCGTACACCGGTTCGGCACGCGCGATGCCCGTGTAGTGTGTTTTGAAGAACGGGAAGGGCTTGGTCCACATTCGGTGGCCGCCACTCACGGCGAGCTTGTAGTATTCGCGGCCGCGCGGGTCGAAGGCAATGTGCTCTTCATAATAGGGACTGATGCGCTCGTGCCCGACCAAGGTGTAGCGCTTGATGATCGAATCCCGTGCACTGACGCGGCTATCCTGGAAGCGAATCGAGCCGTCCTCGTCGCGATACGCGCCTTGGAAGGTGCCATCGGGAAAGCTGATGCTAATCGACGAAACGCCGGGTCGCCCTTGCATCAAATCACGCAGTGAGTGCGCCACGCGATCGTAGGCTTTGAGCGGATCGTGATCGCGCGCGAGCGAGCTCAGACGGTCCATCACCGGATCGGACTGCTCCAGCGCGGCACTGATGCTGCGCGCGAGCAATGTCGTCTCTTCGTCGATGCGATCTATGGCCATGTCGGCGCTTGCGGCACGCACCGAACGTTTCTCAAAAAGAAGCGCAAGGACGACGAAGACCATGAGAACGATAGCAACGCTGGCCGCGATTCGACGACGGAAGCGGGCCGATCGCTCCTCGGCACGTCGCACTAGGTCGTCGTAGTTGCATCCAAGAATCGCCGCAGCCAGTCGCAGCACCGCAGTTCGTTGCTGCTGACGCTTCGACAAACGCCCCTTGGGGCGGAGGTCCGCAGCGAGCGGTCCGTCGCTAGCAGCATCGACGGACAGCAACGAATCGCGCACGATCTCGAGCGCCGGTGGGAACGAATCTGCTGGCTCTCCCTCTAACAGCACCGCGAGCACGCGGTCTTCGCGTCCGAGGGCCAAAAATTGGCGGATCTCCTCATTCACCCATTCCGACCGCTGTGCCCGCGGTGAGCAAAGCACAATCAGGAACCGTGACCGACGCAGCTCCCTCTTCAGGCTATTCCGCAGGCTGCTCGCCGCAGCGAGGTCCGACACATCGCGGAACACCGGGCGAAGTGAGGCGGGGTATCCTGCTTCAACGAGCTTGCGTGGGACGCGAAATGACTCGAGGTCGCGTTGCAAGGCCGAAGCGATTTCCGCGTCAGCGCCTCTGCTCACGTAGCTGATGAAGGCGTCGTAGAACTCTTCAGCAGAGACCTCTTGTTGGATCACTTGGGCCAAATTGTCCGCGCGTGTTGTCATTCCAGGCGAACCAAGCAACGGTCAACTCGAATAGACTCTCCGCAAAGCTAACGCTGTCGATAGTCAAATATTTGGTCGAGCTCACGCCTCAGGCAGACCCTCATAAACCTCACCGATCGGCAACGTGCAGCTGATTGCTCGAAGGTCGATCACATCCCGAAGATACTCGCGCTGCGTAAACGTGCCGTCGGCTTGACGTTCGTGCACGGTCACGTGCGGCCGATCTTGTGCAACCAAGACCACGGTTTGCACGCTCGCGATGAGCTTGTAGCAGTCGAGCTTTGGTCCGCGGTCGTCGCTTTCAGTGGAGGGACTTTGAACTTCGATTAGGACAGTCGGATTCAAGACCGTTTGTCGAGTCTTGTCCGCGGGGTCCAGCTCGAGGGGCCCGCATACGACTGTCACATCAGCGTACGTCGCGCGTTTAGCAGCGAGCGAGCGGACTCGCAGATTGGCGTCGAACGCTCGGCACGGTGCTCCACGCAGTTGTGCACCCAAAATACGGGCGAGGTTGTTGCAAATCGCAGAATGGCGAGGAGAGCCACCCGACATATCCAGGATGACCCCCTCCCAGCACTCAATACGTGCTGGGCTCCGCTCGGCCACATCAATGTATTCCTCAAATGAGAAGACATGACGGCGCTCGGCGATCGAAACGGACATTGCTTACCGATTCTATCCCGACCCTGCGCGATGAGCTAGCCCGCGAACCCCGTCTCACACCGCGTTTCGTGGTAAGCCGGCCCCACCCATGCCCTCCTCGCTCGCAACCGCCTTAATCTCCGCAGCAAATGCCGGCGCAAGCGTGCTTTGCTCCTACTTCACTCGTGGCTCGATTCCGGGTGTGACGCTCAAGGGCCCAGCGGACTTCGTGTCCGAAGCTGACCTGCGCTCGGAAGCGGCGATCAAAGACGTGCTCAGTGCAGCGCAACCAGGCGTTCCATTTCAAGCCGAAGAGAGCGCTTCCGAGGCCGTCGCCGTGGGCCCGCGCTTCATCATCGACCCGCTCGATGGCACGACCAATTTCGTGCGCGGACTGCCGCACTTTTCGATCAGTCTCGCCTACGCGGACGACAGCGGCACGATCGCCGGGGTCGTGCTCGATCCGATGCGCGCCGAGTTGTTTTGGGCAGAGCGCGGACAAGGAGCATTTCTCGGCGAGCAGCGTCTGACTGTCGCGAATGTTGCGACGCTCGAGGACGCACTCATTCACACCGGTGTGCCGCATCGCGGACGCCCGGATCACGAAGGCTATTTGCAGAAGCTCGCGCGAGTGATGGCGCAAGTCTCGGGCATTCGTCGTTTGGGCTCAGCGGCGCTCGACCTCGCTTACGTCGCAGCCGGTCGCGGTGATGCGTTCTTCGAGAAGGGGTTGTCGCCGTGGGACATCGCGGCCGGCATGCTCTTGGTCAGCGAAGCGGGCGGAGTCGTCACCGATCAGCAAGGAGCCGCTGTGAGGCTCGAGCGCGGTGACGTGTTGGCCGCGTCGAGCGCGCTTCACGCATCGCTGCTCTCGATGCTTAACGCGACCTAAATTCGCCCGAAAATCGACTGTCGGAAAAAACATTCGACAGCGCTGTTTCGCGAGGAGGGGTGACAAATTCGTCGCTCTTGATGGTGCGCAAGTTTGGGTCATTTGCCTGGCACACCGACTCACACTTCCGACCCTCGAAATCCCATGAAGCGTTCAGCAATGCCGATCAAAGCTTTTGGTAGCGTCTGTGCCGTCAGTGCGCTCGCGCTCGTCCTTGGTTGCTCTAGTTCCGACAACACCAGCGGCTCCGGCGGCACTGGGCCGGTCGCCAGCGGAGGGATGCACAGCAATGGCGGCTCCGCGCCGGTGGTGACCCCAAGCGGCGGCACCGGACCGGTCGCGACTGGCGGCTCGGGTCCCGCCGCGGGTGGGTCCGGTGGCGGGAGCGCGCCGATCGGAGTCGGCGGAGCGAGCGGCGGCGCGCCGAGTCTCGGCGGCAGTGGTGGCTCCGCACCGGTGGTGAGCGCTGGCGGCGGCGCGGGTGGCCGCGCAAGCGGGGGTGCCGGCGGTACAGCCGGCGCAGGTCCCGTTGGCACGGGCACTTTCGACCCGTGTCCAGCGAGCGAGCCTTGCAAGATCTTGCCGCTCGGTGACTCGATCACCTGGGGCATCAATTACGGCGGGGGCTATCGAATCAAGCTCTTTACCCACACTTCCGCGGACAACAAGAAGATCACCTTCTTGGGTTACGACACGGCCAATCCGCCCAGCGCAACCGTGCTCTCAGCGCTTGGCACTGCGAGTTCGTCATGGGTGGCCAAGCACGAAGGTCACAGTGGCTGGACCATCCAGCAGGATGACGACCTGGTCACCGGGAAGTCGACTGCCACCAACGACAGCGTGAACTACAAGGGCAAGAAGGTGGTGGCGGACTTCAGCCCGAACATCGTCTTGATCCACCTCGGTACGAACGACATGTACCAAACCCCCGCGGGTGCTCCCGACCGACTCGGCACGCTCATCGACCACGTGGTTGCGGACGCCCCGAATGCGCTCGTGGTCGTATCCAGCATCATTCCGTTTCCATCCGGCGCGGCCGCTGTGGACACGTTCAACAAAGCCGTTCCCGGCGTGGTCAAGACACGCACGGATGCTGGCAAACACGTCATCTACGTCGACATGTTCGCCGCCCTCAAGACCTCTGACCTGGGCTCGGACATGGTTCATCCCAACGAAGGTGGCTACGAGAAGATGGCGGTCGTCTGGTACAACGCTATCAAGCCATATCTACACTGAAGCTCGAATTCCCCGATCATTGAGCTTCACAATCGAGCGCAGCGTCCCTTGATTCGGATGAGCGGGCATGCTCAATCATGATTGATGCTTTGCCCGCAAACTGCTCGCTCGTTCGCTGCGCTCAGTGCCTGCGTTGCCGTGGCGTTCTTCGCGGGCTGCGCGGGCACGCCGGCGCCCGGTACTGAACCTGCCAGTGCGGGCACCTCGGCATCCGGTTCGAGCACCGGCGCGGGGGGCGCGCCCAGCGCCAATACGGGTGGCAGCCCCGCGGGCGCTGCGAGCGTCGCTGGTTCAGCGAGCATCGCTGGTTCAGCAAGCACAGCCGGCGGTTCGGGACCCGTTGCTGTAGGCGGTTCCGTCGGCGTTGGCGGTTCGATTGGAACCGGTGGGTTCAACAGCCAAGGCGGCAGCACCGTCGTCGCTGGCGGCCCGCCGAGCGGCGGCACCGGCAACAGCACAGGTGGTACGAGCTCGAGCGGCGGCGCGGCTGGTGCCGTCAATACATGCCCCACCGTGCCCGCGCTGACCGGCGGCACCAAGTACTGCTCGAACAGCACTGGTAACGTGGGCAGCAAATACAGCTATGAGCTCTGGGCCGAGGGAAACGGCTCGGGCTGCATGACCGTGTTCAACAAAGACGCCAACTTCAGCGCGAATTGGAGCGGGGTTGAAGACTTCTTGGCGCGCATCGGCCTGACCTTCGATCGCACGAAGACACCCGATCAGATTGGAACTCTGTCGGCTGACTTTGCCGAGTCGAAGACTGGAAACACAGGCTTAGTCTACGTTGGCATCTACGGGTGGACGGTCGATCCACTGCGCGAGTACTACATCCTCGACGACTGGGGCAGCACGAAGCCCGCGGGAACTGCGTCCGACGGCACCCCGCGCGACAGCGTGGGCACGATCACCGTCGACGGCGAGGTGTACGACGTCTGGAAGAAGACGCGCACGAACAAGCCAGCAATTACCGGCGACAACATGACGTTCGACCAGTACTTCAGCATTCGCCGAACTGCTCGGCAATGCGGTCACATCTCGATTTCCGAGCACTTCACCAAGTGGATTGGCCTCGGTCTCAAGCTCGGAAAGCTCGTGGAATCGAAGCTCTTGCTCGAGGCGCAGGATAGTACAGGCACGATTGACTTCACGACTGCGACCGTCACCGCCAAATGAGGTGAGCTCTGGGCACGGACCTGATACGCTCCGTTTCTCGGTTGGAGGGATTCGATGAGCGAACAGGGATCGACGAGGGCTCGACGGATTCACCAACCCGCAGTGTTGCTGTGCCTGGCCTTGGTTGCGAGCGTGTGCGCCTGCAGCAGTGAGCCGCTGACCGTGCCTACGCACGAACGGCCGGTGCCGGGCTGCGAGCAAGTCGATGTCCATCCGTGCAACGCGCTGGATCACGACTGTCAGGTATCGCGTCTCGAACTCGCCGCGTGTTTGCGTGAAACGGAGCCCGGCAACCTGCCGAAGGTCAGCTACATGACCGAGCAGGAATACGCCGACTACATCAACGCCACCTATGCCGGGTACGTGCCGCCCCGACCGAACCACTTCGAGAACGCGATGATCTGGCTCGGCTTGACTCAGCCCGGCTCCTTCGATTTCGTGCCCAAGCAGCCCGCTGACCTCGTGGATTTTTTCGGCACTTATCGTTGGCGGCAAAAGGAGCTCTTGATCATCGATCACGGCAAGCCCGCGGATGACGTCGCGTCGAACGTCGAGCTGGTCTCCGCCTTAATCCGTGCGCTCCGCGATCGCGATATCGATATCGGACCGTGGACGACCCAAGTGGGCGTGTTCGATGTCGACTCCAATTGGGGCTCTGACGGCATGTACTTCGGTGAATCGCAGTTCTTTGCGAATCGCTACCGAGCCGCGCTCGCCGCGTCCCACGTGGATGAGTTCGAGCAAATCAATCAACGCATCCGCGAAGACGTCGCCTGGATCCGAGCTCAACCGTCACCGTACGTGGGCACCAACGAGCGCTTCGCTCGCAACTTCGGCGCGCGCGCTGCCTATTTGGCCTGGCGCCGCGATGGTATCGATGGCGTAAACGCGCTCTACGATAGCAAGCGCCTCACCTATCAGCTGATGGAGAACGCGACGGAGGAAGGCCCGCCACGGACTCTGAAGTATCACACGCTGCCGCGAGCCTCGGAGGAATGGGAGTATTCGCCCACCACGACGGCCATCGGCGCGTGGGGCTTATTCCTCTCCCTCAGCCAACGGCTGGATGAAAATGCCGCGTGGTCGCTGGCGCTGAAGTGGAGTGGCGAACAGCTGTTCGTCCACAAAGGCGTGGACGCGAACGCGAGTGAGACGGCGCTCATCTGGCAACTCGAGATGGAGGATGAGGCTTCAGCCAGCGCCTTGGAGGACGTGCTCAGGACTTACCCGCTGAGTCCCCAGGTTCAGCGCATCGGAACGTTCGTGACGCTGGCTATTTCGAGCAATGAGACCCCGCTCGACTGGGCGTTCGTGAGCGAATGACGCGCGGCACGGCTAGCTGAGGGCTCCCGCGCTGATTCTCGGGCGCGCCGATCTCTGATAGCTTTGCGCGCCTCAAATGCGCACCCTGCACTGCCTCGCCCTCGGGCTCGCGATTCTCGGATTCTCAGCTTCGGCCGTCGCGGGCGGTCGCACCATCGTCGCCGAGCCGATGGAGGGCGAAAAAGTTCGCATCGACGGCGATCTGCGCGAATGGCCAAACAAGATGACCGAGCTGGGCGACACGCTCTCCGGCTCAGGCGGCGGCGATCCGCGCGCGGCGGTCACCATTGGCTACGATGAGAGTAGCCTGTACGTGGTGCTCAAGATCTTCGACAAGCGGATCGTGCGTACCGCGGCCGCCAGCGAGAAAGAGGACCACGCGACGCTCAGCCTGGCGTTTCCGCGCGGTCGTGACTTCAACACCTACGAGATCGACCTGTATCCTGGCAATCCGGGCAAAGTGGCCGGCGCGGTCAAGCTGAAGGGAGCCGCATTGCCCGGCGCCAAAATCGTGGAAGCGCCCAGCGAAGGCGGCCTGCACGTCGAGGCTCAAATTCCCTGGTCCGCATTGCCGGATGCGGCCAAAGTGCGCGTCGGCATGCGCGCCGCGGTGACGTACACGGACGCCGACGCCTCCGGCTCGATTTCCGGCGTGATCAGCACGGCCAGCGGTCGCAGTGGTCGCGCGCTCCCGCCATTGCTGCTCGAGGCCGAAGAGGGCTTGGATTCCCAATTGCTCAAACCCAAGGGGTTACAGAACCCGTCTCGTGAGGCGTACGGCAACGTCTGGGGTGACGCGATGTTCGAGCGGGTAGCGGTGTTTGGCAGCAGCCTCGCTATTGTCGGCCCGCACTATCGAGACGGCAAAGAGTTCTACTTCGCCGACCTGGGCGTGAAAGACGGCAGCATGGTCACCCGTCTCGCGCTCGTCGACTTCGACGGCGATGGCCACGATGAGATCGTGGTCCAAAAGCGCCTCGGCGCGTCGGACAAGTATCGCGAGATCATCACGGTCACAAAAACCGGCAATGACGGCACGCCGTTCCAGGCATTTGCTCACGAGGTCGGCATCAAGACCCCGGACGGCAAGATCGAAAACCGCGTTTCGATCAAGGGCAACACGATTGAAATCGCGCAAGGCGACTCGGACGGGTTCGATCCCGCAACGTATTCAGAGGTGACCCCGAGCGATATGGGGGCCACGCTGTTGCCGTGGGAAAGCGTGGGCAGTCGTACCTTCAAGTGGGTAGGCAAGGGCTTCGAGCAAAGCGAACAAACGCCGTTCACTCCCAAGGGTGGTGCCGCGCCGAAAGCCGCAAAGACAGCCAAACAAGGCGCAAAAGCCGCAGCCGCACACGGCGACGAGCCGCCAGCGCCGCCGGTGCCTCGCGCGCCCAGTTCGGATGAACTCTTGGATCGCGTGTACGCGCTGTACCGCAAAGACCGCGGCGTTGGCGGTGGCAAACCGAGCTTCGACTTCGTGACCGACGTCGCGGGTGATCGCGGCACCGAGCGCGTGCTCGTGCACGGCAAAGACTTGGTCGTGTTCGGCAAAGGCTTCCGGCAGGGGCTGAGCTACGCTTTCATCACCGTCGGTGTTACCGACCCGAAGGACATCCTGGACGTCACGGCGCGCGATCTCACGGGTGATGGCAAGGCCGAAATCATCGTGCGGGCCGTGCTGCACGCCAAGGCGAGCAAGGCGCTCGGAGGCGACATGGTCGAGCGTCGGGCGTTGATGATCTACGGCATCAAGGACGAGGCTTTGACGCGGGTGTTCGCCGCCGAGACCAGCCGCGCGGTGGGTGACAACGAAATATTGGGCGCGGTCGCCTTCGAACCGGGCAAACGCGGCATGGAAATCGAGCTACGTCCTGCGCGCGCTCTCGGCTGGACGGAGAAGAGCTATCCCTTTCCGCCGGACACCACTACTGCAGGTGGTCTCGAGCCGCTGCTATTGCCTTGGGGTGATATCGGCAAGCGGCGATATCGCTGGGACGGAAGCGCGTACGTCCTGCAGTGATCGGCGTCCCCGCGGGGCTGGATCAAGCGGCCGACAAAATTGTCGGAGGGTGGGGATCGGGTGACGGGCGCTGCGTTTCGGCTAACGACATCGCCCTTAAGAAAGGCCGAAAACGCCGGCATTTATAAGGGGACCGACAGGTTTGTCGGGCCAGTCACGACCTTCTGACAATTTTGTCGGGAGCCATGTTCCGCACGATTTCAGCCCCGTTTCGCGCCCGGCGTCGGCTTCGTTTCGCACCCCGGAATGGCCTGCTTTTCGTAGCACCGGTTCCAGGTGGCACAGAGGTTGCTGAATGGGCTGTAGATGGCGCAGCAGCTCACCGACTCGAACTCGATCCTCAGCGGGCGCGCAGTGATTGCTTTGCTCGAGGCAAAGCCCAGTGAGTTGAGCACGCTGCTCGAGGCGCACGACGCGATCTCGATCGCGGTACCGCCGGTTTCGGAAGCCCTGTACCTCGAGCTCGAAGAGGTTCGCTGCCTGATCGACGAGCTTGCCTCGGGTCGATTCGAAGTTGCCTTGTTCATGTCTGGTAGCGCCGTCTCCGCGCTGTTCGAATGCGCGCAGGAGGTCGGTCGACGCGGGGACCTGGTGAGTGCGTTGCGCTCGGTTACGATCACCTGCCGTGGTCCGAAAGCGACCGCGGGCCTCCGCCGCTTCGGCTTGAACGCCAAGCCCGAGGCCGGCGCGCCGCTCACGACCAATAGCTTGGTGCGTTCGCTGCAGCAGCTCGATTTGGCAGGCCGAGGCGTGCTGCGCTTCAACGGCGAGCTGGACGATGCGCTGGCCAAGAGCCTGCGCGCTCAGGGTGCACATCTCCGCGAAATCGAGCTGACGCAGCGACGCTCCGCGAGAGACACCGCGGAGTCCGAGACGCTTGTGCGCATGATCGTGGACGGCGCGGTGCAAGCCCTGGTCGTCAGTTGCGAGATCCAATTCCTGCACCTGTATCAGGTTGCCCGCCGCATCGAGCTGGCGCGCGAACTAGTGAACGCGCTGCGCAAGCGCGTCGTCGTCGCAGTCGTCGGTACTTCCGCGCGCGACGTCGTTGAAGCTCACGGCGTGCGACCGCACGTCATGCCAGCTCAGCCGCAGCTGCTGATCATGGCGTTGATGCACTTCTTGGAGACACGCGCAGGCGTGTTGCGCGGGGCGATGAGTCCAAGCCCGCTACCCAGCTGACACCGTTACGAAACCCCAAACCAGCGAAAGCAGAAGCATGACCTCCGGAGCGACCAAGGCAACACGCCTGCAACTCTTTTCATTCACGACACCGGCCATGCGAGCCTTCCACATGAGCTGGCTCGCGTTCTTTGTCTGCTTTTTTGCCTGGTTTTCGCTCGCACCGCTGATGCCGGTGATCAAGACCGAATTCCATCTGAGCAAGGATCAGATCGCGAATATCAATATCGCGGCCGTCGGTATCACGATCTTGGTGCGGCTCTTGATCGGTCCGCTGTGTGACAAGTACGGCCCGCGCAAGACGTACACGGCGCTGCTCGCGCTCGGCGCGCTGCCTGTGCTCGGCATTGCATTCGCCAAGAGCTACGCGGTGTTCTTGTTCTTCCGCCTGCTGATCGGCGCGATCGGCGCAAGCTTCGTGATCACGCAGTATCACACCTCGGTGATGTTCGCGCCCAACGTGGTCGGCACGGCCAACGCGGCCAGCGCCGGTTGGGGTAACTCGGGTGGTGGCGTCACGCAATCCGTGATGCCCTGGGTGCTCGCGGCGCTGCTCAGCCTGGGCGTCGAACGCGGCCTGGGCTGGCGGTTGTCGATGATCGTGCCCGGCGCGCTGATGCTGATCGTCGCGGTGCTGTACTACAAGTTCACGCAAGATTGCCCGCAAGGAAACTACAAGGAGCTGCGCGAGGCCGGCGTCGAAATCGAAAGCGGCAAGAAGGGCGGATGGCAGGTATTCAAGGCTGCCGCGGCCAACTACCGCGTGTGGATGCTGTTCGTGACCTACGGCGCGTGCTTCGGTATCGAGCTGTTCGTGCACAACGTGGCCGCGAGCTACTACGTGGATCGCTTCAAGCTCGACCTACAGTCCGCCGGTATGGCCGCCGGTTCCTTCGGTCTGCTCGCGCTGTTCGCTCGCGCACTCGGCGGCATCTTTTCGGATCGCGTCGCTCGCAAGCGCGGTCTCGACGCACGCACGACGCTGCTGTTCGCGTTGATGGTCGGTGAAGGCGCCGGTTTGCTCTGGTTCTCGCACACCAGCACCACGGCCATGGCCGTCACCGCGATGATCACCTTTGGCATGTTCACGCACATGGCCTGCGGCGCAACCTACGCCCTCGTGCCGTTCATCGATCGCAAGTCCTTGGGTGGCGTTGCCGGCATCATCGGTGCCGGTGGCAACGTGGGCGCCGTCGCGGCCGGCTTCTTGCTGAAATCCGTGGGCAGCGTGCAAGGCTGCTTCTCCACGCTCGGCATCTGCGTGCTCGTCTCTTCGGCCTGCGCCATCGCGGTGCGCTTCAGCGCGAGCCACAAAGCCAAGGAGCAATCGCTGTACGAACAAGCCATGGCCGAGCGCAAGTCGCTCGCTCCCGAAAGCGAACTCGTCGCCCAGGCGAGCTGATTGAGTATCTAGCCGGGCGCTCCTCGGTTGTTTGGGCGCTCACAGCTTCTCCACGCACCTCGCGAGATCGCAATGGTCTCGCGAGGTTTCGTCGTCTTGGGCCTCGAAGTGGCGCGCGAGCATGGCCATTTTCGCCAATAGTCATTGATTCTCGCAATTCGTACCTACCGTGACAATCGCGAACGACTGAGGGAAGCTGCCGTGAGTAGGGATGAGGCGAATTTTCGTCAGCTACGCTCGCGAGGACGCGCCGCTGGTCCGGCAGTTGGTGGCGCGCTTACGCGAGCACGGTCTGCGAGTCGTGTGGGACGACGATTTGCGCGCCGGACAAGAGTACCGCCAGGCGCTACACGCGGAACTCGAGCGCGCGGAGCAAGTGATCGTCGTCTGGAGCCGATTTTCGGTCGTCTCCACCTGGGTGCAGCAAGAGGCGGATTTGGCCCAAAAACATGGGAAAATGCTGCCGCTGCGCTTGGATGCGGTCGACCCGCCGCTGCCCTTTGGTGCGATCCAGAATGCTGACTTCATTGGTTGGGATGGAGCGGGTGATGCCGAGTGTTTCGTGCGACTGCTGCGAGAGTTGTTCCCGTCGAATGACTCGACACCCCCGGTCGTCCCGCCCGTAATTCAACCTCCGCCCCCACGCGGGCATCACAAGGCGCTCGCGCTTGGCGGCTTCGCAGCGATTGGCCTCGTCGCGCTCGCGCTCTATGGCTACTTCGTTTCGCCACCGGTTCACGAGCCTAAGCCGGTCGCCAGCGTCAGCACGCCTCCCACAGCCGCGGCTGCGACGCCTGTCGTCTCGGTGGTCATCCAGCAAGTGATCGGTGGCCCTGCTGTGCTTGCTCAAACCACCTCGAGCGCGCCTGTCCACCCATCACCACCATCCAGCGAGAAACCAGCGCCAACGCCGCCGCGGCTCAATTGCTGTCACTCGTCAGGTAGCAAAGTCTCTTGCAGCAAGCCGACGTGTCGTGAATGCGATGCCGCCGATTGTCCCAAATGAAAGCGCTGCTCGCCGTGCCCTGTTTCGTCGTGCTGCTCGCTGTAGCGCCCGTGGTGCGCGCTGAAGCGTGTCGCCCACCCGCCCCCGGAAGCTGGTCGGACGCTCGCGTGGTGGCGCTCGACGACAGTGGGCAAGAGCGTCTGGCGGCCGCGCGCAACCTCGAGGGCGACCAACAGCGAGCGGCTGCCGCTCAGGCCGAAGTCATGTTCCGCGAGATCGAGCAGCGTGTCCCCTGCTTGCCCACCACCGTGGTCGGTTTGGCACAAGCACTGGAGCTGCAGGGCAAATACCTCGAGGCAGCGGATCAATATCGCCGCTTGCTGGATGCTAAGTCCGAGCTCGAGAGGTATCGCTTCTATGCGGCCTCTTTGGCCGAAGCCGAGCGCGCGTTGCCCCTCGCGCTCAATCACACCGCGCGCGTCACGCTTCACCTACACGCGCGGGATTGCGCCGTGGGCACTCCACGCGCGTTCCTGAACGACGCTGCCACATCGTTCGACAGTGGCGTGCGCGTCAACCTGGGCGCGCACACCGCGCGTGTCGAAGCGCTCGGATGCGCGGCGTTCTCACGCACTTTCAAGGTGAACGTTGCCGGTGAGTCACCCGTAGTCATCGATCTTTCGCCGCTCCCTCCGCCGCACTCCGACCCGAAGCGCGTGACCTGGCTCGGGCTTCCGCCGTGGGTAGTGATCTCCGGCGGAGCCGTGCTCGCCGTCGGTGCGGGGATCGCAAGCTACGCCCTGCTCAGCCCTTCGCACACCGCTACCCCCAGCTACACCTGCAGTAGCCAGGCGACGTTGGGTTGCGTCGGCTTGTGAGCAATGGCCCACCCGCCCTTCAAGGTACTCAGGCTGCTTGCGCTAAGCTGGGCGCTGAGCGCTTGCCACAGTGAGCCCGAAGCGCCGCGGCCGGCGATCATGCTTCGCGTGAATACCAACTTGGCCATCACGCGAGAAATCGATCGTGTCCGCGTGGAGGTGCGCCGAGTCGGCGAGACGGAGGTCGTACAAGCCGAAACCACGTTTCTCGGGCCAGGTAAGGTGATGCTGCCAGCGGGGTTCGAGATCATTCCCTTGGGTAGCGAGACACTGCATCTCAAAATCGACATCGTGGGGCTCTTGGGACAAGTCGAGGTCGCGCGCGATACTTCGATCACCATGGTGCCGCCCGGGTGGCAGAAGCAGCTCGACGCCCAGCTCGAGAAGTCGAGCAAGGTGCCTGAAAACAAGCCGCAAGCAGAGCCGTCGGATCCCGCGAACGCGGGCGTGCCGGTGCGTCCGGCGATCGCGCGCTTGGAACTGAATCTCGACGCGCGTTGCCCGCCGGAAGTGCGTGCGCAATGTGCCGAGAATGAAACGTGTCACGCTGGCGTGTGTGTGCCGGCGCAGCAGGAGTTCTCGGAGCTGCCCTTGCTGCAGACTTCGGACATCCCCAGGGCGTCGAGTGCAGGGCAGATCGAGGAGCAGTGCTTGGACGTTGTCGAAGCCTTCGATTCGGCTGAGAAGCTTCGTCAGCGCGTCGACTGCACCTTCGAATCGCCGTCAGGAAGCGGTAGCCCAAACGTTGCCCTGGTGCTTCCCGCGGGCGGTGACGGATTTTGCGATCCGGCGCGCTGCGTCCTACCGCTAGACATGGGGCCGGCGCCCTCCGGTGATTGGCTCGAGTTGGACGACGGCAGCATCGAGCTCCAAGACCCGCTCTGCGCGCAATTTCAGGATGGCTCTGTCACCGAACTCATCGGCGTGCGAGGTGGCAAGGAAAGCAAAACGGCGTCCACCCTGTTGTGCCCCGTACCGGCCGGAATGGAGGGGGCGGGCGGAGGAGGTGGCGGTGGCAATCAAGGAACACCGGGGTCGGGCGGAACTTCGGGTGTGGGTGCTATTGGCGAAGCGGGGGAGGGACCTCTTAGCGAAGCGGCCGGGGAGGGCGGCAGCGCAACGGCATGCCAATCGAGCGAATGCACCGTGGTGGGCGCGATGTGTCGGGATGACCACACTCGCGTGAATTGCACCAAAGGTTCGAACGGCTGCGTCGTCGGCATTGCAGCTGTCTGTCCAGATCATCAGGCATGTTCCGGCGTCGCGGGCGCGGCCACCTGTGCTTGCACGGAAGACCCGGTCTGCAAAACGGGCGACAATACGTGCTCTGACGACTCGACGCTCGCCGGCTGCACTAGAGACGCGAACGGCTGCGCGTTCCAGGTGACCAAGACGGTTTGCACGAATGGCGCCTGTAGCGGTGGCGCCTGCTGCACCAACGCTTGCACCGTCTCGCCCAAGACCTGCTCGACTAGCGTAGACGCGGTGGAGTCGTGCGACGTCGGCAGCAATGGCTGCACCGCGATGAACGTGGGTACCTGTGCCCAAGGCGAGGTGTGCGAACGCCTGAACGGGCCGACCTGCCTCGATCCCGCCTGGGCCGCATGGCCCATGCCCAACACCCAGACGGACGTGAAGTCAGGAGCGCCGAACCCAATGGGCTATAAGGACCTTGGTGACGGTACCGTCTTGGACGGTGTTACCGGCCTCGTTTGGCAGCAAAAGGAGGGAGGCACATTTGACGCTGCAGGCGCGGGCCCGTACTGCGCGGGCCTTGATTTGGCGGGCTACCAGAATTGGCGGCTGCCAACCGTCATCGAGCTCGTTTCGCTGCTGGACTTCGAGCATTCTCCGAAGATCAACCCGACCTACTTTCCGGGAACAACGAATGGGGTTTTTCGCTCCTCGCAACGCAGCTGGAACGTCAGCTTCAGCGATGGGGGCACTGGGTTCTCGAACGAGACGCTGAAGCTTCCAGTTCGCTGCGTGCGTTGAAAAGGATCTCCAGATGGACAAGCGATTGTCGGGCTTTCTGGTCGGTGCGGTGCTCACGGTGGGACTCTACTCAATCCACAGCGGTGGCGCCGCGCCCGCCGGGCGGTACATGCTGACCGCGACGACCGTATACGACACGAAAACCAAGCTGACTTGGCAGCGTCAGTCTTCGTTTGACAGGTTCGCCTGGGTGGACGCGCAAACGTATTGTCCCAAAGCGTCGGGTGGAACCTGGCGAATGCCGACTTACAAGGAGCTTTTCACGATCGTCGACACGGCGTCGACTACGAATCCGCTGCTCGATCCCGCCTTCGAATTCGACAAAGCCAACACGTTTACGGGTTTCTGGTCGAGCACGTCGCTCAACGCGGACACTTCGATGACGATCTCCTTCGCCCCGAGCGGTGGTTCCAGCGTGACGACCCATAACGCTGGAGACATGTACAGCGTGCGCTGCGTCTTCTGACCGAGCCGCTCCGTTGCCTGGGAGCGCAACGTCGATCTGCGAAGCGCGCAGGGGCGGGAACAGGGCTGGCTGAGAGGTGCTTTGCCGGATCTCGAGCGCCCCCTCTCTTCAGCCTCGCGTGGCTCTTTGCCTCAATTTGCCGTTCGCCAAGATTTCTTCACAGATGACGCGCTCGTTTTCGGATAGTTAGTCTGAAAGCGTTGCCCGCGTTTTCGGGCGGATGAGACACGAGCGAAGAGAATGAGTGACGAGAAGCCAACGCCGCGCGGTAAGTCGCGGCGCAACCTGTTGATCGTGGGTGCGCTGCTCGCGCTGGGCTACGGCGGATATCGCGTGTACCTCGAGCGTAAGCCCTACGAGTGGAGCGGAACCGTGGAGGCGCGCACGATTTCAGTCGGTTCGCGCGTGGGCGGTCGCATCAAAGAGGTCTTGGTGCGCGAGGGCGAGGCCGTGCAAGCCGGTCAAGCGCTGGTCAGCTTGGAGCCAGGCGACTACCCGGCGCAGTTGCAACAAGCCAAAGCTCAGCTGGCTCAGTTCGAGGCAAACCTGGACAAGCTGAAGCAGGGGGCGCGTCCCGAGGAGCTCGCGGAAGCGCGCGCTCGGGCAATGACCGCCAAGGCGGCGCTGGCGCAAGCGGTGGCCGGTTCGAGGCCAGAAGAAGTGGCTGCCGCGGAAGCTCGCCTGGCAGTGCAAACGGTCGCCGTCGAAAAGGCCAAGCTGAACGCGGATCGCGTGCACGCTCTCGATCAATCGGGTGCGACCGCGCGCGTCGACGTCGACAATGCGGATATGGAGCTCAAGGGCGCGATCGCGCTGCGCGACGCCCTGCAGCATCAGCTCGATCAGGTGAAAAATGGCTCGCGACGCACCGAGGTCGCGCAGGCACAGGCGCGCGAAATGGAGCAATCCGCTTCTGCCAAGCTCGTGGCTGCGGGCACGCGGGTCGAAGATCTCAAGTCAGCGCAAGCTCAGGTGGATGGTGCGCAAGGTCGAGTGGATCAAATTCAGGTCATGATCGACGAGTTGACGGTGAAGGCGCCGCTACCCGCGCGCATCGAAACGCTCGATCTGCGTCCCGGTGACATCCTGGCGCCGAACGCAACGGCCGCGGTTTTGCTCGAGGAAAAGCAGCTGTACGTGCGCATCTACGTGCCCGAGACCTTGCTCGGTCACGTGAAACTCGGGCAGACCGTGCCCGTCTCGGTCGATTCATTCCCTAACCAGTCCTTTCAGGGCGTGGTCGAGCACATCAACGGGGTGGGTGAGTATTCACCGCGCAATCTGCAGACCGCGGACGAACGCGCGGACCAGGTGTTCGCGACACGTGTTGGGCTGCGCAGCGGCTTCGAGCAGCTGCGTGCGGGGATGGCCGCGTTCATTCAGGTTCCCAAGTGAAGAGTGACGTGGTGATCGCCGTCGACGGCGTGTCGCGCAGCTTCGGCACGGTGCGCGCGCTCGATGACGTGAGTCTGACCGTGACCGAGGGCATGGTCTACGGGTTGCTTGGCCCGAATGGCTCGGGCAAGTCGACGTTGATTCGTATTCTGTGCGGGCTGCTTGCGCCCTCTTCTGGTCACGCCAGCGTTCTCGGCATGGATTGCGTGGCGCAGGGGGAGGCGATTCGCCGCCAGATTGGCTACATGAGCCAAAAATTCTCGCTCTATCCCGATCTCACGGTGCTCGAGAATTTGGACTTTTACGCGGAAATTTACGGTCTACCGAAGGCGAAGCGCAAGGCTCGCCGAGACGCGGCCGTCGAGCTCACGCACATCGGGCCGTACGTGGATCGCTTGGCCGGCAATTTGTCCGGCGGTTGGAAGCAACGACTCGCGCTCGGTGCCGCGTTGATGCACGAGCCGCGCGTGGTGTTCCTCGACGAACCGACCGCGGGCATCGACCCGGTTGCGCGTCGCGAATTGTGGGACTTGCTGTTTCAGTTGGCGGCCGAAGGCATCACGCTGCTCGTGACCACGCACTACATGGACGAAGCCGAGCGCTGCGGTGAGGTCGGCTACATCTACTTGTCCAAGCTGTTGGTCACGGGCACCCCAGACGATTTGAAAGCCTTGCCCGAAGTCAATCCGCCCGATGCGCGCCGCGTGGAGATCGAGACGCCGCAGACGGCACGCGCTCTTGCGTGGCTCCAGGATGAACCCTTCTGCAAAGGCGCGACGATTTTCGGCCAAGCCGTGCATGCTCTGATCGAGCGCGGGCTGAGCGACCAAGAATTGCTCGATCGCCTAGCAAAGAAAGGCTTTCCGCTCGCGCAGCTGCGCGAGATCGCGCCCTCCTTGGAAGACGTGTTCGTGACGCTCACTGAGCAGGCGGCGCGAGCACGGCGCGCGGAGAACGGCGGATGATGAGCTCGTTCTTGGCGATTTTTCGCAAGGAGCTGCTGCACATTCGCCGCAACAAGGCGGTGCTGTTTCTAGCGGTGATGCTGCCGCTGATGCAGCTCACGATGTACGGGTTCATCGACCAAACCGTGCACGACGTACCCACGGTCGTCGTCGATCAGGACCGATCGGTGGCGTCGCGCGAATTGATGGACCAATTGCGCGCCACCAAGACCTTCGCGATCAAGAGCGTGACCAGCGATCCGCGCCTCGCGCGCACCGAAATCATCGCCGGTCGCGCTGGCGTCGGCATCGTGATTCCGCCGGACTATCACGGCAAACGTGCGCGCGGCGACTCGGCAAAGATCTTGGTGCTGATTGACGGCTCGGACTCGATCGTGAGCTCGGGCGCCCTAGCAGCAGTGAATGGCGTGATCTCGAGCCAGAATTTGGCCCTGATCTCGCGCGATGCTCGAGTCAAGATGCCGGTCGCCGCGCAGCCGATCGTGCTCTTCAATCCGGAAGGGCGCACTGCGAACTTCCTCATCCCGGGCCTGGTCGCCGTGATTTTGCAGATGATCGCGGTGATGCTTGCCGCGGGATCGATCGTGCGCGAGCGCGAGCAAGGCACCATGGAGCAGCTCCTGGTGACGCCGGTTCATCCGCTGGGGTTGATGCTAGGCAAAGTCGCTCCGTACCTGTTCGTCGCGCTGGCGGACACGGCGATGATCCTCGGGCTGATGCGCTTTGCGTTCGGCGTGCCGATCCGCGGCAGTTTGCTGCTGCTGTTCGCGATTATGGTGCTCTATCTGTCGGCGCTCCTCGCGCTCGGCCTGTACATCTCGACCACGGCTCAAACTCAGCAAGAGGCGCAGCAGAAAGTGCAGATGCTGTTCTTGCCGTCGATTTTCTTGTCGGGCTATCTGTTCCCGCTCAACGGCATGCCGATCATCTTGCAGATCATCGGGCAGCTGTTGCCGACGACGCACATGGTCGCGATTATGCGCGGCATCGTGCTGCGTGATGCCGGCGCGGTCGAGCTGTTGCCGCATCTGTTGGCGTTGGTCGCGTTCGCGGTGCTGATGATTTGGCTGAGCATTCGCAAAGTGAGCAAAGTCAGCGTGTGACGGGCACGCGGAGCACGAACGCCCTTTCAGTCGTCGCGGCTGTCGTCGTCGCTGTCGTCGCTTTCACGCGCCGGCGGTGACGGCGTGGTGTCGTACACGCCGAGCCATTCTTCGGCCAAGTGCGCGTCGAAGAACAAGATCCAGCTGCGCTCGGGAGCGCCGATTTCGCGCAATGCTCGACGCGCTTCGGCGAGCCCGTGATCCAAGTAGCGGATCGCCAAATCGATGTAGGCATAGCGCCGACCGGTGCCTCCGCCGATCACCGAACCGAGCCCGTTCGGGCGCAGCGCGGCGTTCAGGGCATCTTCGATCTTTCCGCGATCGCTCACGTCACGATGGTCGGCAACGTCGCGACCATCCAGTTTTACGTAGCAGAACGTCTCGCCGTGCTTCGAGAAGCGACGCGAGGCGAAGAGTAAATTGGAGTGAGCGGCTTGCCACATCGCCGGCAAGCTCGAAACGCTCGTGAGCAGATCGAAGCGACCCGCGTAGTCTTCCTGCTCCGCGGGCTCGAGAGAAAAGAGCGTGTATTTGACGCCGTTTTCTTGATCGATGCTCGATTGCGGCAGCTCAGCCAAATCTCGATCGATTGCTGCGATCCCGGCGTGGACGCGGGTCTTCAGTGACTCGAAACCGTGAGCATCCGACCTTGCGGCGGAGCGACTGAACAGGCGCCCGAGAGCGCTCGTACGAGCTTGCTCCTCGACTGCGATTTCGCCGATGAAGGCATCCAGCGTCTCTTCGCCGAGCAGCGACTCGGTTGCGACGTAAGCCGCATACTGCAAATTGTCGCCCTCCGTTCCAGACGGGACCAACCACTTCAAATCCAACAGGTGGTGCTCACCGGGAGTGACTTGGACCTTCCAGCCCGTCACATCGACCTCGGTGCGGCCCTTCACCGTCGCGAGCGACAGCTCCACCTCTTCGGGTAAACGATGCGCGTAGAATTCCCAATTGGGGAGCGACGGTGCGCGAGAGAGCAAGACGTCGACCAAGGGACGGAGCTCGCGGTCGGATTCGGGGGTGACCACCAAGCGGTGTCCGTCGACGCGCACCGCGGGGCCAAACTCCCACATCAGCCGTTGATCGATTGCGCTCAGGTGCTGGCGCATGAACTCTGCGATGTCCAAATCCGCCTGGCGCTTGAAGGTCCTGACGATCTCCGGCTCAGTTCGGCTGAACTGTTGCCAAAAACGATCCATGGCAAGCAGCAACGCGGTGCGGCGTTCGGTTTCAGAGATGTCATTCGGATCGGAAAATCGCCAGCGCACGTTTGGCACCTTCGCACGAATGCCGAGGGCGCGTCGACGGCATTGGCATCAACCGGATGGCTTGATACTCGCTAGGCCACGGGCGAATCGGATAGGCTCGACGGCGTGCACGCTGACGCGCCAGAAATTTCGGATCTAGTCGTCGCCTACGATCCGGAAACACTGGCGCGCTTGCCGGTGCATCGCGACCGAGTGCTAGCCGAACTCGAGGCACACCGAATGTCGCGCGCGGTGCGCATCGTGTCGAGTTGGCCGCACGAGCGCGGTGTGCTCGATGCGGCCCACGTCGACCGCGTGTTGCTCACCGCACACCACGAACTGACGCGCTTGTCAGAAGAATTTCGGCAAGGTGAGCGCATGCTGCGCATCTTGCGCCCGTTGCTCGAGGCGCTGCGGAGCGCCGGCGTGCGTGCCCCATATCGCATCGTCGACGTGGGGTGCGGGCTCGGTTTCGTGATGCGCTGGCTGGCCGCGCATGGCGGCTTCGCGGATGACGTGTCGCTGATCGGCTGTGACTACAACGCGGCCTTCGTGAGGCTCGCGCAAGCGCTTGCCGATGAAGAGCGGCTCTGCTGCAAGTTCGTGGTCGCCAATGCCTTTCGACTCGATGCCGAAGCGACCCTCTTCACGTCGACCGGCGTCATCCATCACTTTCGAGGCGAAGGGTTGAAGCGGTTCCTGTCTCGACAGGTAGCGGTGGGGCCCGCGGCGTTCGTGCACGCCGACATCAAACCAACGTACCTTGCTCCGATTGGAAGTTGGATATTTCACGAAGCGCGCATGCGAGAACCGTTGGCGCGGCATGATGGAGTGCTGTCTGCGCTGCGTGCGCACTCGGGTGAACACTTGCTCGAGGCGGCGAGCAGCGCCTGCCCAGAGTTTGCTGCGAGCCTGTTCGACGGACGCCGCGAGCTGATCCCGATCTTGCATGTGATGCAGGCGCTGGTTGGCATTCGGCGCGAATTGTTGCCAGCTTTCAACGACCAGCTCGGCTCGCTACAGAACCATTTCACGGAGTGGAAGTGACGCCCAGCTTGCTCGCGTTGCTCGCGATCGTGGACGCCGCGTTTGCCGGATTTCGCGCTGCGGCCGGCAGAAGTGCGCGCATCTACAAGCGCGCCTACTACGCGCGCAGCATGCTGATTGGAACACTCTTTGGGGTGATGCTCGTGGCCGTGCTCGGGGGAGTGACCCTGCTCTTGCTCGCGGCTTCGGCTGATCCGGCGCAGCAATACACCGAGCTCGTCGCAGTGGGCTCGCGCATGCTTTGGGTGTTCGTGCCTTATGCGGTGCTCGTGCTGAACGCGCTCGCACTGTATCTCTTCTCCGATCACGACCTGCGCGCGTTCGCGACGGTTGCTATCTTGGGACCGTTTACGTTGTTGCGGCCCTGGGTGATCGCTACGGGCGCAGCTGTAGGACTGTGTGCGAGCGTCGATCGAGTGACCTGGATCTTGACGCTCATCGCCTGCAGTTCGATCGTGCTCTCGGGACGCTTACTCGATCGGCGAGCACGTCTGCGGCTTTAGTTGTAACGTCGCACAAGGGGAAACCAGACGTCATGCGCTACTTCTTCATCTCGGTATGCCTTCTGTCGTGTGGCTGTTCAGACGGCGGCTCGTCCAGCGCGGGCGGCGCTTCAAGTGCGGGGGCGAGCGGCGTCGCGAACGCCGGGACAGGTGGCATGACAGGGCTGGTACCGGTCGGCAGTTGTGATGATCTGCCTGCTCCCGGCAGCTGGGAAAATGTGACGCCGCTCGGACATTCGTCGAAGCCGGCCGTGAACGGAACCGTGGGCGCCGCGATCATCGTCGATCCGTTCGACCCGCGTCGAGTCTGGCTCGGCACGGGCAGCGAGAACGACGAGATCTGGCGTTCCGATGATTGCGGCGCGACGTGGACGCAAGTCAACACGGGGCCCGGCAGTGTGGGTGACGGCATGACGTACGGTGGCGTCGGTGATGGCGCACAATGGAGCATGCAAGCGGATCCGGAAGAGCCCGGCGTGCTGTACGCCGTTTCTGGCTACGGCGCGCAGAGTCTGTGGAAGACGATCGACGGCGGGCAGAGTTGGAAAGACGTACTCGCCGGTAGCGAGTACGAGACTCATGCTGATTATCGCTTCGTCAATAACGTATCCCTCGATCCAGCCAATCACCTGCACGCGGTCGTTGCCACGCATGGAGGTTGTGCCGCTCCGTACGATCCGAACTGCATCGCCGAGACGAAGGACGGCGGAAGTTCGTGGAAGCTGATGAAAGCGCCGGAAACTTGGACGGAAGGCGGCGGCCTGATCATCGTGAAGGGCGACCTGTGGATCTGGTGCGGTACGAAAATGATGGTATCGAAGGACGCTGGCAATTCGTGGTCGAGTGACGCGCTGGCCGGGGGCGGCACATGTGAAGCCGAGTACACGATTCGCGGCTTCGTTCCGTCAGCCAACGGCAACTACTACCTGGGGAGTCGCGACGGCGTACTGCGCAGCGCTGACGGCGTGAAATGGCAGCACGTTGTCGGCACTAGCGGCACGCTGGTCATGGTCACTCAAGGCTCGAAGCAAGTCTTCGCGGCCAACCAATGGAATCCCGCGATTGTCTCGGCGAATCTCGACGCGGACGAGACGTGGACTGACCTACCTACGCCGCCGCAGATTAGCCAAGGCAGCGACGGCGGCATCCCATTCCTCGCCTATGACGACGCGCATGGCATTCTGTACGCATCCATGTTCTCGGGCGGTGTCGCGCGGATGGTGGTGCCTTAGCTCGCGTTGGGCTTCGCTGTGGGGTTGGCTTCGTTCTCGGGTAATGCTTTTATCCCGCGACTATGAGTAAACGTCGGTGTTGCGGGCGGACCGTGGGAAGCTTTTTGTTTGCAGCGGGCGCCCTGCTCTGCGCTCGTGCCGAGGCGCAAGAAGTGTCTGCGCCAGCCGAGCCCGCGAAAGCCGACCCGCAGCCAGCGCCGGGTTACGCCCCACCCGCCGACGTCGATGCGCCACCCGCGCCACCCGCGCCACCCGCGAGCGTTGTCGCACAGCCCACAAAGGTCGACGCGGTGCCCGCACCAGCGACCTCGGAATCGACAAAGGATAAGATCGACGAGTTCCTCACATCGACATACGAAAACGACACCGAGACGCGCTCACGCGCCATCGCGCACCGTCGCCGCGCGCTTGCCGATCGTGTCGAGCACGTGCTCGGCAATTTCGTCGACATCGGCGGCTATTTTCGCGCGGGTTACGGGCGCAATAGCCACGGCGGTTCGCTGGCTGCCTTCGCTGCGCCGGGTGCGGCCGCAAAATACCGTCTCGGCAACGAAGCGGAGAACTACGGCGAGCTGATCTTCGGCAAGAGCGTGTACTTGCCGGGCGCGTTCAAAATGAACGAAGACCTGAGACCGGATGGAACTCCGTCCGGCCCGATCGCGCGCGTGCAAATCAGGCTGAGCATGCTCAGCCCGTACGCCACGCTCGGCGCGGCGACCAACACCACCTTCGGCCTTCCCGAAGCTTGGGCGTCGATTGGTAACGTTTTCGAGAGTCAACCGAACGCGAAATTCTGGGCGGGTCGCCGCTACTATCGTCGTCACGACATTCACATCAACGACTTCTATTTCTGGGACATGAGCGGCGGCGGTGGCGGCATCGAAGACGTGCAAGTCGGCCCGGCAAAGCTCGCTTTGGCTTGGCTCGGTTTCGCCGGAGCAAGCGGCCTGGGCGACGTGCCCGCGCCGGATCCGCAAAACTCGGCCGGTTTCAGCAAGTCGGGATTCGACCTCCGCGCTTACGATATGCCGCTCCTTGCGGGGCGTGCCGAGATTGGTCTCACGATGTCGACACTGCGCAGTGGCTATGACCAGTCAGGGCGCAAGGCCCCGTCCTCGACCGGCATGTCGGCGAACCTCGTTCACACGGTGTCTGATTTCATCAGCCCGGGTGGGACGAACAAGTTCACGGTTCAATACGGCACCGGTCCGGCCAAGACGTTCACCTCTGGCTTCGAAACCATCGACTTGCCATCAGGGACATTCATTCGTTCGGTAGAGAAGGCATCTTGGCGACTGCGCGTGACCGAGCACTTCATCGCTAGTTTGGGCGAGCACTTCTCGCTCGGTCCGGCGCTGGTCTTTCAAGTGACGGATCAGGCTGACGGCACCGGGCGCCAGTACTGGTACTCGGCGGGCGTTCGACCGATCGTGCATTTCAACCGATATTTCAGCCTCGCCGCGGAAGGCGGCGTGGACTGGGTTCGCGATACCGGCCCCGCCGACACCAGCGGTACGCTCGGCAAGGTGACGCTTGCGCCGCAGGTCTCGGTTGGCAATCGTTTCGATAGTCGGCCCGTGATCCGCGCGTTTGGCACGTACGCGTTTTGGAGTGATGACTTCCGCGGCAAGGTTGGCGGCGCCGACTACGCATTGGATCGCCATGGCTTCAACGGCGGTGCGCAGATGGAAGTCTGGTGGTGAGTCGCGCTCAAGCTCGCAGCGCGCGCGCCATCCGCAGTACTGCGGTCTCCAGCTCGCGCTCGTCGTAACGGGCGAAGCCGAGGCGCAAGAATTGCTGATAGTGGCGGGCTTTGCTGCGGCTGAGATCGGGCGCGATGTAGCTCGAGCCGAGCGTGAAGGCCACGCCGTGGCTCGGCGCGCGCGCGAGCCATGCGCGCGTGTCTATTTCCGGGCTGGCCTCGGCCCACAGCGCCATGCCACCGGCGGGCACCTCGAAGTCCAGGGCACTGCCCAAGTGCCGCCTCAGTGATGCCACCAGGGCGTCGCGACGCGCGTGGTAAATCCGGCGCATTCGCCGCGCGTGGCGAGCCACTTCGCCGTCTTCGATCAGCTCGGCGACGGCTCGCTCGGTAATCGTGTCGCCGTGGCGATCGACGTGAAAGCGCACCGCGGCCATGGTCTCGATCAGGTCGCGGGACGCGGCAATGAAGCCTAACCGCAGGCCCGGAGCCAATACTTTGGCCAATGTGCCCACATGAACGACGACGCCCGCGCGGTCGGCGCTCGCCAGCGAGGCGAGCGGGCGCGTGTCGTAGTGAAATTCGTGATCGTAGTCATCCTCGATGATTGCGAAGCGGTGCTTGGCGGCGAGCTCGAGTAGGCGCAAGCGGCGTCCAATCGAGAGCGCCACGGTCGTGGGGTAGTGGTGGTGAGGCGTGAGGCAGACTGCTCGCAGCGGACCTGCTGCAAGTGCGCTTTCCAACGCTTCGATCTCGGCGCCTTGCTTGTCGACCGGGAGGTACACGAGCTCTGCACCGGCTTGCGTGAGTGCGGCCCAAGCCGGCTGATAGCCGATCTGCTCGACCGCAACGCGATTGCCTGGACGCACGAGTGTGCGCGCCACCAAATCCAGCGCCATTTGGCTGCCGTGGGTGACCAGCACCTGGTCCGGCCCGACCGACAGTCCTCGCGTGGAGGTGGCGATGCGCGCGAGCGCAGCGCGCAGGCTCGGTTCACCGTAGGGCGAGGCGTAGTCGAGATTGGAGCGACCTGCGCCTTGCAACGCGCGGCGATAGGCACGCGCCAAGAGCGCTGTCGGAAACTGACGCAGATCCGGTACGCCAGCGAAGAGCGCCAGGACCTTCGGATCCGTGTGGTCGGGTCGAGAGAGTGTTCGCACCTCGAAATCGAAACCGGCGCGGCCAGGGGCAGTCGACTCGCGGGGCTTCGCGTAGCGTCGCGTTTTCCGTTCCGGGAGCTCATTGGAGACGAAGCTGCCGCCCGCGGGACGCGTGACGATCCAGCCCTCGGCCGCGAGTTCGTCATAGGCCGCGACTACGGTGTTGCGCCCGACGCCGAGCTGCTCGGCGAGCGGTCGCGTGCCCGGCAATCGATCGCCCGGACGCAGCCGTCCGCGTTTGATCTCAGTGCTCAAAAGCTCCGCGATCTGCGCGAAAACCGGGGAATTGTTAGCCGCGGCGGCGCCACGCTGCAGCGAGCCAAGCGAGAGGGGAAACGTCACTGGATCCATCATATTATGAAAACTGGACGTTTTCAGCATCCAGTTGCGGGAGCACATTGTGGCCATGAGCAAGAGCTTGTTTGAAGCAGCCAGCGAACGAACCCGCGTGCGTCGCGTGCCCAAACGCGCCGCGTACGACCGCGCGACGATCGACGCGATCTTGGACGAAGCCCTGATTTGTCACGTGGGGCTCGTGAACGAAGCGCAGCCGTTCGTCATTCCCACGATTCACTGGCGCATTGGCGACGAGCTCTACATTCACGGTTCCGCTGCTAGTCGCATGATCGAGCACGGTGGCGTTGGACTGCCACTATGCGTCACGGTCACGTTGATCGACGGCATCGTGTTGGCTCGTTCTGCGTTCCACCACTCGATGAACTACCGCTCAGCGGTCATCCTTGGGCAAGCTCGCGTGGTCGTTGACCCTGACGAGAAGCTGGCAGCGTTGACCGCGCTCGTGAACCGCTTTTCTCCTGGCCGCGCCCAACACGTGCGAGCTCCGAATTCGCAAGAGCTCAAAGCCACGACGGTGCTCGCTCTGCCAATCTCGGAGGCGTCCGCAAAGGTCCGCAAAGGCGGTCCAATCGACGACGAAGAGGACCTCGCAATACCCGTCTGGGCAGGCGTCGTTCCGATCCGTTTGGAGGCGCAACCCGCGCTCGTGGCCGAACCTCGTGCTCCAGGGCAGCCCATCCCGGGCCTAGGTTTTCCGTTCAACGCCGACGTGCGCGGGGCGTGAACGCAGCTACACCAAGTGACGTCAGTTGAGCGCGGTGAGGCAAACGACGGCCCAGCCGCCCTTGGGCACGTTCACGGTTTGACGCTTGTTCCCGCCCGGCGCAGTCAGCGCGATCGTGTGCGAGCCGGACTTGATGCGCACGCGACCAAAGGCGATGCGCGCCGGCAGAGTCGACCAACTGCGCGTATCCGGCGTGTCCGCGGCGGTCATCGTGATTTGAGTGCCGAGACTCAGCAGGGCGCCCAGGGTGCCGCCGCCACCAGCTTGTTCCACCGCGGCACCCGCGAGCACGCGCGTGATCATGCGCGTGATGGCCGATGCGACGATTGCGCCGCGGGCACGCTCCCAAGCGGCTTTGGCCTCGCGATCCACGGCCACTATGCCCTCTAAGCGTTGCCACTGGCCGTCCAGCATGAACGTCGGACGGCCGTAGTTGCTGCGCGGCTCACCGAGCTCAGGGTAATTGATCCAAGTGACCAAGCCTTGCATCGCGAGTCGGTTGGCTTGAGCCGCGTTGGCTGCGCTCATGAACGCGCTGGCGTAGGTTAGGGCCAAGCCGATTGGGATGCGCTTGGCAATTTTGGCCGGCACACGGCCGAAATTGACCATCACCAATAGCTCCGCGTCGTCATCACTCGGGGTCTCGGCGGCTGGATCGGGCGCGGGGGCTTTGCTGAGGAGCTCGCGAAAGCGCGGGCTCGAGTAACCCGATTGCTGCGACAGTCGGCGAATCGGTTCAGCGAGCGATTGGTACTGACCGTAGGCCAGCGCTTCGTCGTAGTAGCGCAAAGCGTCGTCTGGTTTGCCGCTCTTTTCGAACACGAAGCCGGCCAAGTAGCTGCCCGGGCCGAGCAGCGACTGCGCGGCGTCACCCTTGTCGTGGGTGTACTTCTGCATCACCGCGAGGCGCCGCGCCTCGACTCGCGCGCCGTTCAAGTCCGAGCGCGCCAAGTAGTTCATCATGTTCACGGTGTTGATCATCAACTTCTCGTACGCAGGGGCCTTGTACGGGCCCACGTCGTCCGAGAACAGATAACGCCCGATGTCCGCTGCGGCGTTGGCTGACAAATCGAGCACCTCGATTTGCTTGTCCGAGATTTCGAGATCGCGACTGGCAAGCGGATACTGATCGAGCTCTTGCAGCACCATCGCGCGGTCTAGCAAGAACAGCGAGTTGTCACCGCCGACGTCCTTCGGCAGCTCTTTCTCGGTCTTGACGTCGAGCACCTCGTTCAACGCCTTCAGCGCGCCCTTGGGATCGCCGGCGTCGAGGGCCGTGCGCGCGGCCAGGGTCTTGTCGGAGTGACTCGCACAGCCCGCGAGCGCGAGCGCGACGAGCCAGATCATCACGCAGGCAGCGCGCGCGAGCTTCATTTGCGTCAGATCAGGGCTTTGGTGACCGAGGTCTTGTACTGGAACAAGATTGCGCTGGTCTCGACGTCCAGCACTTGGATGAACATGAAGTATTGCACGCGCCGCTCGTTGTCTTGGCGCTCGTCGGCGGCGAAGACTTTGCCCGTGACCACGTAGCGCACGCCGATCTGCTTGCCCCAGCCGGCGATTTTGCTCTGATCGAAGCCGTCCTGATATTGCTTGCGCACCTGCTCCATCAGCGCCGGTTGCGACTCCAGGCTGATCACTTGCACGTGGCCTGCGTTCACGAGAGTGGTTTCGATGTCGCTGATCAGCGAATCGAGCTGGCTGTCGATGTGCTCGGTGGTTTCGTTGCGCAGCGGCAGCACGGAAACCGTGGGCGTCTCCTTTTGCCAGCGCGCGATCACCGGTGATGCCTGCAGGGCATTCATGTTCTCGTGCAGCATCTTTTGCAGATCGCGGCGGTCGAGGCCGGTGCTCATGGCTTGGTCGTCCAAACCGGCGACTTCTTCACCGCGGACTGCTTTCGGCCCACAGCCGAGAACGAGCAGGGACGCGACACTTGCAACCGAGCAGACGAAGGAGCGACGAAGCCAAGTCATCTCAACGGAACCTTTCTATGCGCCGAGCGCGCGAGCGGGTCAGGTAGCGCGGGGAGCTTCCCGCCTTCACGTCCGACGTTGGACCCTGAAAGAGTATGTAATCCCCGCCTCCCCAGGCGCAAGAGAGCGTCGCGCGCAGGGGTCCCGCGCGCGACGCATGTTTGACGGATACGCTCAGTTCGTCGCTGTAGCGCCGCCCGCGGCGCCTGTACTACGGCGTACGGGGATGATTTGTACCCTGCGATCGTCACCTTCGCCGTCACTGCGGGTGATCACGCCTTCGAACTTGGCCAACGCCAAGTGCACCACGCGCCGGTCTCGCGGGTTCATCGGCTCGAAAGTAATGATTTTGCCTTCTTCGACGGCCTGGCGGCCGAGGCGCTGGGCCATGGTGGCCAGCGAGTTGTCGCGGCGGCTGCGATAGCCCTCGGCGTCGACCAAAATGTGACGGCGGTCGAGCCCGGGGCGATTGATGATGCGGTGGGTCAAGAACTGCAACGCCTGCAGCACCTGCCCCTTCTTGCCAATGATGCGGCCCGCGTCGCGACCGGCGATTTCGATGTTGATCTCGTCCTCTGCGTTACCGGCCTGAGGGCGACGGAGATGCACCGTGCACTCCATCTCCATCTCACGGATCACGTCAGTGACGAACTTGAGGGCGGTGTTGGCGCGCTCGTCGGTCGACACGTAGTCGTCCTGCTTCCGGCGCTTGCGCGGGCGATCGCTCTCGGCAACCGGTTCGGTGCCAAGCGCGGCGTGCGAAACCTCACCGCTCTCGGATTCGCCTTCGGTTTCTTCTTCGTCTTCGTCCCAAGCCGCGTCGTTGAGATCGTCGTTGTCAGTCATGACTCTGCCTTTCCTTTGCCGAGGAGTGGGCCTTCACCGGCGAGCTTTGCCGACGACGTATTGCCCTTGCCCTTCCCTTTGGAGGCTTGCTCCCCAATCACTTTGACTTTGATGTCTCCGCTTCCCGAGCCGGAGCCACCAGTAGAGTTCGTCGAGCGGCGCACGTGCCATTCCACAGCTTGTTGTTGGAGGATACCGAGCACGCCGTTCGTGAACATATATACCCCGAGGCCGGCCGGCAAAAACAGCATGAAAACCGTGAACATGGCC
>Ga0164309_10000033_pt1 | contig 75694 bp, 111 predicted proteins | sample Whisoiple_247_MG_FD_109984 | JGI IMG/M metagenome (GOLD analysis project Ga0164309, IMG submission 109984) | Soil microbial communities amended with fresh organic matter from upstate New York, USA - Whitman soil sample_247_MG | ecosystem: Environmental > Terrestrial > Soil > Unclassified >... | reverse complement strand
CTCCAGAAGCAAGCGCGCTTTTGATAACTCCTTTCATTTTGATTCCAGGGTCTTCTGTGTAAGCAATATATTTTTCTGGATTTTCTTCGGCAAATGCCAATACGTGCTCAGTAACAATGTCTGGTTTCCAAGATTCTACATAAGAAGGACATTCTAGTCCGGCTACAGCTCTGTTTGTGATTTCACCTACTTCGAAAACAAGTCTTTCCGCTTTATTTTTAAGACGTTTCTTTTCGATAATATCTCTTGATTTAGCTTCTGGGTCGTATTCTCTAAACAAAATGCCTTTGTATGGGTGAATATGAAGGAATTTCTGCAGATTAATTTGTCCAGCTGGAACAAATAATTTTCCATAGTTGAACAAAATTTCTGATACGACTACAGAACCCGGCTCTTTGCTTTGTTTTTCCTTGAAAAATGAAGGTTGGTTTGTAGAGTATCTTAAAACGTGAACTGATTTATTCTCTTTGTTTTCGTATTGAAGAGGGATTCTGTCAGAATGGTCAACTGGAATATTTGCCGTAATAGGCTTTCCATCACAATACTCATACTGTCTGTCTTTTACTACCCAATCTCTGAACTCTGGAATATCATCAATGTCGTATTCTTGTTTTACGATATTTTGAATGATTGGAGCTGGAGTTTGCTGAATAATTTGTGGTGGCGCAGGAGCATGATTTTTCAATGCGTCATTAATCATTTGTTGAACTACCGATAAAGGCACTGACGGCTCTGGATTAGCTTCTTGAACAGCTGTTGTTGATTCTTCGGCTGTAGTTTGTGTTTTTGGTGGATTATTTGTAGTGGCAATCACATTTTGCAGTTTTTCCTGTAGAATAGCATCAGATTCTGTAGGTTTTTGATTTGCTAAATCGTTCGGAACACCCTGTGTCTTTTCTTGTTCCCTCAACGCTCTCCCTTCCTTAGATAAAGGATGCGGTTTTTTTGCTTCTTCGCTCATTTTGATTTGATTTAAATTGATTAAACTTTGAGAAACAAAGATAAATATTATTCGATTACAAACGTTTGTTGTCGTTTATTATAAAAAATAATTTGGATAATTCAAAAATATGACGTAATATTGTCTTGTAATAATTTAGGAGTCTCAAAGCGAGATTCTTTTTTCATTTGTAACTTAAAATAACCAGTATGCCAGAGAAAAAATACAGAGGAGTAATATGGAACCGTGAATTGCAAAAATGGTGTTCTACTGTTCGGCAAGGAGGTAAAACTTATAACTGCGGAATGCATGAAGAACAAAAAGACGCAGTGAAAGCGCGCGACACCGCCATACTGAAACACGGACTAAACTCGCCTTTGCAGATACTTAAACCTTTAAATAAAAAAGATGATAAAATCGAACGAACTTAGACTAGGAAATTTATTAATGTATTCGAATGATTCTGGAATATGGACAGTAAATGCTATTTACGAATATGGAATTGATTGCTCTGATGAAAATGAAGAAACATACATGGAATATGAAAACTTCGAAGGAATACCGCTAACAAAAGGCTGGTTACGTGATTTTAAGTTTGGAGAACATTTTACATCTGACCCACAAGAAAGAAATGCAAGTAAAGCTCATTACATAGGAGATTTTAAAATTCATCAATTAGACGAAGAGGTTGATAAATTTGGTTTTGGAGGTAATGATTATGAATTTATTGACATAAGGTTTGTTCATCAACTACAAAACTTATACTTCGCATTAACTGGTGAAGAACTAACAATTAAACAATAACACTATGAAACTAACTGGTAAATGTCGCGCTGATTTTAATAAGTGGCTAGACTCAAAGTATGCTTACAACATTGTTGATTGGGAAAGGTCGAGAAGAATATTAAAAGAGGCTTTCTGTTTAGAGTTTTTTGATTTACGAGGCCTGTACATCGACAGACTTACTCCAGAAAGAGAAGTACGTATTTGGGATTATCGTGATGGGGAACCTGATAAACCAATAGTAATCGATACCACCTACACTGATAGATGTGAAGAATACCATGAAGCTATAGAAAAAGCAAATGATTTGTATAACAATAAAAATTTACTATGCGATCAAAAACAGCACTAAAAATACTTTCTGAAACTCCTAGAGAGATAAAACAAAAAGTAAAGCAATACAGCGATAAAATCGCCAATAAAAACAAATCGAACAATAAGTATCCATGAAAATATTAGAACTAAAACATATTTCTCCGTATTTACCTTATGGGTTAAGAATAGCAAATAAATCTTTAAAAGGTCACATACTAAAAACATATTTTATGGAAGAAGATAACCATAATGATTGTGGAATAACCAATGTTATTTATGGAGCAAATCAAATACCAATACTTCGCCCACTATCCGATTTAACCAAAGAAATTGAGGTTAATGGGGAAAAGCTTGTGCCGATTATTGAAATATTAAAAGCAGTTAGTCTGTTTGATTTATCACAATGTAAATTTGAATATGGCATTGAAGAAAACGGAGAAATTTATAACGATGAATATTGGATAAATTCACTAAAAAGTGAAAGCGAAATATTAGTTGATTCTTTAATGTTTGATGAAAATATTTTTACATATGCAATGCATGATGAAAAATATAAACCTGCAGAACCCCAACATGAAGCTTTTTCTTTATTAGATAAATTTCATTTCGATTGGAGATATAGTCTAATTCAAAAAGGTTTAGCTATAGATATTAATACATTAAACAAATAAACCATGAGGAAACCAATACAGCACGACTTAAAGTGCGAACACGAATATTTTAAAAAAGTAGCGTCTGGAGAAAAACCGTGGGAACTCAGAAAAAATGACCGAGACTATCAGATAGGAGATATTCTGCTTCTTCGACAATTAGACAAAGACAAAAAAACGTTTACCGGACTATTTGTAGCGAAAAAGGTAACATATATTTTAACTGATGCCCCACAATTTGGATTAATGGATGGATATTGTATAATGTCAATAATATAAACTATGAAAACAGCTATGCAACAATTAATAGAAAAACTTGAAGTAATTGGATTTTTGACTGTTCCTAAAATTTGTGAAGAATTCTTAGAAATTGAAAAACAACAAATAGTTGAGGCGGTAGATTATGCTATATCAGACACGACACTCCATGAGTCATTCAGAGAATTATCCACAGGAGAGAATTACTACAACGAAACTTTTAAACAAGACACGCCATGAATATTTCCATAGAAGAATTAATAGATATTGTAGACTCTATTCCAGAGCTGTCACTTCCTAATGGTGCCACAGGCGCAATATGGAAAAACGACTTAATTAATGCGTTAAAAGAACACTATGAGAACAATAAAATTTAGAGGAAAAACAATTGAAGGTAAATTTATTTACGGATATTATTTCAAACAAGGAGCTTATGACTTTATTCAAAATGAAAAAGGAGGCAACCAAACAGTTATAACTGGAACAGTAGGACAATTTACAGGACTAAAAGACAGAAACGGAACCGAACTTTACGAAGGGGATATTTTATTTCATCCAAGTTTAGGAAACTTTGAAATTAAATTTGAAGGAACAGGATTTTATTTGTTTTATAACGGAGTAAGACAAAATCATGTGGTATCTGAACACATGGAAGTAATCGGAAACATACACTCTAATAACGAATAGACATGGAAGAGCAAAAAATATCATTTGAAACAGCTAAACTAGCTAAGGAAAAAGGAATAGACTTGCCACATACTCATTACTACGTTTATCCATTTAGAAGTTTTAAAGCAACTGGAGACCTAAAAATTAACGCCACTAATGATGATTACAATCATAATCTTCTACAAGTTGTAAATACTCGAAAAATGCAACCTCACATGGCTCCGGCATACAATCAACCTTTTCTTCAAAAATGGCTAAGAGAAGAGCATAAAATTCACTTTCATATCTACTATGGAAAAGATAGGAAATGGTGTATTGACATTTACTCTATAAAAGATGAAATAGAAGAAGATTATTGTGCTGGACTAATTAACAATCCTAATCAGTTTCAAAACTATGAGACTTACGAAGAATGCCTTGAAACTGGACTTTTTGAAGCGCTAAAACTAATAAAATAGCCATATTTATTCCATCAAATCTCTGATATCAACTTCAAGAGCAGTAGATAGTTTCGCCAAAGTTCCAATTGTAATTCCTTCAAACTTGCACGTCTCTATTTTGCAGATAAACGACCTATCAGTATCGCATAAAAACGCCAAATCTTCCTGTGTCAAGTTTTTTTCGTATCTATATTTAAGCACATTAGAACCTATTTTTATTAAAATTTCTAGTGTTTTTGGGTGGATTTGGCTCATGTACGAATGTGTTATTTTTGACAACAAAATCTTATAAAAGTAGTCATAATTTCGAATATTATTAATCTTTAATATTTAAAATTATGTCATTAACAGGTAATTTAGAAACTAACGCTATTGGCGGTGGTTATGGAGGCTTCGGTGGAGGCTGGGGAGGTATTGCACCTATAGGATTGTTCGGTGTTGCAAATGGTTTGTTTGGTAGAGACGGACGTAGAGAGGATTGTGGAGGCGGTAATGTTGCTAATGACAACAATATTAACCAAACAATCTTTGGAACAAGTGTTTTGAACAAACTTGGAAATATTGAAGCAGCTATTCCTTTGGGAGCATTATCAACTCAAAATGCTTTATTGGAACAAACGATTGCATTGAATTCAACTGCAAATCAGAACAATTTGTCTCAACTTCAAGCAACAGCAGGAGTAAAAGATACTGTACAAAATTCAGCCACAGTTCTTTTGGGTGCGATAAACGCTATTGGAAGCAAAATCGATCAAAACAGAATTTCAGAACTTGAAACACAATTAGCACAAGAACGAAATTCTTTCAGAAGCAGAGAAGTAGAGGTTAATGTTAACCAAACTGTTTCACAAGCTCAGGCACAGGCTCAAACACAAGCTCAAATCCAAGGATTATTTGGTGTTCTTTCGAATTTGGCAAACGACCTTCAAGCTGTTAAACAAGGACAAGTTATTTTTAACAGCGGAACTATGGCGGCTTCTGGAACACAAGCAGCAGCGAATACTAAAGTAGCTTAACAATGAAAGCTTTCTTTGAAAAGTATCCAGTTGATTTAGAAGAATTGACTGCATTAAAAATGATTCATAAAACAATTGAATCAGCCGAAGAAAAGTGTAAAAAGAAAAAACCAGAATATTTAGAATATGCCGCAAAAGCATATAAAATGTTAGAGGATTTCTTTGACGAAAAAAACGTAAATCCAAACTCTTTAGTTTAATCAAAAAGGCTCCCTAAAAAGGAGTCTTTTTTTGTCAAAACTTGCTGATTAAAAAATAATACCTATATTTGCATTGTAGTATTTTACTCTGACCTCTAAAGTACTGCTTAACGAAACAAAACGAATACCGTTACTAATATCGAGGTCAGAGCCGATTGCAGTAACGGTATTTACTTTTTATACAAAACACTAGAAATATGAATATAAATAAACTTGTAAAAGCTGTAGAAGAAAAAACAGGAGAAGAAATAATACTCATAACTGGGTATAAAGAAACTCAATATAAAGGCTACAAAATCCACGAAGCAAATGTTGTAGTTCCAAAATACGCCAAATATAATTTAGGACGTATAAAAAGCTTAGATAGAATGCGAGGAAATGGTGTTAGCAGTTATTTTATGAAAGGAAGGATAATGAGACAAAGTAAAGACCCTGATGGATATTTATTGTGTGGTTTAAGAAGACCAGGATATTATTATAAAGCAAAAGTTCATAGAGAAGTGGCTAAAAATTTTATTCCTAATCCCGATAATCTCCCAGAAGTAAACCATATAGGGCTTTATGAAAATGGCAAGGAAGGAAACAAAGAAGATAATCGATATTTTTCTTTAAAATGGAGTACCGGACTAGGAAATATGCAGCATGCTGCAGAACATGGATTAATGCCTAGAGGAGAGGCACATGTAGCATCGAAACTTACTGAAAAAGAAGTTAGAGAAATAAAATCAAGTCCTTTAACTCAAAAGGAATTGTCAATGATTTATAACGTAAAACCCAATACTATAAGCCGTATAATAAGTGGCAAAAGATGGGGGCATATCAAATAAAAAAAAGCCCGAATAAAATCGGGCTTTTAATATTTATATAGGGTTTTTCTTACCCTTTAAAAAGAACACAATTCGCGCGGCCTATGACACATACGGCCTGTTCTGACTGCCATTCAGTTGTCACAGTATCTGTAACGCTCGTTCCGTCGGACCAATTACGTACTACCATCTCGTAGTCACGGTTAAGCGACCCGTATTGTCTGTTACGCACGTGAATCATCGGACGTACTGATGGTTTTCCTTCCATTGGGTCCACTACTGATTGAGATGCAGAAGGGATAAGGAATCCGTTAGTTTTGCTGATTCCAGTTAATGCACCTTGTGCAGTAGTTTCAGTCAAATATCTCAAACGAGAGTAGTTGAACTCGTAACCTCCCATTGTAAATCCTTCGAAAGATAAATCTAGGGCCATGTTTTTGTCGTTGTTGAACGAACCGTAGTTTAATCCGGTTGCAGAAGAACGGCTAGACAAGTAATCATCGATACTCATACAGAAATCTGTAGTAGCGTAGATGATGTTGTTTCTGATTTGCCCTTGTTTTTCCAAACGATTGATTAAGCTTCTTACAGATGTATTATCTGAGATAGTTCCAGCAAAGATGTTTCCTTGTGCAAAAGACGCAAGCATACCTTCTCTACCTTTATATCCGGCAGCATATAATGCAGAACCAGAATCCCATTCTTTAGAGTTGAAGTTTGCAGATTCTCTTTTGTTTCTGAAACGTTTTTCGGCCATGTATTTGTTTACATCATACCAAACATATCCAATATCTTCTCCAGTTGCTGTGTTAGACATTTTCAACCATGAGATTTGAGTCATGTTTGTACGGTTCTCGTTTGCCATCTCTTTAGTGATAGTTCCACGAGTTGTGTATTGTTGATACTTAGTGTTCAATGACTCTTGCATTCCTGCAGAACCTTTTTGGAACTCTGAAATATCTGCGAAAACTGAGATTCCTGTTGCTCCCAAAGCTGTCCATCCTGCCGCACTACCGCAAATAGCAGTAAATGTTGTAGATGTAGTAGAAGCGATTCTACCTTGGATAGAAACAGAACCATCAGGCAAGAAAGCCTGGATAACCTCTCCTGCTCTGAAAGTATGGTCAGCTAATGTGAATACGTCTCCTGTACGTGCAACACCAGTTGCAAGTTGAGTTAAACGGTCTTCTTCTGTCCATGTGATAACATCACTCGCGTAAGGGATTTTTCTTCCTGTTCTTTCGAAGAATGTATCGATCATTTGGCTTCCATATCTTTCATGGATAGTTTTGTCCAAATCAGGTAACTGATGTGTCAGATAAGTAATATCTGTCAAATCTAAATAATTTTGTGGCGTTGGTACTTTTGTCGCGCTTGGCGTATATCGTACGGCCGGTGATGCTGCTATTGCTCCCATTTTTGTTTTTGTGTTTTAAATTAGTATCTTTTTAAAACATGAGAACTTAAGGCTTTTCTATAGTAAACGTTATTCCTTGTTGAATTGATGGGTTTACTGCTCTAACATTGTTTGGCTGAATATTTTTGGAAGCCTTGTCTTGGATTTCAAGTTCTTTGGCTCTTCCTCTAGCGTAAGCTTGATTCAGCATTTCTTTGTAATTTTGAGCGAAATATCGACTTTCGTGATACTCTCTAGGCTTAATTAATTCTCCTGTTTTTGGGTCGAAAAATTGGCTGTCAAAAATTGTTGAGTCCAATTGAGATTGTTTTACTTCGCTTAAGTTTTCCGGTTTTACGACAAACTCTTCAAATCCTGTCTTTTCATCCCCTAGTTGCATTTTGAAACCTTCAAAACCACTATCGAAAAAAGATTCAGTTTTCTTTACGAAGTCATTTCTTTTGAAATCCCACTCTTCTTGTGCTTCTTTTTCTAATTGTTGGTGATTATCAAAATGCTTTTTTGCTTCTCGGTACTCAATCGGAATGTATTCGTCGGAACCTCCAACGCTTTTAAATTCTTCTTTTCGTTTGTCGAAAAACTCATAAGCTTTTTGCAAATCAGTTTTGGCATTAATTCCTTTGTCAAAAATTTCATCTTCGTCCTCTTCTTCATCAAGACCATCTACATTGTATTTTTTGTTGAACAAGTAGTTTAGTTCTTTTTCTGATAAATCAGGATTAGATGCTTTCATATAACTTTTCAAAACCGCATCTTTTTCTTCGGCACGCCAATCTTTTTGCGTTTCCAAGAAATCGTTGAAGTTTTTGTTTCCTGTCTTTTCAATGAACTCATTAAACTTCTCCATTTCTGGAGCATATTTTTTTTGTTCTTTAGGAGTCAATAAATCCTCGAATTTATCAACTTCAAGTCCTTTTTTGTCTTTTAATAGCCTAAAAGCCATTTCTTCATCTGCTTCTACTAAGATGTAATCATCATTTTCGAAATCAGGCAAATCATCCAAACTTGCATCTACCCATTCTTCCTGCTCTTCTGTCTTTGCTGGAAGATTTTGTTCTTCCTGCTGAGTTGTTACTGGAGCAGTTTCTTCTGCAGGAACATATCCAGCACTTGGCTCTTGTGTAAAAGTAAAGCTAGGTGTTGGCAAATTTTGTTCTTCTGGAATATTTGTTCCTTCTTCGTTTGTTGCTTCTGTTGACATTGTTTTTGATTTAATTTAATTTGACTAATACAAAAGTAACAAATAAACGTTTACAAACGTTTGTTGTCGTTTATTTGTTACTTGATAGTTTTATTTTTTCTTGGAAGCCAACCCTTTTCGGTATTCTTGATATTCTGCTGTTCTTGAAAATGGTCCTAATCCTTCTGGAGCCATGTCCTCATGTTTGCCTCCTTCATAATGAACTCTATATCCAGTTCTTCCCTTTGTTCCTTTTCCGGTTACTCCCGACTGAATATTTACAATCTTACCCATTGCTCTAGGGATTGTGTCCGAAGTTTTTTTGGATTTGATAATTTCAGCCTTGTTTCCACGGGCTGTTTCAATTTCTGTATCTGACAAAAGTCTTTTTGGCATTTTAATCATTGTTTTTTTAGCGTCTGGCATTTTAGTGAGTTTTATAGTTATTAATTATGCTTGAAATACTTCTTCGTCTTTATTTTTTGCTTCAAAATCAATAGGGTCTTTACCTTTTGCTTTCTGGTCGTCAATATATGATTTTTGAGTGGCTTGCTGAGCTAGATTATCTTTTTTAGCCATTTCCATCTTTTCTAATTTTTCAGTTGCACCAGAATTTGCTACATATTGCAATTCTATTTTGTTTTGCCCTTTTAACTGCTCTGTAAGCCTATCTTGATTTCCACGTTCTTTCTCTTTTTCAATTTCTCCTGCAGAAACGGCTTCCTGTTTCTGTAAATCAAATCCTGCTTGAATTTCAGCGGTTTGTTGTTTAGCTGCTTCTGATTCTTTTGCTGCACGAATATTTTCGTCTGCTTGAAGTTTGAATTTATTAGCTTCTTTTTCTTCTTCTAGTTTTGCTCGTTTCTTAATAAGAACTGACAAATATTGAATAGCCAAGTTAAGAACTTTGATGTTTCGTACTTTATATTTGTCCTCTAATCCGATGTATCCTTTTTCTACTGCCACAGACATATCTGCGTTAAGTTCCGCTCTTTCTTCATCATCCATTTCTAGTTCGAAGAAAATAGCGAAATCGCTTAAATGAAGGTCGCGTACAATATCCAAGTCTTCAACGCCATTAGCACCAATTTTTTGCACCAAATCTTCTCTCAAACTTGGATAATATTTAAGAATGTCTGAAATAGCGTAGCTTGATGTTTCTCCTGCTTTAAGCACTAAATATCCTGCTCCATCCAAAATATGCCTTGTAGCTAAATTAGAGTTGTATGCAAGCATTTTTTGAATGCCAACAAGACTATCTCTATCTGGATTTGTTGCATCACTCGCTTGATTCATTCCAACAACATCTGTCAATTGAGTCGCTTTTATGTTGCTTTCATTTCTAAGAGCGGTCAGTTTGTTTATACTGTCTCCTGTCTGAACTTCTTGGAATGGCTTTTGGGAATTATTATACTCTCCTCCAATGGTAGAAGACCTGTAAAGATAACTACCTTTCATTAAGTACATATTTAGTGCTTGCTGAACAGTTTGTGTTTTACCATCTCCTAAATCAACTTCGGCTAATGCATCAACATCAATCGCGATACCATCTGGAGTAATTCCCTGTATTATTTGTTGTGCCTTTAATTCCAAAACATTTATTTCATCCTCGATAGGCTTCATTCTTGAAACCAAGCTTATGATTACTCCATCTTGAAAATTTGGAGCCACACCATTATACTGCTCACAAACTTTTTTATTATTCGATTTTGGACGAATCATTGATTTAGACAATTCCCATTTTAAGAGAATATTTGTACCCAAAACCATAACTCCTTCAAATAATACTTCTTCAACAACAGAGTTTCTGATATATTTGTCTTTTTTGTTTTGTTTTGATGGGTCGAAAATTTCATCAGCATCATCTATAATGGTTTCTCCATTTGCTTTTTTCTTTACTTTAGAGGCTCTTTCTCTGAAAGTTTTATATGTGTAATAAAGAAGTGTAGCAGTACCTTTTAATATATCTGAATTAGATAAATTATGATAATTTCCCCAATTAGACCCTGACTGAAATATTTCTTCACGTACTTCTTTGTTTTCCGGCTTCATTAAGTCTGGATATTCAACAAAAATATCACTTATCAATACACTTTTTACATGGCCTTTGTAAACACAATCTTTGAAATATGGGTCTCTTGTATATGAGTACACCATATCCGCGGGGTCTATACGCTCAATAATAATTCCTTTGGCTGGATTTAATCTTGTTCTGTTCCACCCAATTCCATCAACAACCAAATCTCGCTTGATTTGTCTGTCAATAACCAAGTTATATTCGTTCTCGCTCATTACCGCCGCAATAGCCAGTTCGTTTGAAAGGCAATTTGACGGTTTCCATTCCATCTGCATGTGAATATCTAACTCCTCTTTTGTTTGAGGAAGTTCATCCATAGGGATTTCGCTTGTATCTATTCCGGTTTCCGCTTGGATTTTTTGAATAATAGGTCCTGCGAGTTGTTCGTTCTCTATTTTTCTTCTGTAAGACCTTTTTTCATCTACAGAAACTGGGTCAATTGCTTTTGCTACTACAGAATATGGGCGATTAACCATACCATTAACTACCAAATCAACAAGTTTTGGTATTGTAGAAATAGACCTTTTGCTTAGATTAAGAAGTGAAACATCTCCGTTGGTTCCTAATCGTCCGTAATACTTTTCCATAGGAACTTTACCGTTCGCATAAATTCTGTTTTCAAAGAATTCAGCACGGTTATTATAAAACCTACATCTTCCAGTTCCTCTGTAGAACCATTCCGAATAAATCATGTCTCCAACAGACTTTCCAAAAGCCAAACTAGATTTTTTTTCAAAACTGTCTAATTGACTAGGGTTTTGAATATTTTGCGATATTTTAAATTTACTTTGTTCAGTCATGATATTCTAGTATGTTGCGAATTTTATATCTACAGCTTTTTTTTGTGTTGCCGGAGCCATATATGGCCTTCTGTTTACAGCCATTACAGCATAACCAGAAGCAATAGTTGCATCAAAGTTAGTTCTTTTTGCGACATTAAACTGCGACCAGTCTCGCAAAGTTCTGTCAAACGGCATACTTCCCATTTCTCCTTCCTCTCTAATAGCAAAAGTATTTTGTCCTTGTTGATAATATCCTACGTATTTATCAATATAACTTTCTATTCCTGTCCAGTGAGCAGTAATATTTTCATCTCCAGCACTTGGAATTCCTCCCAAATCTCTTTCAGTCTGAGTTAATTTACTCATTGCCTTATCAAAACGATTTATGGAATAACCTCTATATCCTCTATTTCTAAAATGAAGAAGAAATCGTATCTTATTACTCTCAATAAGCGCTGGCATTCCATAAAAAACACAAGCCATTAAGCAATCTTCAAAAAATATTTCCGCAGTTTGTGGCCTTGTTATATATTCAAGAAAGAAAAAATTATTAGGAACATCTTTTAAGCTAGTGCCAGTAAGTCCTAGCATCGCTCCTTTAGAACCACCATTGTATTCCGATCCGTTTTCAGTATTCTCTAATTTACTTCCTTGCGTAGAATCTTGGTCATAAGTATCTACTCCAAAAGCTCCTATATCGTCATTTTGAGGGTGCTTACAAACAAGTCCAAATTCATTTCTTTTTTCAATCCATTTATTTTGCATTTCCGCTGGAGGTATCCAAGCCACTAAAAATCGACCTTTTTCGGTTGGAGTCCATATTACCCTAGTATCAGGAATATTATTTTCCCATGAAAAATTTCCTCTAACTAAAGTTTTTCTAACATCATATAACTCATTGTAATCTAATTGTTCGTTTATTTTTTCAATATTAAATATTGTTGAAGTTATTTCATCTCTAAATGCATCCTTTAGAGTCATTGGAAATGCCCTAAGTTCATTATTGTACTCAATATCACTTTCCTTCTTTTTGGCAGCTCTTCTTGCATTCAAGAATTGAACCGCACCAATAGTTTTAACTTTTCCTTTTGTGTTTACAAAACTTTCTCCTGGTTCTAAAACTTCATGACATACTCCGTATTTGTCCGTATAATCAGCCATGTTTTTATGTGCTGGAAGAAAATATGAATATAATCCACTAGGTGTTCTTTCTGTAATTTTATCTCTTAATTTTATTTGAGATTGTGCATGCAGGCTTAGAAATGCTTCTCCACCGTCCTTCATTGCGGCAACAGTAGAGCCGACAAATGCTTTTCCAACAATATCTCCTCCCTCATCCATTGTAGGCGCAACCTCTCCCCAGTGTTTTAGGAAATTCAATCCTCTTTTCCATTTAGAAGCCTCGTCAGCCAAATATCTAAACATTGCTTGACCGTCATAAGCATCTTCTTTGGTTGGCTCATAATCAAAAGTAGAGTTAAGATAATCTTTGGTGCTGGTATCCCTATTTTTTTTAGAAGCATTAGAATTATTAGAAGGTTTTGCAAATTCCAACCTAACATCACTATCTTCTTTTCCTTTTACAATTGGTCGAAAGAAGAACGGTAGGTTAAGAAATGCGTAAGATAGTTTTTTAAATGCTTTTTTAGCATCTTCGTCTGATTTAGATGTAAGTCCAAAATTGGCTTTATTTGTAGAAGTAAACTCATTAAGCATTCTGAACAATTTTTCATAAGTATATCCGGTTCTTCTTGACTTAACAAAAAATTGACCAATACATCTTTGATCTAACACACAAGCCTCCGTGTGATAAAACATTAGTTTTTGAGCCTCTCTGTAACCCATATACCCAACAAACCTTTCATCTTTAAGAATGCACCAATTTAACGCAAAATAATGTGAACCCGTCAAATACACAGCTTCTCCATTATTCATAAACCAAACGCCTTCTCTTCTGCGTTTGAATTCCTGCATTATGAATGCTGTAAAAGCATCTTGCGTATCAGGAGTAAGTCCTTTTGGAAGTTCTGTTCTTCTCCAATATTGGTCTTCTTTTGCGTATTTTTCAAAAAGAATATCTTTTCTTTTCGGTTTTTTAGGTAGCATGATATTTAATCCATCGAGAGTAATAACCTCCCCCTTTGTACCCAAAGGACAAATCATTACACTATCAGTTTCTTTATCGTACCATTCTTTGTGATAGTTTTTTAATGGATAAAACTCTTGGTTTGCAAATTTTTCTGGATAACCTCTTTTGAATTCTCTTTCTTGTAAATCAAATTTGTCAGCATCAATTTGATTTCTAAGTTCAATGTTTCCAGTAGTTATGTCGGATATGGCTTTCAAAATTATTGGTTTTGAACGAATTGCTCCACCATATTTGTCAATGTCAAGCTCTTCAAAATCAATTTTCTTAGTCAAAGCTTTTCTGAGCACTGAAACGGAGTTTTCTCCGGCCTCTACTAATCTCACAACATAATCTTTGAATTTTTCATGACTTGGACAATTTGGCGAGTTTTGCCATGTAACCAAAAGTTCTTTAATCGCGGAAAAAGAATCAATACGGGATTTAACCAAACTAGACAGTTTTTCATCACTGAACTCAGAAAGGTCAACTCCCTTTGTCATTCCTGTCAGTGCATTCTGAATGGCAGATTCTATTTCTTCGCTAAGTCCTCGCATTTATTGTATTATCTTCTTAATATTTCATGTCCTTTTACGTAAGTCCAAGATGTTGTTCCTGATGTATTTGTATAAACTAATCTGTAGTAATATCCAGCCGGAATAGATTTAGCTTCAATATATGCTGTTTGAATATTTTGAGCTGCCAAAACTCCTGCATTTGCATTTCTTGACCTAGCATACTCGCTCCAGCCTGTAGTTCCATTGGCTGATGTTTCCAAAACTACCTGTGCATCTGACGCGCTAATCAAACCAGCTCCTATATTTATTGTAATGGTAAAATCTAAATCATATATTCTACTTGTATTTGATGCTTGATATGCTGTTCCGCTAGTTCTTGCAGATAAATCACTTATAACAGAATTATATCCCGCTGTAACGATTCCTAAACTATTTACCGTAATATATTCATAAGTTCCTGCTGTTACACCGCTATTTGGAATTGAAATAGTTCCAGAACTTGTAATTGTTCCTCCTGACAATCCGGTTCCTGCAGTAACGCTTGTTACTGTTCCGACAGAAAATGTTCTATTTGCGGATAAATCAAAAGTAACTCCATTAATAGTTATGGTTCTACTTGTATTCACATAATTACCAATAGGCTGATAAGTGCTTGCAGCAACACTAGCCAATAAATACCCAACTAACGCATGATTGCCCCAGCCAAAAGCAGTTTGTCCATTATTAATTCTGCTGTCATTACCTTGCGCCACATCTCCAGATGCTGTTCCAAAGTTTTTATTAAACGCTGTATTCTTAATAAATATAGGTTCAAATAATAATAAATTTTGCGCATGAGTTCTATATGAAGGAGCTACTGAGCTCCATATAGGGTCTGACTCTATAAAACATTGCAGATACCTAGCATCAGAAGCGGTTTTATCATAATAATTAACCTTTTCTAAATTCCAAACAGGGTCAGTTTCAGTAGTAATAAATGCAGGAATTGGAGACCTTTTCATATATCCATCATTATCAACCCATAATATGCTAGTTGGATTTCCATCATTTCGATTATTTTTGAAATTCCAAAATTGAACGGATGGATAATTAAATGCAATTGCAGTACTATCTTTATAATACGCAATCAATTTGCTGTTAGAAATGGAATTTCCAGGACTATTTGTAACATAATCTTCTGTCCTTACAGCAGACCCATTTTGACGCGTTCCACGGTACTGAGAATAAACTATCGATTGGGCTAATAATAAAAGTAAAAATATTTTTTTCATGGCTTTTTTTAAATTGAATCGTTGTTTTTCCATACTTGCCAAAACACATCCTGCTCTCCTGCTACTGGAGGACTGTCGCATTCTATTACAATGTTTGTACTTGTCAAACTCCTATGAGATTGTACGAAATTCAGATTACTTGCATCTCCAAAAGAAATACTAAAAGAGCCGGGCAAAACTCCCAAACCATGAGGAATATTAAATACTGTATCTGTTCCATTAAAAACAATATTAGTGGTTCCTGTTTTTTGTAAATCCTGAACAATATTTTCCCCCTCTGAGGGAATCAACGCTAAAATTAATTCATATGCGTTTGATATATCTGTTGGCGTTACACCCCCAATAGTTCCAATATTTTGAAACCCATATTCCATGACAATATTTCCGTAATCCCTCAATAATATTTTTTTTGTATCATACAAATCCGCAGAGGCTGAACGATATTCAAAACTTTGATTTTGAGCAAAAACATTCCCAGTATTATCTAAAACAACATTTAATTGTCCATTTGATGCGGTAAAAATATATTTTGGAGTTGGCATAATTGTTTATGTTTTAAATTTATTCAAATTTATGAATTATTGACTAATAACAAATTATCATCGTTATTTAATTTAGCTAGTATGCATTCGTTTCTCATTCTGTATAGTTTCTCTCCTAGAATATTGAATTCATATTCCGAGTCTGTCTCAAAAGCAATTTTGTTTCCAGATTCTATACCTATAGATTTTAGATAATCATTAGAATATTTTATGAACCCTTGATGCTGTACTTCAACTTCTCCAATCCATTTTTTCATTTCTACAATTGGTTTTACAAAACAATAATCATCTACAGAAATTATCTCTTCGCCTCTTATTATTAAATAAATAAGTTCTGGCATAACTTGAAATAAGTTATCATAAATATGTGAATCAGATTCACGAGTCAATCCTTGACCATCAAAATAAGTTCTGAATACATTATGCTGTACAACTACATGGTCACCAACCATAGCTACACCATCATAATCTAGTGGTAACGAAACTATAACTCCTATTCTATTCACGTCCTCAGCGTGTTCAATAGAAGTGTTTATTATCATTTTTCTATCACCAATTTGTTTTTCAGTAATAAATTTTTCATCATTCAGAGGAGTTATGATGAATCTGTCATGCATTGCAATCATATTATATGTAGTATTCAACGGTTACGCTATTGTTTTTCGGAATATCTTTCCAATGTCTTATGGTTTCTCCATCAGCAAGCCATATTTCATAAACCTCATTCTCTTTTATGTAAACAATACCTTTAATAGTCCTTTGTTCAATTTTTCCATTTATGTTGAATGGACGCGGTTTATCGCACACATAAACCATGGGTTCTCTGTTGAATATTTCAACCGACAATAATCTTATTCTTTTATCATTCATAATAATTGGTTTTAAATTGTGCAAGCGTCTCCAAATCCTGTAAAACCAGAATTTCCCGCATTAAATGAAGCACCTCCTTTTATATAGTGGAAAGCAAATCCAGAACCCACATCAGCACATGCTACATTTGTGTAATTTCCTGCATCTGGAAAAGGTATTTCTGTTATGGTTCCTCCGCATGCCGTATAAGTTAATATAACGGTTCCATCATCTGCATCTTCTGCATCTATAGGAGATATATAAATGTTCATTGCGAAGCAATCTCCGACAGGAGGAATAATGTCCGCGCGACGTAGCTTAAAAATATTTCTTTGAAAACTTATCATACCTTTAAATTTCCGTGAATATGAAATGTATTTGTTGTTCCATTTTGAACCGAGCAAGCAGGGTCGTTAACAGCATTTATTTTTAATCCAACAGCCGTTTTAAGAGTTGTTCCAGACGGCACAAAAGAAACTTCTCCACTACCTTCCCTAACATATCCAACAAAATGAGCTGTAGAAAGCCCTGTAGGAATTGTTATTGTCACATCTGTTGCGCCATTTTGAATTATAAGTTCGCAATTGTTGTCGGATTCCTGTATAGTATAATTGTTAGCTGTAAAATCTCCTATTACAAGTATTCTTTGCTGATTGTTGGATGCATTTATACCGTTTGTTCCAGCAGGACCTTGTGGACCAATCGGACCTTGAATGCCTTGTGGTCCCTGTATTCCTTGCGGACCTTGTGCTCCGGTATTTCCTGTGTCACCTTTTACACCTTGTATTCCTTGAATACCTTGTGGTCCGGTGTCTCCTGTATCGCCTTTATCTCCTTTCAACCCTTGTATATTTATAAAATCTGTTGAAACTACAGGAGTTTGGTTGAATCCAATAACTCTGTCTTGCAATTTAAAAATATATTTTCCATCCGTCATATTCACAATTACAAAATGGTATCTTTCTACAGTATATGGGGGGTCAAGTGAGTTTATAAAGTCTTCTGGAGTAGTGTAATCATCCCCAGTATATTTTATTTCTGTAATCTTTAAGATACCGCCAGTTTCTGGAGATAGTCCAGCAAGAACATAATCTTTTATGGCTCCAAGATAAAAGTTTTTGGTTTCTTTGTTTGTAGTATCACCATCTGTTCCGATGATTAAATCAACATCGGTTATTTCTGTATCGCTTGTATATGTAGCTATTTTTGTCATTTTTTCAATATTGATTTCACAATAATTACAGTTCCTACTCCGATAGCAGTTGCTTTCCAAAAAGTTTTTTTATTTTTTTCAGAAGATAGCTCTTTTTCAGTGTTCTTGATTATTTGTTTTTGTGATTCTTTTGTTTTTTTATCTTCCTCAACAACCATGAACAAATTCTTCTTTTGGTCTTTTAAATCACTAATTACCGTATCTTTTTCTGCAGAAGCAGATTCTGTCAATGATAGAGTTTTTTTAGTTTGATTTAATTCCAAAGATAAATAATCTTTTTTCACCAAATCTGATTCAATCTGTTTCGCCACAGTATCTGTAACCGCCACATCTTTTCCAACATATTGAATATCTTCTTTAGGACTATATCTACTTTTCCAAGAATCAACAATTTGTTTAGTGGTTAACAAATAGACCTCTTTGATTTTTTTCTCTGATTCCTTTTTTATTTCAATAGTTTTACTTTTTGAGACAACTATTTCATTTTTTAAACTATCTATTTTTTTTTCGTGACTAGCAATTATTTTATTTTTCTCCGAAACTAAATTCAAGTAACCCTTAGATAAAATCTCACTTCTTAAAACTTCATTTTTTAAGCCCTTGTTTTCAGATTCCAGCCCAGAAGTTGAATTATATTTAAAAAACAACAATATCGCAAACACAAGCGATAACACATAAGGAAACCAAACTTTTATCCGTTCCCAAGTTTTTATTAAATCTATCTGTATCATGGATGCACAAATATTACATTTTTATTTTTTCTGACACGTCTCATAACATTTCCTCCATTGCTGTCATTTCCAACAGCAGTATTCCCTTCAATAGTCTCGAATTCTTTATCATTAACCCATTTCACGAATAATCCAGTGTGATCGTATCTTCCATCTGCATTCCAATCAAAAAATACAATATCTCCTTCTACAGGTTTCGATGTAACTTGATTTGATTTTTTAAAAAATGCGACTGCAGTTTGACACCCAGCATATCCTTTTGTAAAACCAATCTTAGGCAATGGAAATCCTGCTTGTGCATAACACCATGAAACAAATATACCGCACCACGCAACACCATCGAAGCCAAACCATTTTCCGTACTTTGTTTTATTTGAGTTTGCTGGTTTTTCAGTTTGTCCAATTTCTTTTTCTGCAATTCTTATTATTTCATTCATTTTAATTAGATTTATTTGTTATGATTTTTTTTGTACGACTCAAATGCGTTTTTCAACGACTCATGTTCTTTTTTAAATGATTCGTATTCTTTTGCCAAGTCTTTGAATTTTTTTTCCCAAGCTTGTGACGATTCTGTCAAAATTGTATTCCTTAATTCAAGATTATCTAATCTTGCTAAGAGCTTGTTGTAATTGTCTTCATAATGTTTCAAAAAAACATCATAAGTCTTCTGCATTGCATCAATAGCATCTACAGTCTGTTTTTTTTCTTGTAATTTAGTACTTTTTCGCCCTGCTAGAAAAGTTACTATTGCGCCTATAGTTAAGCCTAATTCTCTCCAGTACTCAATTAAACTTACCATGTTTTATATACCACATTAATGGGATTAATACTACTGCTATTGCTTCATAAAAATACAACTTACCTGCATCTAAAAAAAACTCTTTAAAAACATAATTTAATGACAGGTTAAATATCAAGTACTTTATGAATGAAGTTCTTTCGTTGGCATAAAGATACGAAACAAAAATCAACAAAAACAAAGCGTTGCCTTTGTAAAAAAAACCTTTCGAAAAATAAGTCCAAAAAGAATATGTTATTATCGACAAAAACAAAGCTACATATAGCATTTCTTTTCGTGATAATATTGCAAATATGTAGCTTGTTATTTTTTTCATTATCTGTCTTTTGGGTGTGTTCCAACTATTGTTTCATCGTCTTCATCATTGGCTTGAAGATTTTTAGGCGCAGTAGTAGGGTTTTTATCTCTAGCCCATACTCCTAAAGTAATTACTGCAATACCAAACCATAATTGAAGTCCAGTTTTTCCTGTAAAATATCCTGATGCATAAGCTTGATTTATTGCATCAAATATAGGATAAGCCGATAACGCAATTCCTACTAATGTTGTTTTCCAGTTTTTCATGTTTTATATTTTCTGTTTAGTTTGTTAATATATATTGTAAATAGCATTTAAGGAATTTATGTATGCTAGCATTTGGGTTGGATTCATATAGCTTGGAAAAATATGGAGGGCCTTTATTTTTCCATTTAGTTTTCCGGTTGTTGGAACTTGTCTTGCTCCTATCCACATTTCAGCAGTGTTTCCAGTTGTGTATGCCGTAGTTAAATGTACTCTATTTGTTACGAATGTTGCATTCGAAAGACTTGATGGCGTTCCTCTATTCGCACCATTTAAATAATTGTAAATATCATTATTCACATTATCATAAGATGCAGATAAAATATAATTGTTTCCTATTGAATAATCCGCATATTGTCCATATCCATTTTCTACGGATAATCCACCAACGAAACTAAAAGAATAATTATTTACTTGCAAATCCGAACCTCCAGAACCACTGCTTTTAGATACAATTCTATTAAAGGTATTTTGTAGGTTTTCTACAACAGCAAAAATAGAAAAACCATTATTGATGTTTAAATATTCGTTATGAACTACCCTTAAGTATTCCGCTTCATTGAATTGAATGCCTCCTGAAACCCAATTAGGTTTTATAGAGTTGTTGACATTCAACATAAAAGGACTATTATAATATTTCGATTGGTCTTTTATAACACCAATACCGTCAGCAGTTTCAAATCTTTCTGAGTTTTCATTGATAAGTAAACTTATATTTCCACTTGCAAAAGTTTCATCGGGAATACTCCTAAAATTAGGTATTTTCATTAAAGAAGTGATATTGCTATCGTGAAAAGTTGCAGCATTAGCATCAGCAACCCTATAAGAAACCAATAAATCGTTCCCATCTATTATAAAGTCTGCGTATTGAATTCCATACTGGGCAATTATAGCCTCCCAGTTATTTGTTACATCGTATCCTGCAACCCTGTTTTTTAATGTCCAAGTAATGCAATCTGACGATGTAATTAGGTGTGACTCGGTTCTAAAGTCGTTCATATATTTGTATTTGCAAGGATTTACAATAGAAATATATTTAGCACTAACTGAATCATATAGTACTTTAAACTTAACATTTCCACCATACATTTCTATATAGTTAGGAGTTGCGTTTATTGTACTTAGTTTTGGACTTCCGCTGTTCCATGCAACAGTATAATACATTGCATAATTACTGTTTGGCTGAACTTCTAATCTACATAGCAACCTTACCTGTCCTGCTACTTCTATAGCATTTGGTTCTAAAACAAACTTTGAATGCGTATTCGTTGGATTATAAGGATTGACAATTCCGTTAGCCTGTGTAGATATTTTTATTGGAATCAATGTTTTGTTGAACGGCATTATATTAGATGTTGTCCAATTTGCCGCAACAGTAAGGTCGGTAGATAAATTGGCTATTATAAAGGCTATTCTATAAGTGTCTCCTGTGATAACTGGAGTTCCACTGTCCAAAACAGGTTTAACTATATGTCCGTCTTTTATCAACAATGAACAAGCGGAAGTTTGCCATCCTTGCCCAGTCAACTTATCTACTATTTTAACAGGATCAGTCCAAGTACTCCCAAAGTCAGTACTTTTAGAAATCATTATGTTTCCTGTTTTCCATTTATCAACACCAATAAGATATATGACACCCGAATATTCAAAAAATTGAGCCCAAAACATGTTTACAATATCGGCTATCTTTACAAAAGTATTACCTATATATTCATAAATTCCGGTAGTATTACTGGTGGTGTTGGCATATTGCCAATAATCAGTTCCTAGCAATAACCTCCCAGTTGATGTTTTTAATATACTTGGGGTTCCTGCAAATTCAGTCAAAGGAGTTGGTGACTCATAGTATTTTCCACCAAAAGGCAATGCTGTAATATCTATAAAAGCATTTATATATATTTGTTTTACCCAATATTCTATTCTTCCACCGCTGTTTTCTACTTCTAAATAAATAGGGGTATTAGGCTGAAATTCATCCCCTTTAATGTTTGTTGCTCCTGTAATTGTAGGCAATAATGATGTTGTCACTAATAGTCTTGCTTTTCCTCCATTTGCTAAGTCCGAAATAGTATAATTACTATACGAATGGTTGTCTGCATCATCCATATTATAATAATTCACCAAAGGATTGCTTAAATCTATTGCATTTCCTGTTAACTTATTGGATTCACCTCCTCCTGAGCCTACAGAATAATCCCAATAAACGCTATATATTTTAGAATATTCAAGTTCACCGATATAAAAATCAGTATTATATACGCTTACAGACACTGAAAACTGAAAGTCTTCCTCCGTTATTTCATTTATATCAAAATAAACTATATTGTTTGGGTCTGATATGTTTCTTATCTGTAATTTAAAACTGCTTTTATGTGCGTCTATGAAATTGAACAAGTCTGATAAGTCGTTTCCTGATTTTAATTTTTTACTGAATATCAGTTTTGTTACGTCAGCTGGATTTGTCAGGTTGTTTTCTGAGATAAAATATCCTGAGCCATTTTCATCTAACTCTCCGATTGGACTTTCGACAAAAGTATATGCAATAACTTCGTTTCCGTTAAGTGAGTTCAGCAAATCTAGTATATCTCCAATCTTAAAGTTTTTGGTTAATTCTTGATTTTCTTTATCTGTACCAATAACAATGTCGGATGCAGTTGGGGTTACTGTAGAATATCTTTTTATTTTAGTCATAACATTAGATACTTTTTATTGAAAACAAAGATATAAATTAAAACAACAAGAAATGTTTGTTGTCTTTTTTAAAATTAGTACTTTTGTTTTCTATTAATCAAATTAAATTTAATTATATGAGTAACACAATTTTAAGGCATCTAGTCAGTGGAGAAGATGCAAAATCACAATTACTTGACGGGATAAACAAGTGTTGTGACATAGTTTCGAGCACAATGGGGTATCGTGGACAAAATGTCCTTTTCGAAACTACAGGAGGATTACCTAATATAACTGCAGACGGTCACGATGTATTACATAATCTTTATTGGGAAAATAGCATCGAACATATTGCTTGCGAAATAGTAAAAGAAGCCTCTAAAAAACAATTTGAAGTGGTTGGGGATGGAACTACCCTAGTATGTGTTTTGACTCAGGCATTTTTCAAATATTCATTGGATGAACTTAAAAAAGGAACGTCTTCAATTGAAATCAAAAACAAAATTGAAGAATCTGTATCAAAAGTGTCTGAATATATCGATTCCATTTCGGTTCCTGTAAATGAAAAATTAATGTTCGATATTGCTAAAACTTCTGCTCATGGAGATTCTGAAATAGCTAAAATTGTCCAAGAAGCGTTTATCAAGTCAGGAGAATTCGGAATAGTATCTCACAAACGTAGTTTTACAGACGAAACTTTCATTAAACACATTGCCGGAAATCCAATTGATGCCGGATATTTAAACGAAGGATTTGTGAATGTTCCGGAATCTCAATCCGTAATCTTCGACAATCCATTAGTTTTATGTTCACTGATTAATTTTCAAACACATAATGAAATCACGCCTTTCTTGGATTATGCTGCACACAACGGGCGTCCTATTGTTATAATATCAGATATGTCTCACGACATTTCTAGTATGATTTTAGAAAATGTCATTAAACACAAATATCCATTCGCAATTATAAAACCACCATATCAAGGAAAAAAGAATCGTGAAACAATGCGAGATTTGTCATTGATTTTAGATTGTGAACTTTTGGAAGGTATTTCAAGAACAAATTACGAAGGAAAAGAAGCAGTTTATCTTGGAACTTGCGACAGAATTGAAATCGGTAAAAAAGACACGGTTATCACGCTTAATCCAGAATTCGACAAAACAAAAGTCACCGCTAAAATTAATGAGTTAAACTCTCAAATTACACTTCAAACAAATGAAGGTGAGAAAAACTATCTTCGTGAAAGAATCTCTAAATTATCTGGTGGCATTTCTACTATTTTCGTTGGAGGTGTAACTCCAAGTGAAGTTGAAGAAAAAATAGCTAGAGTGGATGATGCTTGTTGCGCTGTACGCGCTTCCAAAGATGGAGGAGTTGTTGCCGGAGGAGGAATCGCTTTACTATCAGCTATAGATTTAGATATAGATGAAGTAACAAAAACAGTTATACAAGCGCCAATCTTAAAAATACATTCAAACGCAGGAGTTTCTGTGCCAGAATTAGGCAAATATCCTATGGGGTACGATGTGAAAGGCTATAAAGAAGTAGATATGTTCGAAGCCGGAATACTTGATACTGCGAAAGGAGTTAAAACAGCTCTTGTAAACGCAGCATCCGCTTCAAATAACTTACTTAGAACCAACAACGTTGTTACACTTAAAAGATTTGCTCATGACACCAAATAAATTCAAAGGACAAGCGCTTAATCAAATAGTTGTTGTTGAAGAAATTTTCCACGAGAACAAAACTAAATCAGGAATTGATATTAGTGGTATAGTTGATGCGAACGAGAAGCAGAAACGAGGAATAATTAGGTCTATTGGAACTGAGTGCCCTAGAAAGCCTCAAAGTTTTTTTTCAAGGATATTTGGTGGAAAAAACAGGTACACTATAGAAGTAGGAAGCGAGGTTATTTTTGATAAATTTAAAGCTACTGCAATGACCCAAAATGGCAATCCTTATCTTTTGGTTTTTTACCGAGATTTGATTTGGACAGGAAAATAGTTTAATTTGGTTAATTAATAGAGAAAATCCCGACTCGTTTAAATACGAAGATCGGGATTTTTGATTTAATGGATTTATGGTTTTATGAAGTTACGGCTTTTACTCCCCACATTGCGGCTTCCTCAAAAGTTGTCTGTGCCAAAGAAACTAATCTTTTTGCTTCTTCGTCTAAATTGTTTCTTTCATCGTTTTTGAAATCCTCCAGGACATTTATAAGTTCCGCAGTTTTTTCTTTGATAAAATTCACATTTCCTGCTCCAGATGGATTAAACGCTGAACGCACTCTTTTTTCTCCTAAACTTAATTCTTGAACTGTTTCTGACATAATAATTATTTTTTAATTGATTTAGATTCTTTTGTTGGTTCCTCTTTTAAATCTTCAATATTGATTGATTTTCCTTCTGGTTTTTCACCTAACAATATTTGTTGTACTTTTAACTCCTCGATATTTGTTTTGTCTTGAAATTCTACTAATTTATCCATAAGAGTTTTTCCAGATTCTTCTTTAACGGCTTTAGGGTCTGGTGATTCGACAACAGAACCCTTAACTGTAATTTCTTTTGCTGTTTCATTGTCAAAATACTCAGTAAGTTTTGCCCATTGCTCTACACTTGCTTTAACTTCAATCCAATCTTCCCTTTCTTTATATTTTTCGTCAGGCGTATCTAAAATTTCACCGTCTTTAGTAAAAACTAATAATCCGTTATCTTTAGTTACATTTCTGAACCAAAAACCTTCCCACTCCGGCAATGCTATTAAAAATCCTTCTTTCGCTAATTTGTCCGCTTCTTCAAAACTCATTCCTGTTGATTCTTCCACAACATCTTCTTCTGGTTCCAAAACTTCTTTCGGAATTGCTGAATCAAAGTTAACATCACCCGCTCTTACATATCCTTCGTCTTGGTCTTCAAATTCATCTGTAAGAATGTCAGATTCGTGAATCACCAATCCATCGAAATGTTTTTCTAAACTCTCAACCGAGAATAAAGTTTCTTTTCCGTTAAACGCATGCTTAACATTTTTTGCAATCAATTGTTCTTTGTTCATAATTTTAAATTATTGTTTTAGTTATTAAGTATTTAAATCTGATACCGGAACTCTTCCAGTTTGAATATCCATTATTTCGTCATTCATATCAAATATTATTTGCTCTATTTCTGGACTCATGTTTTCTAAATGAGATTGCTCGGTTCTTAGAGTATTCATTTTGGATATAACTTTGTAAATCTCAGTCAGTCTTCTAAGGAATCCCCTAGTAAGCCTATAGAGATTTGTTTTTTGAACAACATTGTCTTGGTCGTACAATCTGATAGTGTGAGTAACTTCTTCTAAATATCCTGATTTTATGAAATAATTGAATTTATTATGCTTGGTTCCGAAGTGCAAAACACATGCATTTTCAAATCTTTGTTTTGTAAATGGGATATTTGTGTAAAAATAAAAACCCATTTGATAGTCTTCAACTCGAACATTGTATTTTATCGAGAAAAAGTTTATGACAACACCATAATAACGCATAAAATCGAAAGCACGAGGTATTTGTTGTATTTTTAGATATGCGTTATGCATCTCATACTCTTTCTTGTCTTTCGTTTTGTAATAGATGTACATTTTTTTGTAAATTCGGTTTTCCTCCTCTTTGTTTACCTCGGAAAGTCGGTTTACATCTGTTCTTTTCTTCCATTGCTCCTGAGTTTCACCTTCACGAACTTTGAAAAATTCTGAAACAATCTCTCGCTGTTTTTTAGTTACGCCACGAATTATTCGACCCTTATAAGTTTTTGCTTTTACTTTTTTCTTTGGCTTGGCATAAGGATTTTTTTTCATCCCAGATAAACGAGTAGATTTTTCTCTTGGCATGAATTATTTTTTATTTATAAGTGAATCATAAAGTTCTTCTGGAGTAATAAACTCATTTTCATCTTTCCCAAACTCGATAATGAAACAATAATGTTCTATTCTGCAGAAACCTTCCTCTTCTTGTGGAAAGTGAAAATGTAGAAGTTTCATCAGAGATTTTATGACTAAATCATTTTTATATCGGCATTTTTGAACAACACCGAACATATCTTTCATGTTTTCAGCAGATTCGTTATCAAACAAAATCTGCTGACGCAAAAGTTCTATTACTTCACAGAATGTAGTTTTGTCAAGCATTATTTATTTTATTTTTAAGTTCAAAATATTCATTCCATTCGGGTAATGTCCAATCATACTTGCTTTTAGTCCAAAGAACACTGTTGTTGTAAAAACGAAGTACTGAAACTATCTGTCTCAATGAGTTCTCAGCGCAGAACACAATAGTTATTTTCTTGTCTCGCTTTTCCTGTCTCAACTGTTTTTTGGACTTATTCTTACCCATAGGTCAAAATATTAAGACTTGGTTTTGATTGTAATTTTTGCTTCTTTAGATATTGAGTTTTTCTCTATCCATTTTTCAACAAAGTCAAGAAGTTCGCCTATAGCAACAGAATGTGTTGCGTTTGGGCGGTCCGCTCGAACAGTTTGCTTGTTTCCGGTTAAAACTTCCGACACATGCCTATAGCTTATGAGTTTCTTTGGGTCCATTTTTATTATTTTATAATAGTTGTATTTGCATTACATTAATCCCATTTACCACAACTGCATTTCCTTCATTATTAATATAACTTCGATTATTTGGCTTTCCAGTTACGTAAACTTGGCCTCCTTTTTTCAAATGCTGTGCAATCTGAGTATTATTTCCCCATTTTTGGCATTCAAACCAAGTGGTTTCGGTTACTTTTTCATTGTTTCTAGTAAAAGTTTCTGAAACAGCAACTGTAAAGTTTATTACTTGATTACTGCTAAAATCTTTTATTTCTGCATCGGCACCCAAATGTCCGATAATATCTAAACGCATCATATATATTTATATTTATTTAATATTCAAAATAATTTAAATCATTAGCTGAATTTATTTTTAATGATTGAACTCCATTTTCTCTTGCAGAAATGCTTTCATACATTGGACTGTGTCCTATAATATGTCCATTATATGCTTTTAAATTGAAATATAGTTTACCATTATCTGACTCTTTCATATCATAAGATTCATCCTTTTTACAGCTAATTCTCATAGACATTATTCCGTTTTCTCTTGCTATTTCTGTATAAGCGTGTTCACCATAAAAAACTATATGACCATTTTTTGCTTTTACAATAAAGTCTAATGTTCCGTCTTTTCTTATTCGTCTTTCTACCATTATTTTAATTTACAAAGTACATAAGTAGTGATAACCGCCAACGAAAATCCGCTTATAGAGAAAATCCAAATTTCTTTTGTAGCGATTCCAAATAAAACATGGAGAGCGAAAATTCCGATTCCATAAAAATATTCTTTATGTTTTTTCATGATTTCAAACAAATTTATAGATTAACCAAAAAAGAGCACCCGCAATTATAGCACACATCAAAAGAGTCATGTTTCGAATTCGTTTGTCCTTTTTGGCTTCTTCAATGCATTCCAAACAGTTTAGTTCGAGTTTTTCTGTCATAACTAATTTGTCTTCCGGAAAACTATTTCCGCATTCCTCACATTTGTAATAAGTTTTACTCATAGTTTTGGTAGTTTTTTTGTTTTTAATTAAACCGGATTTGAAGTAATCTCCTCCGGCTGTTTAGTGATATTTTCGCTATCACAAATTTCGTTGATTACGCAGCAAGTTTTGCTTCGTTTCCAAAAAGGTTTATAACTTTTGCAGTTATTTTTAATTAAGTCTATTTCTTCTAATTCGCTTTGCTGTCAAAACCAGGCGACCCCAAAAATAGCACTTTGTATATCGGTGTGCCAAACCATCGAACACTTTACACGGACTCGATTCGTGGAGTCGGGGAGAGTCGAACTCCCGTCCAAACAAAAAATTAAAGAACTTAACAACTTAATTGTTTCCACAACAGGGATTGAACCTGTGACCTAATGATTATGAGTCATTTGCTCTACCGACTGAGCTATGTGGAAGTTTTGTAAAGATTTGGCTGATAAGTACTTTACACTATGAGGAACGCCTTAACTCACACTTTCGTCATTATTTTAAGTAGATGACCGCTTTAAACTACTATGTTGGACTACGAATTGTAAGGCTCGTTAACAACATCTAAACATAACCTCGAAGATTTGGAGGGATTCGAACCCTCGGGGTAGCTACTTCCCGTCACGTTTCCCGCAACTGCTTTCAATCGCTCAGCCACAAATCTAACATCAATACTTCTGCATTTCCAAGTTGCAATCGGGAGTGGTTCCTATGTTCTTTACGCTCCGATTCAAAAACAAACATCGTAATCTTGGAATTACTCACGACAATTTACTTTTGCACAGCATTATGCCGATCACTGTATGCGGGATTTCACCGTCTTTGTTGCTGTTATTATTTTGACAAGTATTAATAAGACAATATTACGTCATAATATTTAATTATGCAAGTAAATTGTAAATTATTTTATTACATTATGTATTTGATCGAATAACCATCCTGTTAAATAAGCTTCTGGTTCATCATTATATCTGTCTAATTCCATTGCACAATCCAAGAAAATATGATTTTTAATGTGTACTATTTCGTGTGCAATATTACTTAAGTGATTTCTGTCTGAAAAAGCCACAACATAATGTCTATATTTAGACTTATCTTTTAAAGTAACTGCTCCAAAATTTTCCAATGAAGTAGTTTTGTATTTTTTCTCGACATATTTTAAATCTTTATCGAGAATTATTGTTAGTTCTCCACAATAAATCGGAATTTTAATTGTTTTTACTATCATATTGACTAATTTGTTGTTTTAATTTTACTATTTCGGCTTTTAGCAGAGTTTCACTATCCGATGTTTTCTTCCAAACCCAAATAGCGAGTTTAGCCCATGCAGGAAAATGACCTTTAAATGATGGAGCTGTTGCATTTTGGACCGACTTTCGGTCAATGCCTAAAACCAAGGCAATATCAGAATTTTTTATTCCGAAATGCTTTTTGAACGCTCTCCATTCATGGAATGCTACTTTATCTCTGTTCATATTTTACTTTTTAAGACCTAAATTTTCTATTAAATCGACGAAATGCTTCACTACTACAGAATTACCAGCTTGTTTGTAAGCCTGAGTTGAAGAAACTTCCCATTTGAAATCTGGAACACCTGGAATATCTTTGTTGAAGTCCATAAGATTGAAGCACTCTCTTTCTGTTAATCGACGGATTCTTTTTCTCGTATAAATGCCTTGATTGCATTGAGTATCTAAAGTCTGCGAAACTTGTTTTCCTACTCGGCCACGTCTTGTTTTTGAGGTCGGAACTGAAAAGTTTATAGAATCTTCTTCTTCTTCTTCTGCAGTTTCAAAACCTTTTTTAGTGTTTGAATTTATTACTATGAATTGGTCCGTACTTCCTCCACCCCCAGAAGATGTAGTTATAGTTCCTGCAAACTCTTTTTCATGTCTTGAAACAACTTTTCCTTTTGAATCTCGGGTATATCCAAGTATTTTGTATTCATCTGAAACTTGAACAAAAGGCTGTCGATTGCCTCCCTGCATTGTGTTTAGCGTTGGCGAAATTCCTTCTTCTGAATAAACTCTATCGTTTGAATGAATAGGGTCATTTAGTTGTATTATTTCTTCTGAAATAAAATTGTCTGTTCCTCTTTGCCCTGCTTTCGTTGTTACTGAATTTGCAATATCATTAAAACTTTTACATTCAAATTTAAACCCGTTTCCTTTTGCTTCGTGTTTTATGTTTGTTGCTAACAAACATTCTATCATATTTTCACTTAAAAAATACTTTTCCATGTATTCGCTATAGACCTCAAAACTTTCAAAATCTTCCGGTTTTTCCAAAACATCTTTTAAACGTTTTTCTAGTGGAATAGGATTTGGGAAACTAAAAATATCATCTTCATCATCACGGATTCCAATAATAAAAATTCTTTCACGATTTTGAGGAACACCGTGTTCCTTTGCATTCAATACTTTGTAATAAATATGATACGGAACAGATTCTACGTGAGGCATCAAAACTGGCTGTCCATTCACTGATTTTCCACCAAGCAAATCAATCCATCTTCCGAAAGTTTTTCCTTTATCATCACTCAAAAGTCCTTTTACATTCTCGAATATGAAGGATTTTGGCAAGTTTTTGGCTATGAACTCGTGTGAATTGTAAAATAGGATTCCTCTTCTGTCTTCTTCTCCTTTTCTTTTGCCGGCCAGCGAAAACGCCTGGCATGGGCATGTGTGTACAGAAACATCCAAACTTTCCTCCGGAATAACTCTGCTGTACACATTCCACGGATAGTAAAAACTGAATAAGCGTGCCACTCTCTCCTCATTATCCTTCACAAACTGCCATTCTTCTTCTGTCGGAGGTTTTAGTTTTGTGTTCACGAGTCCGCGGTAGTAAATATCATCAATCTTTTTTACTTCTTTGGTTTTCAGAAGTTCCATGTCGGCATCAGTTCCAAAGTTTAGGAGATATGTATGTCTTGCGTATTTGTCCATGTCGCACGCGAAAACTGTTTCATAATCAACCCCTATCCTTTGAAGAGCTTGGTCAAAGCTTCCGACTCCTGAAAAATCTGTTCCTACTTTTAATTTCATAATTTATTTTCCATTCATTTTTTCATCCATAAATTTTTTTTCGTTCTGCCATGATTTTACGTCAAACCAGCATTTTCCCTTTGGAGTATCAACTATTGTTTTGGTTGAAAGTATGTTTCTGTAAACCTTATTTACGCGTTCCGAGTTTATTCCACGATTTTTGTAGAAAGTCATAACTCTGTTTATTCTGGCTAATGGTGATTGCTTTGATTTCATAGTTTGTCGTTATATAATTTATACATTATAATCAGCCAAACTACAACTACAAATGTGGCTAGAATAGTCGCACTTTCGTCTGGATAGTCGTGCATTGCATTTAAAAAATCTCTCATTTTTTCTCTGATTTATAAATTAACTGTATATCCGAATACGTTATGGTTCGGATTTCGTACTTTGTTTTCATTTCTTGCTTTTCCTCTTTCGGCATGTCGCGCCAAAAACGGAGAATAACAGTCATTTCTACCATTTAGTTTCTTTAGGAGCAATATTGCTTTTGGTTCCGTAAAAGAAGTTTTGAATTAGTTTGAATAGTGTTTTCATATTTTGTTTTAATTATATTAATATGTTATTTTAAACTCTTTCGCTCATCCACTTTTCATAACATTCGTTACTGCAAAATGGTGGCTCTGTTGGCAATCCTTGACAGCCACAATCATATTGATTACAGCATATATTTACTTCTATTTCCTTATTGCATTCCCAGAAATTCCCGATTTCTTTACTCATAATTTTCAGTTATTTAATAAACACCATACAGTGCAGGTTATCCTTTATTTTTTCATTTTTTTTAACTTGCAAGTATTCCTTACAAGTTGGTTAGTAAATCGGCGGTTGTGGTTTTTCTATTGGTTGGTAGTGGGTTACAAATCTTAATTCTACATCATTACCATCATTTACAAAAAAATTACGTGTAGAAAAATAGCCTAAAAGTATATAATCTGAATCAGTTTTAAACCAGCAATCTATGACATTTTTAGGCAAATCCTCTTCACTTTCAATTTTAATCCAACCGTTGTTGTCTTCTATGCCTTGTAAGGATTTCAAAGTACTGTATCCATTTCTAAAACTTACAAAATCTAATTCGTCGACAATTTCCCATAATTCAGAATCAATATTACTTAATGCTAATTCGCCATTTTCTTGTAAATACGGTTTGAAGTGTTCGTAATATTCACCATAAGCCTCTTTTATTTTTTCTTGTTTAGTCATGTTATGTGGTTTAAGGGTTAGTTTATGTCTATAGTTCTCCATGCCCCAAAATAATTGCTATCGTTTAAGCATTTCCCAGTTTTAGAACAAAATTTACGATTTTCTTCTCCTGTTTCATTATCAAAAGTTTCATTAGTATAAATCACATCATTTTCAAACTTTATAACTTTTAAAGTTTCTTGACTTACAACTCCTGCACAATGAAAGTTCATTACAATTTTATCTCCTTTTTTATACGTTTTCATCCCTTTTAGTTTTTAGTTAATAATGTGAGATATTGCGATAATCTCGTGGTTTTTGGTTATACATGCAGTCTTGGTGTTAGAATATACCTTTCAGTTCTTATTAATCCGCAAACAATACATTTCGTAGTTTGGCACAATTTACCTTCCGGATTTCTATATTGATAAAGTGTTTTTAATATATGATTACATTCCATAACCTAATTTTTTATTGTTACTATTTTGTTTTGTCATTTTTTTTAGTTTTTAGGGGTTAATAAGAATAAAAATAGTCATTACATTTTTTACATTTAAAAGAAAAACCAGTGTACGAATAGTCATGGTCGCACGTTTTTGGTTTTTTAGCCCATATATTTCCGTATTTTTCAATATCAATTGGTTTATTAAGCTGTAAATCTATCCAAGTTTTGTTGTTCACAATAAATGATATAGCCGAATGTGCAACTCCTAACTTCTTTGCAACTTTGCTTTTCTTAAAATTTGGATTCATTCTGTTGAGTCTTCGAATAGCCAAAACCTGCAAAGGCGTGATTTTCGAACCGGAAGTCCACATTTTGCCCTCCATGACATGTTTATTCCTAAGCACTCTAGGCTTATCATCAGTTTTTGTGAGTTCCATATTTAGCCCATTCGGCCCGATAGCATCGTATCTTTCCTGCCAATACCTTTCGTATTCCAAAAGATTTTCCTCATAACAGTAGTTAATCGCTTCAAATATGTGACTTTCGACTCCGTACGTAACAAATGATTTTTTAAGCAAATCATCCTTTTTTGAAGCGACTCCGGTTTTATGTTGCATAAACCTCGCTTCAATATCCTTGCTCTGGCCAATATAAATCTGACCGATCGGATTTGTTATTTTATAAATTCCGACCATGGCTACTTTTTCAAGTTGTCTAAGTACAATTTAGCCGAGTCCAAGTCGCCCCATTCTAAAATAACCAATTGATTAGAAACAATCTTATTGGTGTAAAATTTGCCTCCCGAAGAGTACAATCCGACCGAAATCTGCTTCTTGTCTTTAGGAAGAGCCGAAATAGCAACCCCAAAACACTGCTCTGAATTATCTTTTTGCTCTTCGACAATATCAGATATGACTTTTTTATCCGAAGGTTCATTGTTTAATGACAACTTTGCTGGATTTTCATACCCTTTCAACAATTCATAAAACTTGCCCCTGATTTCTTCTTTCTTAGAACCCGGAACCTGAATGGTCAGAACCTCCGTTTTCTCCCCGTAGATATATAATCTACTCCTTTTACTATCTTTCATGTGATTAATTTTAAACAAATGTAATACATTAAATATTATCTCACAACATATTTATAATATTATTTCATATAACACTTATAAAAACTACTAATATATAAACGCCAAAAACCGTTCGAAGTCAAATAAAGCCTTGTAATCAACAAAAACTACCACACCTACACAGAATGCCCTCCAGAGGATTAATAACCACTGAATCCCGCCAAAACTAACCCAGAACATTCCACCCAAACTCCGACGTACCTCAGCATTTACAGGTACTCCAGAAAGTAGTTAGGCAAGTAGGGCGTGGAGACTCCCCTTCGACTGGCGGGGCCTGGCGCGCCACCGAAAACACTTTTTCTCGAGGGGGCGGGTCTTCTTTTTGGTTTTGCTTTTCCGAATCGTTTGAAATCGGCTTCCCTTGCTCTGATTGGGTTCAATACATAAACTAAACTAGAATTGTGGCTAAAACTAACTCTATTCAACTCAAAGTTAATCTTAGCATGATTAGCATAAACTAATATTACATGACTGATTTACAATCAATTACGTATTTCATACTCTTAATTACTCCGAGTTTATAAACTAATTTCCAGAATCAACACTAAATTACGATTCTCATTTCACGTAATCCCGTGTCAACACTACGTTGGTATCGAGTAGAGACTGACCTATTACCCTAGTTATGCGATAGGTTTATAGTTGTGTGAAAATTGGTCATAATTCCCTCTGTGTTTCTTAGTATATAATTGAGCTTTCTTACTTGTTTAGTTTGGGCGATTGTTTGGCGCAGGGTTAATGATTATTTTGGTTGCGGTGTTTTTATTGTCGGGTTATGTTTTAATGTCTTATATGTGATCTATTCAATTCGATGTGTTTTGGTTGTTTCTGATTGGTGATTCCTGGAATTGTTGCAATCATATGTATATCTATCTGGTTATTTCTATATATGAGCATCTTTATATGTATAGAGTTTGGTTGTTTGGTCCGCGTTATAAACTGATTTTGGACCAATGTATAATGTTTGATTCTCTATTTAGTGATTTTTATTCATTTATGCGTGTTTTCGTGAATGCATGGTTTTGCTGGGTTTTGGTTTCCGTATCCGACAACAAACGTTTAATATCGAATAAATATTAAAAATAATTACAAAAATTGTTGCAAGTCACAAATTATTGACGTAATATTGCCATGTGTTAGAACAACAACTAATACAAATTATAGCAAAAGGATTTAGTGAAAGTACACAAATGATAACTAAATGAGCTTAGCGAACTCTTTGAAATATTGAAAAGCGGTGTTAGGAGTATCTTAGAAACTTACTATTAATTTAGACAAGCAGTACAGGGTGCGCGAAAGGCTACACGCTTAATTTATCGAGATTACATTTACTCTATTTATTAGAGATACAATTATAATATTAGTTTCTGTCGGTGAAATGCGGGAAACTAAAACAAGCCGTTTGATAGTTAATGACTAGCATCCTAAAGCGAGACTAGGAACGGCACTAATTATAAATATCACACTTATGACTATTCAAATAACCAATAATGATATTGACTCTATTTTTATTATTGCTAATAATGAAGAGAATTACACAATTGAAGAGTTCAAAAAGGCTATTGCAAATCCTGTAGAATTTAACAACGGTTGTTGTACTGCTTTTGCATACCATTACGCTGAAACTATAAAAGACTGTATTATTTGCGATAGTACAGAATATTTTGAAGAAATTCAACAAGATATACCTAAATTTAATTACAGTTCATATTATCATATGTTTTTAAAAATAAATGATTTATATTATGATTATGAATGCTTAAGTGGTGTTTTGAATATTTATGAACTACCTTTTTTTAAACGACTAAAAGAAAAACTAAAATGATAAAAATAAACAGAATAACAGAACCTATTTCGCTGATAGTTTTAAATAATGAAACAATAGGAGAAATACACGGACTTTTAGAATTTAACGATGTTTGTATTCAAATAAAAGAACAAAAACTATCAGGATATTCTATTGTATATGAAAATAATGAATTTCCTATAGATTCAAGTGGGCGTGTACTAACTAAAGGATTTCGCCCTTACCCATTATTAGGGCAACAATTAAGAAAACTAATATAATACAAACCTCGATTTGTCTATAAGGCTACGTTTGAAACGGAATCGAGGAACTAATTTAAAAGATACGAGGTGCGACCTTCGTTTCCAGCCTGTCAAATTTCATACTCTCTTTACTTGTCGGTAAGGTTGCTAGTTGTAATGATTGATTCAAAGCAAGCTTTGACAGGTGCATAAAGATGAACAGCTTGCAAATTACAATAAGACTGACGGCTCGGAAAGACGAGCATTTTTTATTAATCTTTAAATATACTTATTATGAAAAATTTATTTGATGCGATTATGCACGAAAAAAAACTTAATAATATCCACAAAAGTACTGAGGACTTAAAGAAGTATATAATCCTTAATTACTCAACTCCTACAATTGACTTAATTAATTATGTAGTTGATAGCGGATATTGTAATAAATCTGTTCCATCGGCTAAAATGCTTATTTCAGATACTTTAAAAAATAAAGGTTATTATAGAGAATCCAATCGAGTTTATCTTTAAATCTAACATTATGAAAAAAATACAAAAGTTATTGTCAAAGTTATCATTTCACAGAGTAGAGATATACGGTTGTGAGGAATTAACTGTGCATAATTATGCAGAAGGTACGGAAAAAGAATTTCGTACTAAAAAACAAGTTTGTGACTATCTTAAAAGCATTATGGAAGAATATAACAGAATAGACGGCATAAAAGCAGATGAATCATATTAAAAATAAACATTAATTCTAATACTCAATATCATGAAATACTTTTTACTAGAAACCCAAAGCGATAACGGCAAGCATTTTTTAAAAACGAATGCAAGTAGTTTTGATGTTGCAATTAAGAACTTTTGCGCTCTTTATTGCGCTCCAGAATCAGCAGTAAAACAAGTTTACGAGTTTGATTTGATGTGGTGGAACTTTCTGCCTAAAACTATTATTCAAAAGAAACTTTTTACGGCTAGTTTTATCAACTAAACTAGCCAATCAAATAACATTAATCATTAATACTTATTATCATGAACAATTTAACAAATACGACAATCGAAAAAATTACTGAATTCTTAAACGGGTTACCTACTGAGGTATCAATTATGGATCATGTAGATTTAGACAATATTGATTTTGATAACGCATACGATTCCATTTTTGAAATGTTACAAGATAACAACGGCTTTGATATTGAAATCATTTACTATTCTACTGCAATTAAATATTTGCAGGAAAACGACCCGTCGTTAAAAGAATCTTTAGAGATTGCCGAGGAAATGGGATATACTCCTAAATCTTTAAGTAGCGAAATATTAGCAAGTTTGCTTGCTTCACAAAATGCAAGTTCAGAATTTGCAGATTTAGAAAACGAAATAAATGATTTCTTCACTGAATTGTTAGAAGAAATTGAGAGTGAAGAAATAGAAGATTAGAACTAAAAAATCCAATATTATGAAAATGGATATAAAACACAAATCCAAATTACACAAAGGATTTGAAAAACAAGTAAGTAGGCAAATAAACAAACCCGACGAGGTAAAAATAAAACTGCCTACTTCAATAAAATTACCAAATAACTTCAAAGGTAAGTATAAACACTTCTTTGTTGTACGAAATAGCAAGTGGAACGGTATGAATTTGAAAAATCTTTACAATTCATTTACCATTACTAGAGTTGGTGGTATGTATGGAAAATTTTCTATAAATACCGATGGCAAATATATGCTTTCACGTCACGGGAAAGATTTACTAAGAAGAAGAAAACTAAAAAATAACAAGTCATGAAAAAATTAATAATAGCATTATCGGTTTATATTTTTGTAATCGCCCTCGGTTTTGTGGGCGGTTATGCGTATTGTCAAATGCTCTATTTAGAGAGAGCAAAGGAGGTTTTAAAGCAGGATAAAACCACTTTCGAAGTTCAGGACATTGAGATTATTATATTCGGGGAAACACAACTTTAAACTAAAATTATGCAAATCAAAAGTAATTCAAAGTGCTATTATGGTTATTGGTACGATGGCGATTCTTATTCTTCCAAAATCGAAGATAAAAAAATAGTAACGGCAAACCCACTACAACGACATGTTTTAGAAAATTTGCCTAATACGGGCAAAACTAGAAAGAAAAACACTCATTTAAAGAAATCTAAAAAACGTAAATAGTTATGAAACCAATATTTAAAGACGGGTTTTACACCCTAGATTTTGGAAGTTATGAAAGACATTTTTTGAGTCATTATGATTTAATAGTTTTTCTAACAGGAGTAAATTTATTAATTCAACAAAACTAGATTAGTTATGTCTAAGCAATCTAAGAAAACACGTAAAGCGATTTTAAAAATAAAAAATCAGCTAAAAGAGTATGCTAAAAGCATTCCCGATGAACAATTTTTCTATTCGAAAGAATCACCTTATTATTGGCAATATATTACATATAAACAATTAACTAACACTTAAAATCAAATACCATGAAAAAATATAAAGTATCTCAGTCATTCTCTTTATTAGAGAGAGTTTTAATTATTGAAACAGATGAAATTTACGCTGAACAGATTCGCGAAATGCATCATGTTTATTCGCCTAAAACACGCAAAAGATTAGGCACTATTTCGAGTAAAGTTTTTGCCAATTTTGTAGAACTAGCAAACTAACCTATCTTATGAAATTCGAAAGACCAGACTACGAAAATGAAGCAGAACACAAATACAACTTCATTGTTTTACTAATCGTACTTTTTGTACTTGTAATTTACTTTAATTATGAAAAAATTATTGCTATACTTTGTGAAATTGGTTAATCATTTCACAAATGAAAAACTAACTGCAGAACAAGAAGCCGAAGCCATTTTAAAATATATGCTTTTCAAATCAGATGTTAAACACACATTAGAAGTTAGCGAGGCATTAAATAGGCAATTAGGTGATGTAATGCGAAAAACTAGAACGGAATATTCTGCTATTTGTTTTAAAATAGAAGAAGTTTATCCAACTGAAAAACCTGTAAAAATTATTCATCAATTAGAATCAACAAACTAAAAAGCCATGATAACAACACTCACTATTATCGGACTATTTTTGTTCTTTGGAACACTTTATTTGCTCTCTGATACTATTACAGAAACTTTGAGCAATGGTAAATCATTTATGCCTAAATTTTAAACTTAAAAATATAAATCATGAAAAAAGAAATATTAGATTTTTTGAAATACGCAAACATTACAGAACAGCAATTTTATGGTATTGAACCCGTGGGCGGTTCTCTTGACCTCGGAAGCCTGACTTCAATTCCTGATGGATTCAACCCGACTGTCGGAGATTATCTTGACCTCGGAAGCCTGACTTCAATTCCTGATGGATTCAACCTGACTGTCGGAGGTTCTCTTTACCTCGGAAGTCTGACTTCAATTCCTGATGGATTCAACCCGACTGTCGGATATTATCTTGACCTCGGAAGCCTGACTTCAATTCCTGATGGATTCAACAAATCAAGTTTTGAATATCAAAATACTCCATCTTTAAAATTATTGAAGTGGAAAAAAAATGGTAAGGAATATATCTTTTGCGATAGTAGATTTTCAGAAGTAGTAATTGTAAAAGGGAATATCTATAAACTTAAAGATGTAAATAAAAACAACTCTTATTATCTGGTTAGTGATGGCAATGGGAAGTTTGCACATGGCGAAACAATAAAAGAAGCCAAAGAAGATTTGATTTACAAAATCTCAAATAGAGACAAATCCGAGTTTGAAGGAATTGACGTGAATCAAAAACATTCTTTTGAAAAATGTATTGAAATGTACCGTGTTATTACAGGGGCTTGCGCAACTGGCACGCGTAATTTCATTGAGAGCAAAGAGATAAAAAGAAAACAACTTTCTGTTATCGAAATTTGCACGCTCACTAAAGGCAATTACGGTAGTTCAGAATTTGCAAAATTCTTTAATATTAATCAATAAAAATATGATTAAAGAAAAAAATACTGCATCACAGATTGGCGCAATTCTAAAAGAAATACGAAAAAACAAAAAGCTGACACAAAAAGATTTATCTATAGAAATGTCAGGTAATACTAATTTAAGTGGATTGATTTCAAAAATAGAAAATGGGTTTCATAAAGAAGTTAGATTTAGCAAAGTTTGCGCCATTCTTTCCGCTATGGACATTGATTTATTGAAACTCATTTCTTCTCACTCAAAAAACAAATAAACTTATGGAAACTATTGTAACGAATGCCAATATCGAGGCAACGGAAGCATACAAAAAACTAGCTCCAATGTTTCAGAAACTTTGCTTGAAACTAGCAAATAAAAAGATAATGACCCACGGACTTATTTCGTGGAGAAAATCTGGTGTTATTCCTGGCTCTATTGCCGGAAATAATTTAAAAGTTTTGAAGGAATTAATTAGTAACGAGCCTAAATAGTAGAAAAATGAGTAATTTATTGAAAATCATAGAAAACAAAAGGGATTTAGTTCTTGACGAAATAGCACAGGATAATGCGATTGGAAAAACCACAAGATTTTTCATTGAAAACGATGTTGAAATTTATAATGATGTGATTTCTGAAATTAAAAAACAACAATTAGCAGATAGATTCTTCTTGGAAGAAGCTATTTTTAGAAATGTTCGAAATTGGGATAATACAGAAGAATATACGACTGTTTTGTTACATGATTTTCTTTCAGAATTAGTTAATAATAACCCATTAACCGAAAAAGAAAGAAAAGATTATCTCGAAACTTTAGGTTGGGATTCTGGTTTCTTGGAATCAGCTTATTTTTCTTCTGAAAAACAACTTTTACATTATCTTAAAACTAAGGAATTAATTCAAGATTATTCTGTAACAGATTTAAGTACAAACTAAAAAACTAGTCACCATGAACATAACATATAGTTTACAAGGCAGAAAGGAGGTGAAGAAACTCCTTGTAAGAATACGTTTTTCTCGTTTGGACATTTCATGTAGCACAAATATTATGTTACATGATTCGGAATGGGATGCGGAAAATCAAAGTGTAATAGATAATCCAGAAGTGAATATTTCTATTCAGCAACTTAAAACTGATATTCTTAAAGCATACAATACTGATTTTTGCAAAGGCATTTTGACCGACAAAGCGTGGCTTGAAAAAGTTATCAAAAACAGCTTTAATCGCCCAAAAGAAGAAGCAAATCTATTCAATCCAAATCACACTATTTATCTATGTGATTTTGCATTGTGGTGGCTCGAAAACGAGGCTGATAATTGGAATGTTTCCGCTAAAAAGAAAATGGGTATTCCGCTTCAAAATCAGTACAAAAAGTTTATGCAGATAGTTTCGGAGTATGAAGCAGTAATCGGAGAAAAACTACAGCTAAGAAATATCCGTATTAATGATTTAAAGTCGTTTGCCGACTATCTGGAAACTGAGTTTTACCAAGTATCTACAATCGAAAGACACATTGGCCGGTTCCGCTTTTTCCTTAATCGCGCGCTTGAACACAATATCGAAGTAGATAAATCGTTTACACAAAGAATCTATTTTGATAAAGATGATGATTTAGAAGGAGTTTATTTATCGGAAGCCGAAATTCAAAAAATTATCGATTACGACTTTTCGGAACACTATGAATTGGATATTACTAAGCAAAACTTTCTGATATCAGCATACACTGGATTGCGCGCGTCAGATTTTCTAAAACTAGATACTTCGAACATTTCAGATGGTTTTATCAAAATTAAAACACAGAAAACCGGAGCAAAAGTAGTCATACCCGTTCATTCTGTAATTCAAAACATACTTGATTCTAATTTCGGGAACTTGCCACCAAAAATCAGCAAAACTGAATTTAACATCAATATAAAAATAGTCTGCCAATTAGCCGGAATAGATAATATGATGTATGGGAAACTGTTTGATAATAAACTTAAGCGCAAAAAGTTTGGATACTACAAGAAATACTTATTAATCAGTTCTCATGTCGGAAGAAAATCATTCGCAACTTTAAATTACGGAAAAGTAGAAGACTCTGTGCTTTCCACAATTATGGGATGGAGCAAAGACAGTAAAATGTTACTCCACTACAATAAGGTTAGCAAACAAGAACACGCAGAAACTCTGCATAAAAAATGGAATTCAATTTAACTTAATCAAACACAAATGCAATTAAAAACTATTAAAAAAATTCTAGTTACAAAACTAGAAGATTGGCTAGAGTCAATTACTGATTCTGATTTACGTAAAGACGTTAAAAACAATCTTCTTGTATCGGGAGGTTCTATAACTTCTATGCTGTTAAACATTCCTGTGAACGATTATGATATTTACATAAAAGACATGAATGTTTTGATTAGACTAGCAAAATATTATGTTCGTGATGAAGAAATATTGGATGGTAGAAAACGTGATAAATATATTGAAAATCACAGTGAAAATTCTGCCTACAATATAGAAGATGATAATTCCGAAATGGGAGTACGTCTTAAGACTTTGAAAGAAGACCAAGTAAAACTAAATATCCAATCTATTGGAGAGAGAAAAGACTTGAAAAATGATTCAGAGGGAAAGCCTTTAAAATATCAAGTATCATTTCTTTCTCAAAACGCTATTTCTCTTACTGACGATATTCAGATTGTTTTAAGATTTCACGGTGATTCTGAACAAATTCACAAAACATTCGATTTCATCCATGCTACAAACTATTTTACTTTTGATGAAGGACTTGTGACAAATAAATTGGCCCTGGAATCGATTTTGACAAAAACTCTAAAATATCAAGGCAGTCTTTATCCTCTTACATCAATTATCCGTCTTAAAAAATTCATTCATCGAGGTTGGACAATCAATGCCGGGGAAATGCTTAAGATGATGTTTCAAGTAAGCGACTTGGATTTAAGAAATCCAGAAGTTTTAGAAGAACAATTAATTGGAGTTGATGTTGCTTATTTTGCGGTATTAATAGATATTCTTAGAGGCATTAAACCAGAAAAACTAAATAGCCACCATTTAAACACAATCATAGACCGTGTTTTTAATGAATATGAAGAACCCGAAAATCAAGAACCTGTTTAATCTTTAAATTTAACAAATGATAAATCTATTTAATTTACAAATCAATGATTTAGTTCTCCACAAGATTGGGAACAAAAGCCGAAACGAACCTATTTTTCTATCAAACGAAACTTATCGTTTAGAAGATGAAGTTCAGCCATTAATTAAAGAGTTCTTTTTTAAACCATTCAGAGAAAAAGAAGAAAATTATTATCAGTTTGCACATGAAGTAGATTTGGACTACAACGAAATGTACAAATATGCTTCACAGATTTTTGATAATCCAAATTGCATTGTGGATGCATCAAAACAAATTACAAAGCATTTGTATGAGGTTTCAAATCATCCGCATATCAAATCGGGTGAAGTTTATGTGACTTACTTAACAAACTTAAGTATTGATAATAACGTGGTTGACGCGATTGGTGTATTCAAAAGTGAGATTCAAGCTGATTTCTTGGAGATTGACGAAAACGACAATAACTTGAAAATGAATTTCAAACAAGGAATTTCCTTAGACAAACTTGACAAAGGAGTTTTGATTTTCAATTACAAAAAAGAAGAAGGATATAAGGTGCTTTCTATCGACAGTAACCGATATGATGCCAGATACTGGTTGGAACATTTTCTTGGTGTTGATGCTTTCCATGACGAAAATTTCTTGACTAAAAAATATCTAAAATTTGCTCAGGATTTTGCTAAAGAAGTAGTTGCTCCTGCCGAGGATAAAAAAGAAGAGGTCATGTTCATGAATCGTTCCATGAACTACTTTGCTAAAAATGACGAATTTGAAGAAACTAGCTACTTAAATGAAGTGCTTGACAATCCTGATTTAATTTCAGAATTCAAAAACTATAAAGTAGATAAAGGTGAAAAATACTCCATCGAAGATATTTCAAGTTTCCCTATTTCAAACTCTGCAGTAACCGATGCTAGACGTAAATGGAAAGGAACTATTTCTCTTGATACCGGCATGACAATAAAACTTGACTTTGTTAATCCGGAAAGTGCTGAAAAGTTCTTCGAGAAGGGTTGGGACGACCAAAAGCAGATGTATTATTACTTATGTTACTTTAATAAAGAAGAAAAATAACAGTTATGGGAAAACACAAAGTAACTTATCAGGGCATTGTCTCTGATAAGTTGTCTTCAATGGAAATTGGAGACAGTTTCAGTAAAAAGGAATTTATTTTAGAGAATTGGGAGGACTATGATTACTACATCTGTAGGTCATTTGATGTGATATTTACTCATTCTAAAAAGAATTTTCCTGACAAAACTTTCAGATCAATTAAAGGATTTATAACCCGTTTATCTTAATAATATGTCAGAAATAGCAATAATAAACGACGAATCAAATATTGAGTTTCCGGTATTTGATGGACTAGCATTTTTATCCAAAATCGAAGACGCTGAATCTTTATCGAAAAAAGTTTCCATTCTTAACTATGCTCTTAGACAAGAACCATTAGTTATAAAAAACATGATGGAGGAAATGAAAAAGAAAGGCATTAACGCAAGCAAAGCACAAGACTACGAATACATTCCTGTAGGGGTAATTGAAGAAGCTTTGCGTCAAGTATTTTTTAGACAGATAGATTTCATCATAAAGCAATCTTATCGCGACTTAAACAGCTTTATTGTGGTTTCTCGTTTGAAGTACAAATGTCCTATTTCTCAGGAATACCGAAAAATCGATGGAATCGGAGCAAAAGCATTGCAACAAGATGCTGGGTCAACAATACTTAATTTCAACGCAACCATGAAAGCCAACGCACTAGAACTTGGAGTAGGTATTGCTTATAGCCGTTCCATAAAAAATGCAGCGAAAAAACTTGGCAAGATGTTCGGAGCAAATCTCAATAGGGATGAAGAAATGGATAGCGTTGTTGTGTTCAACAAAGACGTAATGGCAAAAACCGAAGATTTTGAAAAAAAACTATTCGATTTGTACGAAGAAAAGAAGGATGTAATTCCTGCAGATGATTTCGACAGCATTAAAAATGTAATCGAAAAGAAACAGAAAAAGGCTTATCAAAGAACTTTAGATTATTTACAAAAACTTTAATTTATGAAAAAAGAAACAACAGAATTACAAATTATTGATTCCGCTGAATTTGGAATTGAGCCAAAAAAGGCAAAAGAAATCACTTCTGGGCTTACAACTATTCTTTCCGAAAGAGAAGAACTAGAAAAGTCATACAAGCAAGTTTTAGCACTTGAAGTAACTCCAGAAAATATTCCAAAATTCAAAGAATTACGTCTTAAAATTCGTGATAATCGAACAAAAGGAATCGACCAATGGCACAAAGTCAATAAAGATTTTTATTTGAAAGGAGGTCAATTTGTTGATGCAATTAAACGTAAAGAAAGTTTAGTCAACGAACAAATGGAAGAAAAACTGCTTGAAGCCGAGAAGTTTTTCGAGAACCAGGAGAAAGAGCGTCTAGTCAAACTAAATGAAGACCGAAAAACAGCAATCAAACCTTACATCGAAGACTTAGGAAACCTAGATTTCTCTAATATGCCGGAAGATGTTTGGATTCCTTATTTTGAGTCAAAAAAGAAAGCTTTTGAAGATAAAATCGAAGCGGACAGAATCGAAGCAGAAAGAGTAGAGAACGAACGTATCGAAAAAGAAAAGGAAAATGACCTTCATTTCAAAAGATGGAAAGAAATATCTGCTTTGTCTGCTTATTCTGCAAATATAATTGATGTTAATGGTGATTTTAGATACTCTAAGTTTTCAGAAGAGGAGTTTCAAGAAATATTAAACCAACTAAACAAAGCAAAAGAAGAATCTGAAAAAGAAATTGAAGCACAACGTTTGGAAAATGAAAGGCTAAAACAAGAAGCCGAAGCAAAAGAATCTCAATTGCAAAAAGAACGTGCCGAAGCGGAAGAAAAGCAAAAAGCCATTCAAGAAGAAGCAGATAAAAAAGCGCGCGAAGAAAAAGAAAAACAAGACGCTATTTTAAAAACTGAACAAGAAGCAAAGGCAAAACTTGAGTCAGAATTAAAAGCAAAACAAGAAGCCGAAGAAAAGACGAAAGCAGAACGCTTAGAAAAGGAAAGACAAGCGAAATTGGAAGCTGAAAAACTAGCTAAAGCACCTATTAAAAAACAATTAACTGTTTGGGTTGATAGTTTTAGTATCTCTGATAATCCAATCACAGGAAACGAAACTTCCACTTTAATTACTGAGAAGTTCGAAGCATTCAAAAAATGGGCTAAATCAGAAATAGAAAAACTATAGCTTATGACACCTATTGAAGAAGTATTATTTAGAGCCTCCGGAAGCGGGGCTCTAGTTGTAAAGAAACAAGGAGCAGGAATTACTGAAAATCAACTAGAAAGAATAACTGAGTTAGAAAACGAAAGAGATTTTGGAGTTAATATTAATGGCAATAAGGTTAAATGGGTAGGTACTAAAAAACCTGACGAATTAGCTGAATTAATTGCTAAACGTGATGCTCCACCAGAACTTTCTGAAACTGCCAAGGCATTTGTTCGTAAAGTTTGGCTTAAAAATGAAAAGCAAATCGTAAAAGAAATAAAGTCCAAATTTCTTGATAAGGGAGTTTTCAATGAAGAAGATGCAATTGCTTTGATTTCTGACGTGGACGGATTGCACTATTCTAAAAACGAAGAACGCAGAAGAAATGAAGACCATGAAGGAGAATGTGATATTTTCAAGGATTTAGGGCATAAAAAAATTGTTCACGATGTAAAATGTAGTTGGGATGCCGAAACTTTCATGTGTGCCACATCAAATGCAAATTACGAATGGCAAGGGAGAATCTATATGGAACTTTGGGATGCTGACGAGTTTCATCTAAGATATTGTTTAGTTGATTGTCCTCCTCATTTAGTCGCCAAAGAAAAAGAGTTTGCATGGCGAAAATATTTTTCAGATACCATGAATGAAGAAGAACAAGCAAATCTGGAAACAATGATGCAACCCATATATAATCAAATAGACCTAAATTTGGTTTATTCAGAAGGAAATAGATTCACTAAAGAAGAAAGAGTCAAAACTTTTATTTTCTATCGTGATGCTGAAAAAATGAAGGAAATGAAAGAGGCAGTAAAACTCGCTAGAGAATATTACAAAACAATCACTTTAAATGGTAATAACTAAAACTTGAAGCTATGAATATATTTAAATGGTTTCCATTCTTTAAATCTAAAAAAGAAACAACACAAATTACGTCTGATGTATTACATCCAAGTTATCAAAAAGCATTGGAAAAAAGTAAAGGCAGAATTATTAGAAAACTACCTCCTTACGAATCTCCTCACGATGAAGTAGAAAGAGTAAGACGAATAGATTCTACAATTATCGACGATATAATAACCGCTGGTATTGCAAGTACGATTTTTGATGATTCTCCTTCGCAGTCGCATATTTCTGGAATTGATTCATACGATTCAGACAGTCACTCTCATTCAAATGGATTTGATGGAGGTTTTGGCGGTGGAGGTTATTCTGGAGGCGGTTCCGGTGGAGATTGGGGGAGTTCAGATTCATCAAGCTATGATTCTGGAAGCAGTAGTGATTATTCAAGTAACGATTAAAACTAAAAATATGAGAGAAATTAAATTTAGAGCAAAAGATAAAACCGGACAATGGAATAAAGGATATTTATCAAAAGACTTTTCGGGTACTTATTATATAACTACTGAGGACGGTCAAGACACTTATTTTGCAATTCCAGAAACTATTGGACAATTCATAGGCTTAAAAGATAAAAACGGAACTGAAATTTACGAAGGAGATTGGATTAGAAGTGCTCCTGGATACTGTTCTTATATTGAGTTTAAAGAAGGTGCTTTTATGTCAATTTATAAACATCCAGAAGATGGCGAAGAATTATTCCTAGATGAATTAGGAAATGATATTGAAGTAATAGGTAATATTCACTCTGAAAACTAGGAATTATGACACTAGAAGACATACTTGACGTAGAATTCGAAATAAAAAGATTCGAAAAACGACTGAAACTTTTAAAGCAAAGAATAGAAGTCGATGGTGATTGGATACTCAGAGGCTGTAAAGAAACTGGCGCGATAAAACGTGGTGCGCTAGATTTGAAACTAGAACTAACTAAATTAACTCAATAATGGAAGATAAAAATTTAAAATTCATAAAGTCTGGAAAAACTGGGTGTGTTTTTGCTTCTATAATGGCGAAAAATCCTGACAGAGTTGGATGGAGGAGGGTTTTTAATCCAGAAAAACTAATTATTCCAGAAAATGCTTTTATAGTTTCTTATGTTTTTGAAAATAAATCAAAAGAAGAAGTTTTAAATTGGGCATTAGAAAACGGAATGTATTTAGATATTACTTCTAAAGAGTCAACTGGATTAAGATACAAAGGTGAAAACGGAGTGAGTTGGGTTCAATATTTTGGACCAGAAAGTCATGTTAAAACTAGACAGGCTCCGAATTCAGAATTATTGTTTTGTGTAAAACTACCTAAAAAACAATATATAAAAGTGGGTTTTAAAGGAGTTTTACATTTAGCACATGCTTCTGTAGAATTTATAAAAGAAGATTTTTTAGATAATATTTGGGTTGCTTGTTTCAAATCCACTAAAAAAAGATTAGGCTACGAGCCAACTGTTTTAGAAGGTGCAAAAACTACATTTAAAAATGGATAACACAGAACGATATATTGGATATGGAAATCTATTAGATTTACCATCTGGAAGAGTAGGGATTGAATTAACGCTGAATGATTTAACCGAACTAATAAAAGAAATGAAAACTAGTAACAAGATAAAAATATTAGTTTTACCAGTTAAAGAGCATAATGTAAAAACTTGGAGAACGCATTCGGTTAAAATCGGAGAATCTAAATATAAAAAAGACTTGATAAATGAACACTAAAATTTTAATTATAGGACAAGCCCCTCCTGCAGTACAGCAAAAATTACCATACGATACAACAATGCTTTATGAATGGTTTTCAGAAATAGGAATTTCAAAAGAAAAAGCACAGGAACTATTTACTTTTGATGCTGTAACAGACCAATTTCCAGGATTCGATAAAAACGGAGGACATAAAAAACCTAGTTGGGAAATGTTTGTAGAGTATTGGACTCTTTCTTTAAAAGAAAAAGTAGAAAATTGTAAATCAATTATCGTTTTAGGTAATGTCGCTAAGGAGTATTTGTCTCTTATGAAAATTGAAAAACCCATTACTTTTTTAATACATCCTTCTAAAAGAAACTATGCGTTATATCAAAAAAATAAGGACAAAATTTTAAGCGAATTAAGAAGATTAATATGATTTACACAATTATGTTTTTGTATTACATAATTTAGATGTATATTTGTTACGTAATATCTGTGGTGGATTTGTTACATTTAACGACATTCTTTTCAAACCCTTAAAAGGAGTAGAGCCACCACCTCGAAACTTTTAAGGGTTTATTCATTTAAAATATTAAACTATGATTGCAACTTCAAAAATACAATCTTTTAAAAAATGGCTCGAAGCTAGAGGGTGCGAAATATTTCCTGTCACAAACGAGTATGAATTACTCAGATTTAAAGGAAAAGAGACCGGAGTAGTTTATTCGTCGGGAAAAACTTCTAATCAATATACAAGACATGCATTTTTTTGTTTTTCAAATCCTTCTGAAAAATGGGATGGCGCACCAATTAAAGAATTAAGACAAACTACATATAGAAAAGAAAAAAGAAAACTACTAGAACGAGACGGAGACATTTGTTTCTTATGTGGATTAAAATTGTTTGAAGATATAACTATTGAGCATCTAATAGCTTTGGCTTCTGGTGGAAAAAATTCTTTGGACAATATGGTTTTAATGCATCGAAAATGCAATGAATTATCTGGAACATTGCCAATAAGCGAAAAAGTGAAATTAGCTCTCAACAACAGGCTAAACTTAACAAAAACCGACAAGCCAAACGCAACATGTGGAAAAAAGTTAACAGTTTAAAATAAAAACTATGCAAAAAAAACTAATCACAGAAAGGATGGTGAATAATGAGTAAAGACCCCGCTTTTTTATTTTATTCTAAAGATTTTTATGAAGGCACGAGAACTATGTTGCCTGAGGAAAGAGCTTGTTACATTGACCTTTTAATTTATCAGCATCAAAACGATATAATTCCTTTGGATTTAAGAAGAGTATTGCTTTATTGTAACGGAATTTCAGAAGCTACCCTTAAAACTACCCTTGAAGCGAAATTTAAGCAAGTAGAGAATGGGTGGATTAATGATAAATTAAAAACTATTAGTCTGGAAAGGCTTGAATATGCTAAAAAACAATCTGTAAACGGCACTGTAGGGCAGTTTTGGAAAAAATCAAAAGCAATTCTTGATGATTCAGATTATATAAGTTTAAGAAATTCTTTAAAATCTAAAACTGTATTAGAAGTTTATGAATTAACTAAAAATCTTGTTTGTGCTAAAGATTCGCTTAAAGCCTTGCTTAAGCATTTAGCAATTGAAAATGCAAATGAAGATGTAATTGAAATTAAAGATGATAATGAATTTGATTATAAAAGTGAATTACTGAAATTAGTTTCAAACAAAGTTTTGGTGAATGATTTTGTTAACCACCGAATATCAAAAAATGCATCTTTAGGAAAAACTGCTTTTGATTCGTTAGTAGAAGAATGCGGTAAAAGAAAGTTCTCTATTGAAGAAGCACTCAAAATTTCTCTTGACAAGAATTGGGTAGGATTCAAATTAGAATGGGTAGATAATATTAATAAAGCAAAATCAAATGGCACAGGAAGCAATACAACCACAAAATTCGTCAATCATAGGGGTAAATAAATATAATCATTTGAAAAGTTTGAAGCCAGAAAGTTTAAGTGATGAACAAAAGCAACAGATTGAATCTTATGAAGCTAAATCTACTCAGGCTACTCCAGAACAGATTAAAGCTAATTTTGACTATTTTGATAAGATTCAACAGCCTAAAGAAGATGTTGAGTTTAAAATATCTGCAAAACATCTGTATGATTTATTTAAACTTAATTTTCATACCATCAACAAAAGGCCATTTATCAAAGTTGAAAATGTTACTATTAAAAACTTAGAACCTTTGATTTATTATTTTTCTAAAGATGAAAGATTCTTTGGATGCGAAAATTTATCAAAAATAAGCGTTCCTAGCTTCGATAAAGGTATTTTGCTTGTTGGAACATACGGAAACGGAAAAACTTCGACCATGCGAGTTTTTGAGCATATATTCAAAGAGATAGAATCAACTACTTTCAAAGGTTATTCGGCTAATGAAGTTGTGAATATGTTTGAGAAATGCAACTCCGATATTGATCGAGATGAATTTGAGGCTAGAATGTGGCGTGGAAAACGATTTTTCGATGATGTTAAGACGGAAAAGATTGCTAGTAACTACGGAAAAGTTAATTTATTCAAAGAAATATTTGAAGAACGCTACAGCCGAAAATTGATTACTCATGCTACTTGTAATTTCAAAGAAGGATTTGAAGGAGATGTTGATATAGCAATTGAAGAATTTGGCGAAAAGTATGGCAATCGAGTTTACGACAGAATGTTCGATATGTTTAACATAATCGAATTCAAGGGGAATTCATTCAGAAAGTAAATAAAACATTATGTGATGAATTGGCTAAATTATGGTTCAGAGTTGCAGAAGCAAATGGACAGTTATATTGATTATCTGCCAACAATAAAAAATGACCCGTATCTTTCTAATTTTGAAGTTCAAGTTATGACTTTTAAGTTATTGGATGAAATTCAGTTTTTGAAGTTGCGAATAATGCAGATAAACAGAATGAGCAGAGAAAAACAGCATGCTTATGTTGAGTTTCGTAAATACAAAATAAAATCAAAATGGCTAAAAGACCAATAATCGGTTCAAAGTCTTATTTTTTAACTGAAAAGACTATTCAAGAAATAATTGATAGATGGAAATTCAGTAAAGACAATCGAGTTTCGCTGATAGCCAAAGAATTTGAAATAAGCGAATACAAAGCGAATAAAATTATTAATGACTACTTATCAAGTAAAAAATAAAAAAATGGATTTAATAAACTACATTGATTTTTCGGGTATTTACGAAGCAATTAAAAAAGAGCATTTAAAATATTACCCTACAGCGGAAGACTACATAGAATATCTTAAATCAAATGAAGAACCTTTTGATTATGTTTTAGAAATGTACGCTAGATTTGACAATATTCCTGATGAAGCAGAAGTTCCAAACTCTGATATGGGGTGTTTTTTAGATTATGTTGACATTGGAAAAGATACTGTAGTTGTAGAATGGAGTATCGGAGGGAATAACGCTACAGAAAATGGAGATGATTATTGGGGATATGGGTGGCGTTTTACCATTAATTTGGAGTATGAGTTATTTGTTGGATATAGTGAAGAAAATTATAGTTAATTATGAACGAATACGAATTTGAATATTGGTACAGGCATGGAGAATTTGAAAAAGAATTCGCCAAAGTAAAAATAAAAGACAAAACAGAATCCGGCGCATTTCTTCAAGTCAAAGAAATAAGAAAGTGGGTTTTCGGAATAAAATTAATTAGTATTAATGGTATAAATGTAGAGCCATGTTTGAAGTAGGAGAAAAAGTAGTTTGCATAGGTGTTTTTGAAGGAACAAACATACCAAAATTAAATGAAATAGTCACTATTAATTATTTTGAGTTTGATGAAGGAGTACTGTTTTTGGGGTTAGAAGAGTATTTATTTGAAGATGATGGAAATGACCAAGTTTTTATCTCTACAAAATTTAGAAAGCTAGATACTAAATTTGCGGATAATCTATTATCGTGGATTTCAAAAGAAGTTTTAGAAGAAGAATTAATAACCGTTTAATATGATAATAGACTCTAATTTTCAAACTCCTAGTTTTGTTGGAGAATACATGGTATCATTACTCCCAGATTGGGTAAGTAGTGTTCTGGAACCAACTCCAGGTCTTCGGCAAATATCAAGCATCCTTGTTGATAAAGGATATACTGTTTATGAACCAAATGACTATTTTTTACATGACAAAAATAATCGTTATGATGCTATTGTAGGAAATCCACCGTTTAGTGCAAAATCAGCGGATTTAACTAATGCTCCGCAAACTATTCCAAGAAAAGGAATGGCAGTTGGTTATCACATTTTGAATGAGTGTATGGAAATGTCGGATAATTTAATTATGCTGATGCCGTGGTTTACAATTTCAGATTCCGATGCTCGTATGCGTAAATTGAAACAGTTTGGTCTGATATCAGTAACTCCGCTTCCGAGAAAAACTTTTGACTATGCAAGAATACAAACCGTAGTTCTGCAAATGCAAAAAGGTTACACACGAGAAACTATTTTCAATACTCAATTTTTCTTTCCAAAAACTAAAATCGAAGACCAATATGCGTTGCTTGAATTGTAAACAAAAATTCACTCCAAGCTTTTTTCTGCAGAAATATTGCAATGAAACAGAGTGTAAACAAGCTGAAAAAGTATATCTAAGCCTTGAATCTAAAAAGAGGGTTTTTAAGCCAACTCCTATTAAAAAGGTTTCAGATAAACGGACTTTAGAAAATTTAAAATACCAATCACAGAGAATTATTTTTCTTGGAAAGCCAGAAAACAAAATTTGCCCTATAACAAAAAAGCCAACAACTGACATACATCATAAAAAGGGCCGCATTGGTTCTTTATTCTTAGATGAACGGTATTGGGTTGCTTTGTCTCGTGAAGGGCATAAATATGTCGAAGAGCATCCTGAGTGGGCAAAAGAAAATGGTTATTCACTAAACAGACTATCAAATGAATGAAATAAAACTAATAATTCCGTTATTGACTCATGTGCGAAAGACTAAAAACAAAATAAAGTCTGACAAATACATGAAAATAAACAATCAAGCCATTTACAATGGAAATTTGAATCATTTTTCTAGGGCAATAGTTGTTGAATATTTGCATGAACATTTCTCGGATAATATTGAGCCTAAATTTAAAGGTTTGAATATTGATTCCAGAAACATAAAACTTCTTTATGAATTTCATACAGTTCTTAATCATGGAGACGTGAGGAGAACTAAAAATGGAATATCTTGGAACCCACCAAAAAAAGATTATTCTCCATCTTGGGATTTAGATAACCTAGCCGATTTATGGACCAAAATAGGAAATGACACTTTAGTTTTAGATAATGTGATTAAACAAGATACTGTTCAATTCATAAAAGAAAAAACTTGTCGATTTGTAGAAATAAAAGAATTATTTGATGCTAGAATAGAATTAACTATAACTTACTAAATTATGAAACCACAAATACAAGGTTATACCGCACCGAAAACAAATACTCAAGAAGTACTTCTTCAACTTATTTTATATGGCGAAATATCACTTTTTACATTTCCATATTTAGCAGGGTATCGGACAAGAGTTTCTGAATTAGTTTTAACACATGGAATAGGTCTTGAAAAAGAATTTAAGACTGAGCAAAATAAATTCGGAAATACCTACACCTATACTCTTCATAAACTTCCAGAAGAAGAGAAACAAAAAGCGATTGACTTATACTCAAAATTAACTAACATAAAAAACTAAATAAAATGAAAGACCAAGTATTAGAGCAATTAAATTATATTCATGATGAATTTGATGTTGACACAGAATCAATTATAGAGTTCGTCGAAGAGCAATCAGATTCTATAGCAATGCTTGAAAGTAAAATTGACGATTTAAAAGAAGAAAAATTAGCTTTGATCGAAACAATACAAGAAACAGAATCAGAAGTTCGTTTTGAATATCCTGCTGGCTACAATAGAAGCATCGTTAGTGACCTAGTTTTAGAGAAACTATTTGATAATTTATCTTTAATTGGATTAGACAAACTAGAAAAATTCATCGACAAACAAATATCATAATGAAAAAAACGATAACAGTAAACAGCATAGAGTTTTTAAAATCTATGAATGTAGTTTCTCCGGTTGTAAAAGAAAGGACCACACTACCTATTTTGACCAACCTACTTATTGAAGTGAAGGAAACTGAGCTTAAAATAACAGCCTACAATCAAGAAACTAGGACAAGCATAACCATGAAGGTGGACAGCACTGAATCTTTCGCTTTTTGCGTATCAAAATCGCTTTTGCAAAACATTTTGTCTAGTTTGCCTAATATTGATTTGTCGCTTAGTTTTGAAAAGAATACACTTGAAATTTCATCAAAACTTGGAGATTACAAACTGCCTACAGAAGAAGCGATAATTTTTCCAGAAAGTCCAAATTTAGGAAACTTGGAATCATTCAAAGTAGATTCAGAACTTTTTGTTGATGGAATCAGAAAAGCAATTCCGTATGTAGATGCTTTGACAGATAATCTTAATCGTGTTGTAGTAAAATCAAAAGAAGGAAAACTAAATATTGCTGGAATAAGTAAAAACGCTATCTATGAAAAGAAATTCGACTACAATGGAGATGATGTAGAGATTTTGCTTACAACGGAATCGGCAAAATTTATCAGCCAAACTATCAATGTCGATTCAGACGTAACACTGAAATACAATAGCAATTTCTTTTGTGTTTATTTTGATAATATTTCGATAGAAACTTTGCAGTTATCAGTAAACTCCCCAGACTATGGAAAATTGCTGAACTCCATCAAAAAAGAGTCTTGCCTTAAAATAAACAAAGAATTGTTTTTTGCTTGTATTAAGCGATTTTCAGCTATTTCTGATAAGGACAGCAAGTCTTTGATTATGGAAATTTCTAAAGAAAAAATGATTTTATCCTATGAAAATGATTTTCTGAAACACACAGCAAAAGAGAATGTAACAGATTTTGAGTACGAAGGAAACGAAATTAGAATTGGATTGAATATTAATCAATTGAGAAATATTTCAGCTACTTTGGAAGAGGATATTGTAATGTATTTCAACACCTCAAAAACTCCTGCTTTATTAGAAGAAACTCATACTAGAGTTTTGCTTTCTCCAATGATAGTTTCTTAGAGATGTTAAATCCAGAACAAACCTATCATCGAAAGAAAAACATTCTTTACAATGAAGACGGAAACCAAATTCTAAAGTTTCTGGATATTGGCCTTGATGGTGAAAACTTCACAGGCCAACTCGTTATAAACATCAATAATTACATTCGAGTTTATCCTGAAAGAATAGAAGTTATCGAGAGTAAAAAACAAACAAATGTTCAAATTGATTTATTTTAAAAACTAAACTATATAAATTATGAAAAACTTATTTTATTTTACATTAGGAATTATCTTAATAACCTTAGTTTCTGCCACAACTGTTAGCATAATGACTGTTAAGCCATCTACTCCAAAAACGTTTATTGTGAAATATTTTTATTCTGAATCAGATGCAGGAAATGTATCAAAATTTATTATGGGTAAAATGAAAGAGGGTTGGATATTAAAACAAGTATCTGGAACTAATGATGGTGAATATTATTCTACGTGGATTGTAGTTATGGAAAAATATAAAATAAGTGCCTCGTAAAGCAATGGATAAGGTTCCGGTAACTCCAGAACTACTACAGCGTCAAAAAGACATGAGAAACTTCCTCCGAAACAATTCTTCAATAGAATGGAGGGAACTCCGTCCGCTAGGTTTTAGCATCAATATCGGAACCATTCCCGAAGAAGTGGAAAACGAATTTTTAAGAATATGTTATCAACATGAAGCAAAAAACACAAATAACGGAAATACAACCTAGAAGAAAAGGAATGACTCTTGCTATGGTTTTGGAAATTGCGGAGAAAATAAACAATCAACAAACTGTTGGTTTAGTCTCTAAGGAATATCCTAGCAGAATTGAAACTATGTTGAAAAACCAAGGAGTTAATTTTAAAATAGAAGAAATTCCTCCAACTTCAAAGTCCGAGCCAATTTGGTCAAGAGATGGAGGAGAAGAGTACATATCCGGCTATCGTGAAATTAAAAGTGAACACTCATTTTATATTTTTTCATCTTGGCTACCTATAAAAAATCCTAAAAAATAAAATTTATGAAAATAAAAATAAACAAAGAGCAAATCGCTTATCTAAACTCGCTAGAAGACACAGAAGCAAAAAAGAATTTCTTAATGGATTGCTTCTTGAATCAATTGGAAGTGGATTTTTTCGAAGAAAATAATACTATCGCTTTTAACGATGGAACTTTTAAAACCTCAGACCCTAAAGCGATAGAGTTTTTTACATTATTCCCTAATTTATGTAAAGAATCTAACCCTTCAAATTTAGGAACAGGAGTCGATTCAATAGATTCTGAATATTTAATTTTTAAAGATGGAGTGTGTAAAGTTAAAAATACACCTATAAATAGACGCATAGCAAATCTCGATTTTCCTAAAATAAAAGTTACTCCAGAAGTAATTGAGTCAATAGAGAAAGCATATAATGATAAATCTACAGGATTGACGAAAGAAGACTTGAAAAGTATTACTCAACCTAAAGCAAATCCTGTACTAAAATATGTTGTAGAATATCTTGGAAGAAGTCGAGAAGACGAACAGGAAAGGTTTTTGGAAGAAGTGAAAGAAATGTCAAAATACTTCAATGCAAAAGTACTCAACGAAATTCCTGTCGAAAAAAGAAAAATATATTCCCAAGAAGATTTGAAAATTGCTTTTGAGGCTTCCAGACAAGACATAATGGGATTGACCTTGTTTAGAGATTTTGAAGAATATCTTAAATCAATAACACCCTAGTATTTTACTAGGGTGTTATTATAATTTAGTTTGGAGTAGGAGGTTTTGGTGGAGAAGGCAATTTCGGGCCAGAACCTTTTCCTCCTGATTCTTTTTTAGAACCACCACTGGATTTATAATTTTGAACGTTTCCTAATCCTAATACAGACCAAGCAGTTAATATTGATTTAACGGCATCTGGGTCTTCTTTTATAGCATCTCTAACGGAACCTAAGAAAATAGGATATAATGAGAATGCTTCGTCTTCGGATAATTTTTCTCCAAATTTGTTCACTCTTTCCATTTCGCCTGTTTCTGGATTAGGTTTTTCTACAGAAGTCATATAATGATGGAATGCTTGAAATCCTGGAGATTCTTTGTTTACCAAAAATTTAGTTGCTGCATCTCCTCTACTTTGGATGCCAAAAGGTTGTTCTCCAAATTTATACTTGCTTCCATCGGCTTTTTTTACTTCTTCTTCCCATAATCTGGCATATAAAGTAATCAATGGCACGTATCCTCCCCACGGGTCATATCTCATATCACCTTTTCTGATTTTTCCGAAATCTGAACTTGTTGGGTCAGTTTCCACAGTCATTTCTTCATCATCATCGTCTTTTAATGCATTATATGCGGCTAAAATAAACATCATAGTTGCTAAAGAAGATGTTAGAGATTTAAGCATTGTTGCCATAGCCATTTTATTAGCTACGGATGGTTTGAAATATTTACCAGATTTAAAATCAGAAGAACTCATGTGTTGCATAGCATAATACACTGGATTCAATTGTTGAAATACAGAAACAGCATTCTTGAATGAGAAGAAAAACACGTTCAGCAATTTCTGATTCATTTCAAATCCTGCTGGTTTGGCACGACCAGAAAAAGTTCTGATATAACTTGCAAGTGCTTTGTAGTCTTCTGGATGATTTAATTCATCTTTTCCTTCGGCTTTTAGCCTCTCAACTCCTCGGACAAATTCTTCAAACCTTAATTGATTTCCATAAGCAGATAATCCTCTTTCTATAGCTTCAAAAACATTTGCATTTTTAAATTGTTCTGCTCTCGAAAACTTTTCTTTTTCAGAAATATCAAATTTATTTTTAGCAAACTTGTTATATTGTTTTTTGTATTCATCAATTATGGTATCTCCTAAAGATTTCTTTTTAGCATCTCCAAAATTTCCTAATCCGGCTTTTTTAGCCAAAATAAAAGGACTATTCCATATTGTTCTTAATAAATTTCCAGAAGCCATTTCTTCCCTAACCTCTTGTCTAAGGTCCGGCTGGGTAATCCCAATATCTAGTTTTTTTGCTAATGGAAATAGTGGATGTCCTACCAATTGCTTCATTGCTTTATCGGCTTTCGCTTGGGAACCAATAGCACCAAAAAGCTTCCAAAACTTTTTAGCCAATTCTTTACGGCTTCTAAACAATTCAGAGTAAGTAAATCCTCTTAACTGAATACCTATCAATCCTAAATCCAAAGATGCTTTTAATGCACGAAGCAATCCTAAAGCCTCTAAAGACGCATCTAAAAACTTTCGCGCCTTACTTCTTTCTTTTAGTTCTTGAATGTATTTAAGTTTTTCAAAGTGCTCGTAAAGTTCCTCGCGTTCTGCTCTTAATTCATTCAATTCACTATCGGCTAAAATTGGCTTTACTTCTTTTTTAGCAAAATCCTTGTTTGTTATTCTTTCTTCTAGGTCTGAAATTTGCTTTTTTACCCTAGTTTTAGCTGTTTTAAGACGTTTTTCTTCAATCAATCCTGCTTCTTCTCTTAATAATTGTTTTGTAGCAAGAAGTCCTTTTTTCTGCGCTCTTAAATTTTCAAGTTTAGCTGAATTTAATGCAGTTGGTTTTTCTTGATATGCAATATTTTGAGTATCTATTTCTTCTTGTAGTTTTGCGATTGATTTCTCTAATGCATTTTCTGCTCTAGCTATTTTTTGTTCCTCTGTCAGTTCAGGTTTCCCAACTAAATCATCTAATATTTTTTTCTTTTCATCACGAACTGATTTTAAGGCTTCTGCTTCGGCATCAAGCTTGGTTTGAGTGCGTTCAACCTTTCTTTTTTCACCTTTTTCAATTTGTTTGTCTAAGTCCTCAATTTGATTTTTTAAATTAGATTTTATTTTATCTATTGCTGTAGCCCATTGTTCTTCTAGATTTATGGTTTCAAGGCCTAATTCTTTTGCAAGCCTATTTACTTCTCTTCGAAGTTCTCTTGACTTTTGTTCAGTTTTTTGACGAATTATTCCAGATTTTTTAGGCATTTCTCTACTTAAAACATCTTGATAAGCAGACAATAATCTTCCGTATTCCTTTAGACGATTCATTTTGCCTGTAATTTCATCTTTATTTGGATTTACTTGCTTGCCATAACCTGTCAATGCATCACGAATTTCGCGAACATCAACATCTGGATAATCTTCCGAAATATCTTCTTTTATTTTTTTTGAAATAACATCAATATCAGTTTCTCCGGCTTCAACATAATTTCTAAATAATTGAGCAGGGATTTTTATTTTCCCATCGGAACCAATAGAAACTTCTCCAGATTTTTTAGCCTCAGACTTTTGTAAAACATCATTGTAAATAGATTCTGCCTCACTAAATAATTTAGGCATGTGTTTCTTTGCTCCATCACCAATTTCTTTTAAAATTTGTTTGGAGAAATTAGCTAAATCGCCTTTAGCCGCTTTAAAAGTCAATCCTAAATATTCTCTGAATTCACCGTCGGCTAACATTGTAGCAATACTTGTTACATCGTTAAGCCTGCCGAAGAATTTATTTTTAAGTTCCTTTTTACGTTTCTGTTCAGTTTCTGTAAGACCTGATTTATTTCTTGAAGCTAGTTCTTTTTTACGATTAATGTCTTCTTGGATATTTTTTATAGCCAATTCCTCTTCGGCTTTTATAGCTCTTTTTTCAGCATCCTTTATTTTTGATTCAACTTCTTTAAGTTCTTTTGTCAATCTTTCAAATTCTGCTTTTACTTCTGCAGGAATTTCTCCATTGGCATCATTTGCTTTGTAATCACGAATTAATTTAGATAGATTATATTTTAACGATTGATTTTTATTGTAAATGTAATTCATCACTGAAAGTCCTTGTGCTGACCTCCTGATTTCATTATCAAATTCATTAGATAATTCTTGAAACATTGAAATCAATTCATTTCTATCTTCTGGATTTTTTTCAGAAGCTTCATCAATATCTCTAGTCAATTTATCCAAAACTTCATTATACACAAGCATTCTAGTATCTGTCTCTTTTATAGCATCAGGAGTTCTCAAAGCATTAATGGCTTCTACAGTTCCGACTTCATCTACAAAAGATACTGCTTGTTGTGCGGATTTTTCTTGATTTCTTACATTGTATCTATCATTTAGACTATTTAAACTTTCTGTAATATCTTTCTCATTTCCACCTTCTTTAATCCTAGCAAGAAGAGTTCTTTTTCTGGGTTCTCTTACGAAAGTTTTCTTTTTCTCAAGAGTTTTTTCTTCTACTTCAACTTTTGCTTCACTTGGTTTAGGTTCAACGGGTTTTGGAACACTTTCTTTTGAAGTATCTTCTTGCTCGGTAACTCGTACTTCATCCACTGGCTTAACTCCAGCTGAAACTCCTCCATTATCCTTAATATCTTCTTCCTGTGCTGATTCATCTATTTTTTCTATGGTTTTATTCTGCTCTTGCTTAGATAAATCAACAACTTTGTCTATTTCATCTATAACTTTTTTTTGATTTTTTTCAAGCGTAACCGCAGATTCTCCTGTTTTATAATCAAAAGTTTCCTCTTTTATTATATCCTCTGGACTATAGTCTGCATCTTCTTTTCTCTTTTCTCTAGTTTTATAAAATGATTCCCCCATTTTTGTTTGGGTCTGAGACGGCTTAATATCTATGCCTAAAGATTCCGCATAATTATAAACTGCAGTAGCAATTCCTTTTCTTCTATAACCTTCATTTACATTAGTGTTGTTAGAATAAAATTTTCCATCTATATCTTTCCAGAATGCTATGTGAGCAATGTTTTCACCTTTTTCATTTGCAACAACAAGAGACAGTCTGTCTTTATCTTTTCGATCATCAAACGATTTTACTTCCCCATTTATTCCATCATATATTTTTATATTATATTGTTCCCCATTATTCAATGTATATTTATTATTTTCTAATACGCCTTTTGGAGTTTTTTGATTTGGAATAACTACCTCTTTGACCTCTTGTGTTTCATTTGTTGGTTTTTGTATTTCGGTTTTTGACTCGACTTCTTCTGTAGTAACCTCAGGAGCAACTTCATTTATTTTTTCAGATTTTGATTTATTGTAAATTTCATTTGCACGCTCAGTTATTTGCTCGTTATCGATAGTCAAGTCTTTTTCTCCTGTAGGGTTTAATTCTTTTGTAAGTTCATTTAAGGCTTGTCTTTTTAATTTTTCTTGCTCCGGCAATGGCAATATGTCAACAACCGTAGTTTTTCCTTCAATAATGTCAGTACGCTTATTCTGTAATGCAGAATATTCCCCTTTTAATTCATTAAGAAGTTCTTGCTTGTTTTCTAAATTCCCGTCTTTAATATCTTTTGCTTGGAATTTTATTTTTCCGATTTCTCCATTTAATTTGACTACTTCATCGTATAATTCTGGATTCATGCTGTCAACATCCGAAATAGTATTAGCCATTATTTTAGAATTTTGAATAGTGGCTTTATCAATTTGTTTTTGGATTACTTGACGCTCAGTATCAGTCAAATTTTCGTTCTCTAATTGTGCGGAAAACTCCATTATTTTCTTAGAATTTTCATCTAAAGTATTCAAACTTGTATTTGTTTGAAAAGGCTTTACAATTGCACCAAAAACGTGAGGAGAAGCTTTTAAAATAGATGTAAGAGTAAAAGTATCTTTGAATACCTGTCCTGTGTTGTCAAGCAAATTTACATCGTCTTTGCCTAAAATATATTTGTCATTGAAATTCTGAGCGAAATTTGTAAATTGTTCTCCCGCCATTTCTTTTGACATATCTATACCGTAATCTTTAGCCCACTCTTTTGCATTTTCAAATGCTGACTTTTTTATTAAATCAGATTCTCCTTTTACAATTGATTCAAATACACGTCCACCTTTTTTCAGAATATTCATGGTAGGTAATTCTGATATGACTTCCGCACCACCATATAAAAGCGGAGCAGTAGCCATTTGAAAAGGAGAATAAGAGGCTTTTCCAGACATCACTTCATCATTCATTTCGGTATATTTTTGTCCAGTAGAAGATGCGCCTATGGTAGCTAATCCACCTGCTCCAGTCGCTGTAACTGCCAATATAGGCAACTGATTAGCAACCAAGTCAGAAGCATAGTTGACAAATCCTTCCGGACTCTCAATACTTTCAACGGGTTTTCTTAAAAACTCTCTATTTTCAGCAATGCCTTTAGAAATATCCGAGGATAATTTAGAAGTTTCTAATCCAAGTGCAATATTCATAGGATTTCCACTCATAGTCGCAGTATATCCTAAAAACCCAAGAAGTCCTGAGCCTAATTCACCTGCACTTGCTCCAATATTTCCTAATATATTTTCAGCATCTCCATATTCACGTTTAAATAAATCAAGTTCTTGTTGGGCAGTTCCTAAATCTTGTCTATTCTTTTGGATATAGTCTTCATTTTTCTTAAGGTCATTTCCCAATCCTATAATCTGATTTTTCAATGATTGATGTTCTTGAATCAATCCTTCTGGAATAGCTTTGTTTTGGCTATTTAATTGCTCAATTTGAGAATTTAAATTTTTATATTGAGAAATTTTATTTTCCGCAACTGATTTTATAGCAGAAGATACTTTTAGTCGTTTTAAATTATCTTCCTGTAGATGTTCGGATTTTAAAGCCCTATCTTGTCTTAAAACTTCTTTATCTTTTGGGTCTAAATTATCTAGAAAAGAATTGGCTCTATCAACAAACAAATTGTACTTTTCTTTTTCTTTGAATAAAGATTTAGCTCTATCTGTTATTTCAGAATCAGTTAATTTTTCATTTGATTGTTTTGCTTCCGATAAAACTTGCTTTTTTTCACTAGCTAACGGGTCGGTATCTGCTGAATATTTTATAAGTCCGAGTGCGCCTGGATTTGAAACAGCAACACTCTGTAAGGCTGAATTATATGCTTTTTTAGATATATTCTTAACGTTGTTCCAAAATCCTTTTACATTCACAGCATCATCAAGCCTTTGTTCAGCAACTAATTCATCATTATCGTCTTTTGTGGCTTTATAGAAAGAATTTTCTAGTGTATTTACTCTACGATTTGTTTCGGCTTTTTTAACAGCTTCTTCTTCTTTTTGTAATGCCGAAAGCTCGTCTGTTTTAGACGAGACAATATCCATGTTTTCGGGAGTAACTTTTATTATAGATAATTCCTTTTGAAGCTGTTCTTTTCTTTTTTTATTTCTGCCATCATTAGTTATTTTCGGCAAAAACTTATCTAAAGGATTAAAACTTTTAATTTCTGGGAAACCACTAATATTTTGTCCATCCAAAGAACCAGTTTTCTGTACCAAATCCGACTCTTTCTTTTGAGAAGAATATGTAGAAGAGTCTTTTTTTTTTACTTCATCGTAAGGCAAATTAGGATTGAATGCTGGTTTTTCTTCCGGCACTACATCATAAGCTTTGTTTGGGTCGAATTTAGGTTTTTTAGGTTGTTCCATAATTATTCGTATGACTGAGTTTTTTCGTTCCACGTATATGTTATACCATTTTGAACGACTTGTTTTGGTCTTGATTTTTGTATTGGTTTAACAGCATTTGTCGTAGTTTTTTGAACTCCAGCTTTTCTTCTAAAGAAATCATCCGATTCTACTGTGCTTTCGAAAAACGTTCCTGTTTCTGGATTGATTATCGTAAGTATTCCAGCTTCAACTTCATTCGCTTTCGCATTTTTACCACTTGTCTTGTAATTAGCCTTGCGTGGTTTTTGAGGAATATAATCATTTGTTGTTGGTTTATAATTAGGGTCTTTGGCTACTTTAGCCTTTCCTTCTGCAGTCAATACCCAGTCTTCTGGATTGTCTTGCTCGAAAGAATAAGTCAATGAACCATCTTTATGCACAACAACTTCTTTTAAAGCGTTTTTGAATCCAGTTTCATCTTTAGTTCCTTTGTCCGAAACAGGAATAGGCTTGTCTCCTTTTGATACTTTTACACCATTTTCGGTATATCCATCACTAGAAACAGTTTTTGGACTACCTATTTTAGCTTGTTTAGCTTTTTCTTCAAGTTCTTTTCGTTTCTCTTCGCGCGCTTTTCTGGCATTATCTATTCTTCTTTGTGCTTCATCATTTCTTTCCTTTTGAAGAGCTAATTCATAATTTGCTTTTTTGTAGTCTGCTTCTTCTGATTTTGTAGATGGAGTAGTACTTTTCATAACTCCTTCAAGATAGTCAGACACTTGTTGCTGAATAGCAGGGTCAGAATAATTAGATGGATTTTCTGGGTCAAGTCCTAATTGTTCAAGACCATAGTACATAGCTGAATTGTCTGACAATCTTTCTTTTGCCATTAATTTTGCTAGTTCATCTGCTCCTGGAGTATATTTTGTGGTAACTTCTTTATTTCCAACAATGCTTTTAACTTCTCGCTCTTTTCCAACACTTTTTTGGTATTGGTCGATTAGTCCTTTTTCACCAGAAACATTAAATTTATCAACTGGAGTTAATAAATCCATTAATTGTTTTCGGTTTAAGTCTTTGTACAAAACTTTAGTTACGTTTCCATCATCGTCCTTATCAATAAGAGTATATCTGGCATTTCCATTTGCATCATTACTTTGCATGATGTTTCCATTAACCATTTTTTCTAATATTTTCTTTTTTGACGCTAAACTTGTAGGATTGTAACTATCTTCATTTTTAATCCAACTATCAGTAAGTAAGTTTAAAGCTTTGGGCATCTCATTGATATTACCGATACTATTCATGGCATTTCCCGCAATAGCCAAATATTTTTTATCTCCGGTTCTTTGATATTGTTCCTGAGCTTCAATATACGCATTCTTGGCGTTTTCTACCGATTGTCTATTTGAAGAATCCAATCCAGTTCCGGTACTTATATATTTATATTTTTCGTTGAAATCTTGTGCATCGTTAAAATCACGTCTTCTTTGTTCTTGCTCGTAACGATCGTCTTCTATTTTTTGTCTTTCCCTTTGAAGTTTTTCCGCACGAAATCTAGTGACTGTATCATTTACATCACTAAGTGCTTGTCCAACATAATTTTTAGTCGGGTCTAAAGTTAAATACCCTGCCGAGCCTCCAATTGGTCCTGCCATAATTAATAATATTTAGATTTCCATCCTATTGTGCTAGGAACAGATGAACCAGCTCCAGTAAATTTAGGCACTTTACTTGTGCTTGTGCCTTTAGCCGCTAATCCAGAACTCGCAGCAGTTCCTAATCCGCTAATAACATTAGCAGTTCCTTGTGCTTGTGCATCTGCAGCGGCATTGTATTGACTAGAAAGCGCAGCTAGTTTTGCTCTTTGCCTTTCTTCTTTGGTTTGTCGAATTCTTGAAGCGTCTTCCGCTTTCAACATTTCTATATTTTTCTGTTGTTGGTCTAAATCCGCAGCAATATCCCTGTTTACAGCTTGACTTCCTGCTGTAACATTTCCTAAACCACCAATAATACCTCTTGTTCCTGCATTTTGAAGCGCAGCAACTTGTGTGGCTTCCAATACAGATTGTCCTTCCTGTCTGTTTTTAGCACCCAAAGTAGAAACCTTCAATTGATTAGCGATATTTTCCAGAGGAACCTCTTTCATGTTCGCTGCTTCTTGGGCAATTCTCTTTTTCTCCTTTTTAGCTTTTCCTGCTTGAATACCCCCAGCTATCGCTGTGGCTGCTCCAACCCCAACAGCTACCCAAGACATTGATTATCAGTATTTTGAAGTTTATAAATCATCTTTTTCATATCTTCTGTTAAATATGGGTTATCATTCTTTTCAATAATTCTTTCTTCGATTTGTTCTAAAGTTTCGTTGTCTGGATTAGGGTGTGATGTAGCCCAGATGCAATCAGAAACGATATAAAGAACTCTTCTGGTTCCAGGTTCTGTAACTCCAATGTACGGAGCTTCTAAAACTTGTTCTACTCCATCTATCCAAACTATTGCTTTTCCTTGAAGAATGAAGTATTGGTGTTGTGTTTTATGAATTTTTGAAGTGATTAATGCGCCAGCGGGCATAAAAATCTCTCTCACATACATTCCGTCAGTAAATCGGTTAGTCACCGGACAATCAATAACAGGAAAGTTGTTCAGCATTACCGCTTCCAGTTCATCTATTGAATTTCCTAAAACTTTATCTGAAATTTCTTTGTTCATTATACGTAACTTTTAATTACTTCTGTGTTTACTGCGTACAATTCAGTTTTGGTGTTTTTTGTCAATGTTCCAGAAACTTGCATGTGATAACCTAGTAATCCATTTCCTTCGGAACTTTTCGATTTAGCACACATCACATAATCACCAGAAACAATATTTGCTATTGAGTTCAAAGTTAAGGAATTTTCTGTTTTGTTTTGAATTGTTCCAACAAGTTGATTGTTCAAGTTGACTATTTTGTCTCCAATAGAAATTTCTCCTTCTAGTTTGAATGAAAAATTAAGAACAAGGCCTGTTATTGTACAGTTTCCTATACCTTGAACGGACAAACTTGAATTATCAATTACCGTATTTGATGTTCGAGTATATCCCCTAAAAACACCTTCTTGTTTCACAAAATCATCTTGTTTTATAAATCCAGTTTCCAAATCAGTCAATAATTCTACTTCCCAAGCATCAGTTCCTTCAAATTCAATGTTTTTATATATTTTTCTCTCGCTAGGATTTTGAGAAAAATTTATAGTGAATTTGCTAGGATATTCTATGCCGTAAAAAGTATTTCTATTTGTAGATTGGTTATGCTCATAAATTTCCCCCTCATGGAAAGAGAAAAATTTGTTATTTACACGACACATATCTTCTGGGTTGAAAGTAATCCTTCCAAGCCACCCATCATCAGAATCTGAATAAATCCATGTAACGTATTGATCGGAATTATATTTTACATTCAAAACATATACATCGTGGTATTGGTCGTATTTACCCAATATCTGATTGATAGTATTGTTTCGGAACATTTTCTTCCAATAATTATTCATTTTTTGGCTAGATATTTCGAATAATCCATTATTTGTTTTCTTCAAAACAACACCTCTTTTTGTATCGGTATGATATATGGTTCCAGAATATATATCAAAACTTTCGGGATGATAACTTATACCATATTCTCCCAAATACAGGTCTTGAGAACCTAAAACTTTGTCTATTTTAGACAGATTTGATGTTCCATCGGCATTGTAAAGCATATCTTTTTCGTAAAACACGAAAGAATCTTTGTCTTCTTGAAAAACTTGCAGATTAGTTTCAATGCCTTTTATTTTATAAATAGGACCATAAGACTTGTCAATGTCGTCTTTAAAATTAGCTGTGTATAAATTGAATTCATTCAACCTATTTATGTTTGTAGAAGAATTAAATATGCCGGAATACGTAATATCCGCATATCTATTTTCAAGCCTGTATCCATCTTTATTTACTGCTGTAGGGGTAAAATCGATACTCACATACTTTTCATTGAATGCATCTCTTATTTGGTGGCTTTCGACTCCATTTCCTTGTGCATAGCAATTAAAAGTTTTCGCCAAAACATGGTCAACAAATTGATGCTCTCCATCTACTATAGTAAATACATCAGGAGTCAGATAAAATAAGTTGTTGTTTACCTCTTTTCCGAGAGTTTCAAATACGAAAAATCCACTCACAGAACGCAAAGTCAAATTCGCATCTAAAAATCCTCGTCTAGTTGTCCCATTTCCGGCAGCGGTTCCTTCAATTCTTAAAAATATTTGCCCTGTTCCTGCTGGGTCTCTAATTATTGACTTATTGAATTCTTGCCCAGAAGTTCCTATAAAAGCTATCCCTGCGAGTTCCGCATTGTAATAGTCTTCAAAATTGTCATAATTATCATTAACTATAAAGCTTTTATTATAATCATTCTGCTGGCTTTCCCTGTGGTAATCACTATGAAGATTGATTACCAATTCAGACCCTTGCAATATAGGAACATCCGTAAAAACTCCAGAAGTAGCTGTTGGCTTAGAAAAAGCATCTCCTCCCAAAACAGAAATTGGCCTATCATTTTTTACAGCACTATTATCTTCCAAATAAATAAACTCCCCGTCAGAATAATCAATTGTGAAATTCTCAGGTTTTATTTTCATATAAGTTCCTGCAGACTCTACAATAAGGTTTCCATTTTCATCTTTGTTGTTGGTCAAGAAATCTTCCTCTTGAAATCGTAATTCCAAAACTTTTGTCTGAACAACAGTTGACATGCTAGTTGATATATCTTTTTTTACCAAAAGCATATCTCCCTCAGATGCTTTATTTTTATTGCCTCCGTCTAGTCTTACCCATCTATAAATACCGTCTTTATAAAAAACACTTGCATAAATCTCTTCATAAGGCGTTCGGTTCTCCTTAATTCCAAAACGATATGTATTGAATCCTACAGGCGGTTTTTGAGTTGTCGGAATATGTACGTTTATGATGTTTTGCTTTATACTATTTTGAATTGGCACAAAAACTGTATTTGTAGCACTTGTCAAAGCGGTAGTCGGCCTATTCTTATCATCCAAGTAAACCATGCAAACCTCATAACTTCTATAAGATTTCATTGATTTTTTGCTTGCAATAGTATTTGACGAACCTACAGTTGAAACATCTTTGAAATATTCATTTGCGAATACATTAGGGTCTGGAGATTTGTCTATTTCATATCTGACTGTAGGCAATGTAACATCAAAAGTATTTGCATTTACAACCGAAAGCAAAAAGCCATTAAAAGTAAACGGAATAATTGTATCAGCAGGAATTTGCAATGATGTAGTCTTTAAGTATTCACTGAAATATCCTTCCAAATTTGTCTTAAATCCATTCGCAGTATCTAAAATCAAATCTTCAATATTGCTGTAATCTTCCTCTAAAATAAAATTATACGTATTTTGAAATACATCAGTATATGGAGTTCCGTCTGCTATAAACGAAGAATTGATGTTAAAAGTCAAAAATATTACGGAACCTTTGGTTAAAATAGCATCCGTAAAATTAAATCTCACACGTCCTTTTACAATTGTACTGCCGTCAAAAGGAGAAGTTGAATTTATTTGGGTTACAACGGCATCTGTAGAATTGAAGTCATTCGAAATCAAATCAACAGTATAATCCATGACCACATTATCTCCATTCTTGTCAATCAAATCATGTCCTTGTCTAAAATTGGCAATAAAAGCTCTATTTGAAGCCACTGTAGAAGCTACACAATTATCAGGAATATAATCGCATACTCTGTAGAATTGGTCTTCTGGAAGCGGAGTATAAACTTTGCTATTATCGAACTGAATGCTTTGAACAGTATTGTCGGCCCAAGATTCCTCCGTTTTGAAATATTGGTCAATTAAATAAAAAACTGTGTTGTTGCTTTCTCTAAATAAAAGGTCTATAGCAACAACTTCTCGTGGTCCGGTATTGAACGAAATATCACATGCATTGAATATATTCAGCATTCCCTTATTTTCAAAAGAAGCAAAATCTAATTCAAATCTTCCAGGAGTAAACGTATATTCTTGTCCACTGGAAATAGCTGAATAATATCCATCTTTGTACTTATATCTATAAGCAAATGAGATGAATTTATCCGTCATAAAGTTTTGGTATGCCGTTAATGTATTTTTTTGTACAACCGTAGGAGGATATAATGGGGGTGCTTTGATAAGCATTATTTCATCTGCGGTAAATCCATCGATACCAAATGTTTTTGATCGATTTATATTTATGATTCTTGGAGGATTGCTATCTCCATCGAATCTTAGTAAATTTCCACCTTCTTTAGTAACCGGATTATATGGCTTGTCACTGAAAATAACATCAACATTAATAACGCGTTCTCCTTCTTTTAGGTTTAATCGAGTTCCGGTTGTGCTTTGCAACACAATTTCAGATAATCCAGTTTCAGTGTTGTATTCAATGATGTAATCGTACAGTGTACCTTTTACGATGTTGTAGATAAAATTATTGGTGCTGTCAACTCCGGTTCCATAGTTTTTACCCCCAACAATGTTGTAATTGGATTTTTTTGCATTTCCTAATGCATTTTTTCCAACTCCCATATCAGAAGAGTCGACCGTAGTAACGAAAAAGTTTTCCGCATCTATCAATTCATCAGGACTAACGAAACGTTCGTCAGAATCTTTATTTACGGTACCCTTAGAGAAAAAGTTTTGAAATTTTAATGTACCCATCGATTCTTAGCGTTTAAAAACAACATAACGTCGTCAATTTTAATATCCATCATTGCTATTTTAGCATTTTTGTATTCCGCTTCCCATGCTCTTCTAGCATCTCGTTTCTCATACATATGAACATTATTCAGAGTCTTCATTAATTCGTAGTTAACGAAATTATAAAGAGCCTCTTCTGCAAGTTTTATCACTTTTACATCAGTATCTTTTGCGTGTTGCAAACCATCTGAGATATAGTCAAGCATTATAACTCTACTCGCATTATCTGAACTAAAATGAATTCTGCCTTGTTCTTGGTCTATGTTGAAATAACCGTTTGCATTTTGAGACGGGTCAAGAAGAAAATTTGTAGGAGGAGGAGTCGGCATATACGAATAATCATACCCGTAACCACCCCAATATCCGACATAATTTCCGATGCATCCACAATCCATATAACCTAAAAAAGTTCTTTTGTTTAAGTTTATTGTGTCATTTAATTCATCATAATACGTAGTTCCTTCTAAAATAAATCCTTCATCATCGAAAAGAATATCAGCTTTATCATCTTGTAAGTACGCACTTCCCATAGGGATTTTGTCATTTCTGGATAAACCCATCAATTCACCTGTTTCTGGGTTCACATAAGAAATTCTCACCCAATTGAGATAATCCGGGGGCATAATAATATCTAAAGTGTCTCCAAGTTCTAGTTCTACAGTTTTTTTCGCGCGCAATGCGTTCATGTTAAACTTTTTTATCCCTTGCTTGAATTTGGCTATAACTTTTGCACGAGACACTTTATTTAAAATTTTTCCGTCACCAGTCCAGTCAGTCAAGAAATTTATAACCAACTCCTCTAGGTTTACGTATTGATAACTACCATGGTTGTCTTCATTTTCATAATATTCGGCAGGATTCATTGAACTCATAACTTATGATTGCTTCTGATCGATTGCTATTTCTGCATTTGCTGCAGCGGTTAATATTTCTGATTCTTGTATTGAAAGTCCACAAAACGACATTACTTTCATTACAAGCGGATAAAACAAACTTTCATCCAATTCTATATCTTGTCTATCGGACGCTCCAGCATTAAACAATGGATTTCCGTTTGCATCTTCGATATAAGTCCATTTTGGAGCCTTTGGTCTTCTTATGAAAAATAATTCAACGCTATATCCTGTAGTTGCTTTTGGAGCAACACGGTACCCATCTTTTATTTTTGTGTAAATAGGAAATGTCACAGATGGTGGATTTATTTTTGAGTTTATCATGTTATTCCATGCGGAACCTTTAGAAACTTCCTCAATATCTACTTTTTTTCCAGAAGAATTTACCAACGACAATCCTTCTGTTCTGTATAAAATATCAGTTCCGTTGTATTTCCATACATCATTTGGAGCATCATACGTGAAATTCCCTGTCGTTGAGTATTCAGAAAAATAATCAATCTGTTCTTTAATGTTTTTTGGAATATCCGCAAACTCTGTATTTGCTAAATGTCTTGATTGATTGTTTAGCCATTTGTTGTATTGAAAAAATAGATTCTCAAAAATTTCAATTTGAGCCAAGTCAACAAATGAATCAAGAACTTGTGGCCCCAAAAAACCACGATTATTCTTTTCAAGCAAGAACAGTATTGTATTTCGGAATTTGTTGATAGAAATCATCTTTAATTATTTTAAAACAAAGATAAAAAATAAAGAACAACAAAAGTTTAATGTAATATAATATTTAAATCATAGTGTATATATAAAAAATATTTTATATGTTTGCAACATGAAAACTATTAAAAATAATATTGAACGCCTTCCGCAACATAATTTACTTATGGGTGGAATTTCTGTATAGTGTTGTTATCAATATAAAAACTTAAAAACCACTCTTAATCAGAGTGGTTTTTTTTATTTCTAGTAGCGAAGCACGGTTTCATGCCTCCCTTGGAAGGAGGAGTACTCAGGTTCAAATCCTGACTATTAGACAAAAAGTTCCGTTAGTGAAGTGGTTAACACGTCTGACTTTCTATCAGGAGACATGGGTTCGATTCCCATACGGAATGCAAATTGGAGTATGATATAATGGTTATTATACTAGACTTTGACTCTAGTTATTCAAGTTCGATTCTTGATACTCCTACAAATGGTGTTTTTGGACTAACGGTTAAGTCGTTTGCCTGTGAAGCAAAAAACGTGAGTTCGATTCTCACATTACACCCTAAAGCGAAGTTGGCTTAACAACGAAAGGAATAGTGGCAATACTTAGAATATTGTAGCTTTGTGGGTTCGACTCCCACACTTCGCACCATAAGGCTCATTATTTCAATGGATAGAATTTCGGACTACGAATCCGAGGATAGGCGTTCGAATCGCTTATGAGTCACTATTTTAGAATCAGGAATCGGAATCGAACCGATAAAAATGAGTTTGCAATCCATTCGCTTCACCATCAGCATTCCTGATATTTGTGGGAACAGTTGGTACCGACCCAACTCCTAAGGATTTTCAGTCCTCCGCAATAACCTTATCTGCCATATTCCCAATAGCGCAACTCAAAGGATTCGAACCTTTACAATACGGTTTTGGAGACCGATTGACACAACCTACGTTGAGAAGCATTGCAGAAAGAGTAGTATTCGAAACTAAAGGTTTTACCCTCGCACTCCTTAGCAGGGAGGCACACATCCTATGTGTTTCACTTTCTATTTGCGGAAGAAGTGGGAGTCGAACCCACACGAGTCATTAACTCCTAACAGTTTTCAAGACTGCGGCCACCACCAATTGGCTTGTCCTTCCTTTTTGTGGGCGTAGCGAGACTCGAACTCGCAATTGACAGCTCTTAAAACTGTTGTGCTTACCATTTCACCATACGCCTAAGTGGGAGTAGAAGGAATCGAACCTACTATTTGAGCTTTTACAGAGCTGGCTTCTCCGAAGAATTACTCCCAATAAAAAAAAATCCCGAACTTTCGAACGGGATTAAATTTTAAATACAATTATTTTTTTTAATTATTGCATATCAAATCCCGTATCGTATTTAAACGACAACCAATAAGATAAACAAAAACTTAAATTTTTCATAATGTATTTTTTAGTTGCGAGAACGGGATTCGAACCCGTGACCTTATGGTTATGAGCCACACGAGCTACCAACTGCTCTATCTCACAATGCAAATTTAAAATAAAATTTTGGATTACCAAATTTATTTTGCGATTTCAGAAGGATTCGAACCTTCAACCACCCGATTAACAGTCGGACGCTCTACCATTAAAGCTATGAAATCTTTTGTTGCCTCGAAGAGTTTCGAACTCTTGACCTTCGCATTATGAGTGCGCTGCTCCACCGATTGAGCTACGAGGCGATTTAATTGAGTCGATAGACAGATTCGAACTGCCAATCGGAACATTAGAAGTGTTCTGCATTTCCATTTATGCTATACCGACAATTTGTACCTTGTGGTAGAATCGAACTACCGCCAGATGCATGTAAAACATCGGCACTTCCATTATGCAAACAAGGTATTGAGGCTTACGTGGGATTCGAACCCCGTATCTTCTTTACAAGAGAAGTGTTTTACCATTAAACTACCTAAGCCATTGCGGTCTATGAGAGAATCGAACTCTCGCCTCTGGCGTGACAAGCCAGTACTGCTACCATTACACAAATAGACCATTGAGCGAATAAACAGACTCGAACTGTTATCAAAAGATTGGAAGTCTCCTATGTTAGCCTTTACACCATACTCGCAATTTGTTCGTGCGGAAGGACTTGAACCTTCGCATACAATCTTATCAGGATTGCTTTCTACCAACTGAAATACACACGAATATTTATTTCTGTGGAGGATACGGTAATCGAAACCGTGTTTATAGTTTGCAAAACTATTGTAATAACCACTATACGAATCTCCCAAAACAAAAAGCCTCTTAAATTTATTAAGAGGCTTTTATATATTTGTAATTTGTTTAATTTACACCATAAACCTCTTGCTTGGGAAGTTATCCCCAACTCTAGCAATCATATTTATCGTGTTTATACTTAGCATTTTTTAATGTTTATTTTCAGTTACAAATATAGGTATTTTTTATTTTAAGAAACAAGTGTTTTTTAAAAATTATTTATTTACAAGGAACTCATAGTAAGTTCTTCCGATTCCTCCTTCAAAATATCTGACCATTTCATCCATTTCATCTTGATTTTTAGAAACTTCGAGTATAACTTCTCGATTTGCGTTCAACCAACGATAATTGCTGTAAATCAAATCTCCAGAAGCAAGCGCGCTTTTGATAACTCCTTTCATTTTGATTCCAGGGTCTTCTGTGTAAGCAATATATTTTTCTGGATTTTCTTCGGCAAATGCCAATACGTGCTCAGTAACAATGTCTG